>FXBE01000142.1_pt1 | contig 12346 bp, 8 predicted proteins | sample 5335311 | NCBI WGS metagenome assembly FXBE01 (sample SAMEA103928390, study PRJEB20085) | sediment metagenome | biome: marine biome; feature: hydrothermal vent; material: sediment | place: Atlantic Ocean | collected 2013-08-06T02:46:56 | depth 0.05 m | reverse complement strand
CACACTTTGGGCAGACCAACATTGAGAGGCTGACAGTTAAAAATACGATCGTTGAAGAGATCGCATCGATGTCCAAAGAGATAGGGATTCCTCAGGCGCGAAACATTGCAGGACGTATGATGTTCTCAGGAGAGTTGGGAGATAAAAAGATAGAAGTGCTTTCCGGAGGCGAGCGAAGCCGAGTGATGTTGGGGAAGATCATAGCAACCCCAGCGAATCTTCTGTTCCTGGATGAGCCTACCAACCACCTGGATATGCAGTCCATCGATGCTTTGGCTGATGCTATTGATACTTTTGAAGGTTCACTCATCATGGTCACACACTCGGAGATGCTGTTGTATAGACTGGCGGATGCCCTGATCATCTTTCACAAAGGCGGTGCGGAGTATTTTGACGGGACTTATGCGGACTTTTTGGAGAAGATAGGATGGGAAGAGGAAGAGGGTGCCAAACCCAAAAAGAAAAAGCCAAAGATCAATCATAAAGAGCGTAAAAAACTGCGTAAAGCTGTGATACAGGAACGTAACGAAGCGCGTAAAGTGTATACGAAAGAGATAAAATTCTGTGAAGAACAGATCGAAAATATGGAAACGGATATGGCTGAAAGGAATGAAGCGTTGACTGAAGCATCGAATAAAGGTGACAATGATCTGATCATGGAACTTTCTAAAGAGGTCGGGCTTGTTCAGCAGGAGATCGATGCTTTGTTTGAGCGTTTGGAGACCGCTACGGAGAAGGATGATGAGATTGTTGCCGAGTATGAGTTGAAACTTGAGGAAATTGACGCGTAATTTTTTACGCTTTCACTCTTTTCTTTAGTGATCCTTCCTCTTATTTAGATCGTGGTGTTGTTTCTCTCTTCATTTTTTTTAGAAAAAAACGAAGCAAAAAAAGCATCTTTGCTCTCAAATTGCTTTGCTTACAAGGGTGTTCGCAGAGACAGGCACGCTATTCGCGTGATTGATGGTTTAATTGCTTATGCGTGTTAATTCTTGCGCGGGTCTTCTCTTAAATCGTTCCAGGGGAGTTTTCCACCGCCTAACATATGGAAGTGCAGGTGCATGATCTCCTGTCCTCCGTCTTTACCGTTATTGGTGATGAGTCTGTATCCGCTGACATCCAGACCGACTTTTGTTGCAACTTCCTGCGCGAAAGAGGTGAGTCCGGCCATCATTTCAGGGGTGACATCCTGAAAACAGTCTACATGCTGTTTCGGAATGATTAGAATATGTATTGGAGCTTTGGGATAGAGGTCGTGAAATGCTAAAAAATGTTCGCTTTCATGAACCGTATTATTGGGAATTTCTCCATTGACGATCTTACAAAATATACACATACTATAGTCCTTTAATTGATTGAATTCTGGGTAATTATATCACAGTAAAAATAGAATAAATCCCATTATTAGCTACATTTGGATAAAATCACGGTTATTATGAAGATCATATCGAGGTTTTATGAAGGAATTAGAAGAAAAAATTGTTCAGGCTGACAGCCTTGAAACATTGGAAAAAGTGCGTGTCGAACTTTTCGGTAAGAAAGGGGTTATTGCAGCTGAATTTGCGAAAATGAAAGATGTACCCGGTCCGGAGAAAAAAGCATTTGCAGAGGGACTCAATAAGAATAAAGCAGCGTTGCAGGCAAGTTTTGATGCACGTTATGAAACTTTAAAAGCGGAAGAGATCGAACGGGTATTGAAATCCGAAGCGATCGATGTTTCACTCTACAGTACATTGGCACAAAAAGGTGCACTTCATCCTGTTATGGAAACGATGGACAAGATCATCGACTATTTTGTGGCATTGAATTTTGCTGTAGAATCAGGACCGATGGTGGAAGATGACTTTCACAACTTTGAAGCTTTGAACCTGCCCAAGTATCACCCGGCGCGAGACATGCAGGATACTTTTTATTTTAAAGACGGTGGGCTTTTAAGAACACACACCTCTCCTGTACAGATCAGAACAATGCTTGAGACCAAACCACCGATCCGAATGATTGCACCGGGTACGGTTTTCAGACGTGATTATGACTTGACGCACACGCCGATGTTCCATCAGGTTGAAGGGCTGGTCGTGGATGATAAAGGAAAAGTGAGTTTTGCGAACCTCAAATCGATCCTGACAGATTTTCTTCAGTATATGTTCGGAGATGTTGAAGTACGTTTCAGACCTTCTTTCTTTCCGTTCACCGAGCCTTCTGCGGAAGTGGACATCTCCTGTATCTTCTGTGAGGGAGAGGGGTGCCGTGTCTGTTCCCATACAGGCTGGCTGGAAGTCCTTGGATGTGGGATCGTAGATCCGAATGTCTTTAAAGCTGTCGGATATGAAGATGTGAGCGGTTACGCTTTTGGTCTGGGTGTAGAGCGTTTTGCAATGCTGATGCATAAAATACCTGATTTAAGATCTCTGTTTGAGGGAGATATTCGTTTGTTGGAGCAGTTTAGATGATAGTTACAAGATCCTGGTTAAATGAATTTATAGACCTGAGTGAAGTGTCTAATGAAAAACTGTATGAGACCTTTAATGCCATTGGTTTGGAAGTAGACAGTATTAAGCAGATAGAGATTCCTGAGAAAGTGGTGATCGGGAAGATTCTCTCCTGCGAAAAACATCCTGATGCGGACAAACTGAATGTCTGTCAGATCGACGTGGGAGATAAAACCCTGCAGATCGTCTGCGGTGCTGCCAATGTGCTGGATGCTGAATATGTTGCGGTAGCAACGATCGGTGCGGTACTTCCTGGTAATTTTGAAATTAAAGATGCAAAACTTCGCGGTGTGGCGTCAGCAGGAATGGTCTGTGCCTCTTCAGAACTTGGACTGCCTGAAATGGGCAAGGGTATTATGATCCTTGATGAGAGTATCGGTGCACTTGAGATCGGACGTGAGTTCGGTTCCTATGAATATGTCGCAGATACGATCATTGAACTTGAATTGACGGCGAACAGAGGAGACTGTCTCTCCGTTTATGGTGTGGCAAGAGATCTTTCTGCTGCTCTGGATATCGATATGAGATCGTTTGACTACAAGCAGGCAGAGAGAATGAAACGGGGTATTGCCCGTGAAGCGGAGATCCATTCTGAAGGTGAGATGGATGCTGACCTTTGTTATAAATTGGCCACTTTGGAACATATTACTGCAAACTTTTTGATACAGTTGCGTTTGGCAATGGTCAATGTGGAAGCAGAAGGAAAACTGGCAAAGAACCTGGCGTATGTAACCCATACAACGGGTGTGATCCTGCGTACCTATGGCAGTGATGCATTTATAGATGCGGAAGGCAAAGTCATTGTAAATGTACGGGCAAAAGAAAAAGGCCTGATGGAGGTAATTGGAAACGATACGGTTGTTTCTATTGCCGGTGTCTATCAGTCAGAAGAGACCCTGACAAATGATGATACGAAAAAGTTTCTTTTGGAAGCTTCTTATATCGATCCGGATACATTGGTGGAAGCGGTTGCCCAGAGCGGATTGAAAACAGATGATCTTTATTATAAAACATCTAGAGGTTCTAATCCGGATCTTGAATTCGGTCTCATATTTTTTGCCTATATGATGGATAACTATACTGATATCAACTGTTATGAAGGTGTACTTTCTGTTGGCCCGGAAAGAAAAAATACGAAGATCCTGGTGGATGCAAAAGAGGTATCATCTCTTATCGGTATGGAGGTTGATTCAGGTAAAATTGTGACGATACTCAGAAAACTCGGGTTTGACATTAGTATCTCAGGAGAGCATGTTATCGCTGTCACAGTACCGTTGTTCAGACATGATATCAGACATATACAGGATATTACCGAAGAGATCGTGCGTATTATTGGTATTAACCATATTGAAGCCAAAGCTTTTGTATTTTCGGAACAGCCAAGATTGAATGCGACGACAGACAGATACAAAGCGAAGAAATCATTCAGGAACCGTGCAGTAGGCATTGGTTTTTATGAGAATGTATCGTATGTATTTTCTGAAAGAGCACTTTTGGAGAAATATGGCTTTGCTACAGTGGAAGTACCATTGGAATTGGTAAATCCGATAGCGGAAGAGCTGAATACATTGAGATCTACAGTACTTGTGAACTTGTTAAATGCAGTAAAACGCAATGTCTCTTACTCTAAAAAATCAATTCCTCTTTTTGAGATCGGTGCGGTCTTTGGATCAAAAAGAGAACAGAGTGAAGTGATCTCTTTTGTATTTTCAGGACAGGTTGAGGGTGAGAATGTAAGAAATGCAGGGAAACCTGCCATGATTGATTTTGCATCATTTACCCAAAAAGTAGGTGCGGTCATCGGTGCATTTGAACTGTTACCCTGTACTCATAAAAATGGACTGATCCATCCTTACCAGTCTGCCGATATCGTGATGAATGGAAAAGCCTGCGGATTCCTTTCCAAACTTCATCCGACAGTTGCTGAGAGCTTTGGGATACCTGAAACATTCATAGCAGAGATCAATTTTGATGCACTGCTGCCTCAACATATCAATGCAACGCCTATCTCTAAATTCCAGGGGGTCTATAAAGATCTTTCTGTGGTGATAGATAAGCATGTGAACTATTTTGAAGTCGCCAAAGTGCTGAATGCACTGGATCTTCCCATGTTAAAAGATGTTTACCCTGTAGATATTTATGAAGATGAAAAACTGGGTGACAAAAAGAGTTTAACGGTACGTTTCTTTATACAGTCTATGGAAAGAACACTTGAAGACAGTGATATCGAAACGGTCATGCGTCAAATCATGACAGCACTTGAGTCTGAATGTGCAGCGGAATTGAGATAATGATGAAAATACAGCTGGCATCAAGTTACGGATTTTGTTTTGGTGTAAAAAGAGCTATAAAGATCGCGGAAGAACATCAGGGCAGTAAAACATACGGTCCTCTTATTCATAATAAAGATGAGATCAATCGTCTGAAAGAGGGATTCAACATCGGTCTGGCCGAAAAGTTCGAAGATGTCACTCCTGATGATTCCGTGGTGATCCGTACCCACGGTATTCCCAAAAATGAACTGGCACAACTTAATGAGCAGCATAATAAGATCATCGATGCGACCTGTCCCTATGTGACAACACCGCAGAATATTGTTGAAAAGATGTCTGAAGAGGGATACAGTATTGTGATCTTTGGAGATAAAAACCATCCGGAGATCAAAGGGGTTGTCTCTTATGCCAAAGATCTGAGAAATGCATTTATCATAGAAGATGAACAATCACTGGAAGGTTTGCCGATACTTTCAAAGGTAGCGGTAGTTGCACAGACCACAAGAAAACCCAAAGATTTCCTTAAAGTGGTCAATGCACTTATTTTGGCACATAAAGAAGTGAGGGTTTTCAATACTATCTGTAATGCAACATTTGAAAATCAGGATGCTGCGGCGGAACTTGCCAAAGATGCGGATGTGATGATCGTCATAGGGGGGAAACACTCTTCCAATACCAAACAGCTGCATTCCATCTGTAAGTCGTACTGTGATGACAGCTATCTGATAGAAAATGAAAAAGAGATTGATCCTTCCTGGTTTAAAGGAAAAACACTTTGCGGTATTTCCGCAGGTGCGTCTACGCCTGACTGGATCGTACAGAATGTAATAGACAAGATCGAAGTGTTGAAGAAGTAGACAAAATATGAATACACTGACACTCAAAGCCATTAAAAAAGTAAACGGTGAAGTGAATCTTCCCGGTTCAAAGAGTCTTTCCAACAGAGCACTTTTGGTAGCGGCGATGGCAGAAGGGACGACAAAGATCACCAACCTTCTTGAGAGTGATGATACGAGACACATGCTTAATGCCCTGAAACAGCTGGGTATAGACTATACACTTTCAGAAGATAAAAGCGAATGTGTCATAGTCGGAAATGGCGGACCGATTGAAAGTGAATCCTTTGAGGAGCTGTTCCTGGGTAATGCCGGTACTGCGATGCGCCCTTTGTGTGCGGCGCTGTGTCTGGGGAAAGGTTCATATATGCTTACGGGTGAACCGAGGATGAAAGAGAGACCTATAGGACATTTGGTGGATGCCCTTCGCCAAGCCGGCACAAAGATAAATTATCTTGAAAGTGAAGGTTACCCGCCTCTTCAAATAGAGGCTGAGGGTCTTGACGGCGGAGAGGTAGAGATCGAAGGGGCGATCTCCAGTCAGTTCCTGACAGCTTTGTTACTAGCTGCACCCATGGCAAAAAAAGATATGACCATTACCATAGTGGGTGAACTGGTCTCCAAACCCTATATAGACATTACCCTGCATATTATGAAAACATTCGGTGTGGATGTGCTGAATGAGAATTATGAAAAATTTATCATTAAAGGCAATCAAACCTATAAGGCGGTGGAATCTTTTATGGTAGAGGGTGATGCTTCATCTGCCTCATACTTCCTGGCTGCTGCTGCGATAAAAGGCGGTACGGTGAAAGTAACAGGTATTGGTAAAAACTCCATACAGGGTGATGTTTCTTTTGCTGAAGTGCTTGAAAAAATGGGTGCCAAAGTAGAATGGGCGGAGGATCATATTTCTGTTACCAAAGGCGAATTGAATGCGGTAGATATGGATTTTAACCATATTCCTGATGCTGCGATGACTATTGCGACAACCGCACTTTTTGCCAAAGGGACCACAACCCTGCGCAATATTTATAACTGGCGTGTCAAAGAGACGGACAGACTTTTTGCCATGGCAACAGAGTTGAGAAAGGTAGGTGCCAAAGTGGAAGAGGGAGAGGATTATTTGAAGATCACTCCTCCCAAACAGCTTAAACATGCTGCTATCGATACCTATGATGATCACAGAATGGCTATGTGTTTCTCTCTGTTAGCGCTGGATCCTGTCTCTGTAACCATTAATGAACCGGAGTGTACCGCAAAGACTTTTCCGAGCTATTTTGAAGTTTTGGCGTCTATCGCCCAGTATTAATTATGCTGTCTCTTTTGCTGCGTGAATACGCACCCTACAGCTTTTTGTATATTCCAAATTCATCCTAAGCATTTCTATAAAAATTTTCGGTATAATTACGCAAAATTTGTGTACACATAAGGATAGGTATGAAGTTCGAAGATATCGAAATAGAAGAAGTAGATTTTGAGGCGATGCTTGAGGAATCGTTTAAAAAATCAGAATCAAGAAGTGATTTAGTGACAGGTACGATCGTTAAGATCGATGAGAAAGACAATTTGGTCGTTGTGGATATCGGTGGCGGTAGAGATGCAAACCTTGACCTTTCTGAAATTACGGATGAAGAAGGCAATGTTGCTTTCGCTGTCAATGACACGATCGATGTAGTCACTATGGGTAGAGGACGTATTTCTCACAAAGCTGCACTTGCAAAAGTCGCACTGAATGAGTTCATTGCCGAGTATGACGAAGATCAGGAATACATCATTGAAGGTGTTGTGACAAAGAAGAACAAAGGCGGATATGTTGTAGAAGTTGACGGTTTGGAATTCTTCATGCCTCGTACATTGTCTTACCTTTCTTCTAAAACAGATCCTACAGGCAAAAAAGTTAAAGCTGTTATCGTTAAAGTAGATAAAGATAAAGGTTCAGTCGTTATTTCAAGAAAAGAACTGATCGAACGAGACAAAGCAAAAACAGATGAGATCGTCGGTGCACTTCTTGAAAGTAAAGAGCCGGTGATCGGAACGATCAAAAAGATCACTTCATACGGTATGTTCGTAGATGTTGGCGGTATGGACGGTCTTGTGCACTACTCACAGATCTCCCACAAAGGGCCGGTTAACCCTTCCAAATATTTCCAGGAGGGTGATGAAGTAAACGTGATCGCTTTGGATTATGATAAAAAGAAAAGACATCTTTCTCTTTCTATCAAAGATGCGAACCCTGATCCTTGGGCAGACATTGATGCGATCATCGGTGTAGGTGATACCGTCACTGCGACTGTTTCCAACATTGAACCGTACGGTGTTTTTGTTGACCTTGGCGAAGATCTTGAAGCATTCCTTCACGTATCTGAAATTTCCTGGGACAAAAATGTTAAACACCCTAAAGATTACCTGGAGAACAACTCTGAGATCAATGTAGAAGTAATTGAAATCGACAAAGAGGGCAGAAGACTGAGAGTAAGCCTTAAAAACCTTCTTCCAAAACCGATGGATGCCTTTACTTCCCAGTACAGAGTTGGTGATGTAGTGACAGGTACAGTGACATCGATCACTGACTTCGGTGCATTTGTTAAAGTAGGTGCGGTAGAGGGTCTTCTTCACAATCAGGAGATCTCATGGGACAAAAGCAAAAATGCAAAATCTGAGTTAAAAAGCGGTGATGAAGTAGAAGTGAAGATCATCAAGATCGACAAAGATGCAGGAAAAATTTCACTAAGCAAAAAAGCTTTGGAAGATTCTCCGATCAAAGCATTTGCTGAAACACATAAAAACGGTGCGATCGTTACCGGCACGGTCAAAGACAAAAAAGACTTTGGTGTATTCATTGCACTTGAAGACAATGTTGATGCATTGATCAGAACAGAAGATCTTCATCCGCTTAAACTTGACGAGATCGAAAAAGGGCAGGAGATCAAAGGTGTGATCTCATTTATTGATGCAAATACTGACAGAATCAGAGTTTCGGTTAAAAGACTTGAACGCCAGGAAGAGAGAGAAGCCATGGAGCAACTCAATCTTGACCAGGATGACAGTATGACACTTGGTGATGCTTTCGGTGACAAATTTAAAAAATAATTAATAGAGAACGGGGATGTTTGAATTTTTTTCAAACATCGCTTTATCTTTTACTACAGTAGTCGGAGCCATACGACTCATCGTATAACTTTCCTACTTAAACTTATAAAATTACAAAGGTTATGATATGTCAAAAAAAACAATTGTTGTTTGTGACCATATACATCAAAGCGGTTTGGATATTCTTGCCAATGACAGCGAAATAGAACTGATCAATGCGGCAGATGAGCCAAAAGACAAACTGGTCTCCGAGATCATTCCCCTGGCAGATGTGGCCATTACCCGTTCTTCTACCGATGTGGATCAGCCATTTTTGGATGCTGCACAGAAGATCACAGCGATCGTACGTGCCGGTGTCGGTGTAGACAATGTGGATATCCCCGGTTCAAGCAAACAGGGGATCGTTGTGATGAATGTACCGACTGCCAACACCATTGCTGCCGTGGAACTGACTCTGGCACATATGCTCTCTTGTGTAAGAAAATTCCCTTATGCGCACAATAATCTTAAACTGGACCGTGTCTGGAGAAGACAGGACTGGTACGGGACTGAGCTTAAAGACAAAAAACTGGGTGTGATCGGTTTCGGTAACATCGGTTCGCGTGTGGCAAAAAGAGCCAAAGCGTTTGAGATGGACGTGTTGGCGTATGACCCGTATGTTGATCCAAGTAAAGCGACTGATCTTGATGTGGCGTATACCAAAAATTTTGACGATATCCTTGCCTGTGACATCATTACGATCCATACACCTAAAACGGAAGAGACAATAGGTATGATCAATTCTGATGAGATCGCCAAGATGAAAGACGGGGTGATTCTTATCAACTGTGCGAGAGGCGGTCTTTATAATGAAGAAGCACTGCTCGAAGGCTTGACATCCGGAAAGATCGCTATGGCGGGGATCGATGTATTTAACAAAGAGCCTGCCACTGCGCATCCGCTGCTTGACCTTGACAATGTCACAGTGACACCGCACTTGGGTGCCAATACCAAAGAGTCTCAGCAAAATATTGCCATTCAGGCGGCAGAGAATGCTATTGCTGCGGCAAAAGGTATTGCTTACCCCAATGCCTTGAACCTGCCTATCAAAGAAAATGAGCTTCCTGATTTTGTAAGACCGTATCTTGAGCTTATCCAAAAGATGGGACATCTTTCTTCGCAGATAACAAAAAGTGCGGTCAAATCTATTAAAGTATCTGCCAAAGGGCCGATTTGTGACTATATCGATTCTATGCTTACTTTTGCAACGGTGGGTGTGCTGACTGAGTCATTGGCAGACCAGGTAAATTATGTCAATGCAGAGTTCGTGGCCGAAGAACGCGGCATTGAGCTTTCTAATGCGGTAAAACCAAACACAAGCGGTTTTACCAATAAAGTAGAAATTAAATTGACAACGGCTGACAGTATTATCACGATAGCAGGAACTGTATTTGATGATACAGTACAACGTATTACTGAAATAGATGAGTACAGCCTTGATGTTGAACCAAAAGGAACGATGATCTTCTTTAGAAATACGGACACTCCAGGTGTTGTTGGTGATGTAGGTCATATTTTGGCAGATAATGACTTGAATATCTCAGATTTTCGTCTGGGACGGGACAAGAAAGGACAGGCACTTGCCGTTGTCCGTGTCGATGGTCAGATCTCCAAAAAGGTCATTGATGAACTAGCGTCACTTGAAGAGTGTATCAGCGTCTCATACGCAACACTTTAAGCTTAAAAGAGAAGTTTTTTTTCTCTTTTAACATTTCTCCTTTTTAAAAAATAACGACAAAATAAGCCCTTTTAAACATTACTTCAGATTATATTTATTATAATGATTACTATTTTTGAATAAGGGTAATAGCGTATTGTTCAATCTTACGCTATAATAAAGTTTTAACAAGGAGTTTGACTGTTATGTTTATAAAAAGATATATTTTTTTATTGGTAATCTCTTTACCACTGTTTGCCGGGGTGAAGAACTTGAGTTTGAATCAGGCTATCAGGATCTTGAAAAAAGACAATCTGGAACTCAAGATCTCTCGCTTTAATGAGCAGATGAAATCTTATGAAGCAGAAGCGACTGAAGCTTTGAATTATGGTAAACTGGATCTTACCGTATCCGGTATGCGATCTAATGATGCGGGGAATGTCTTTGGCTTTAAGCTGCAGAGCAGGGAAGCCACCTTTGGTGATTTTGGTGCCGGTGAATTCATTCAAAACTCTACAGGTTGTCAGGGTGGGAATATGCAGGCATGTCAGGATATGCTGGGTAAACCACCCTCAGATCTAAATTATCCGGATGCCAGAAATCATTTTCAAACCAAAGTTTCTTATATGCTGCCGCTCTACACCGGAGGGAAGCTAACAGAATATCAACATATTAGCAAGTCTCTTCATCGTATGAGTCGGTATGATACAAAAAAACTGCTCAATGCAAAGATCTATCAGGTTAAGAAAGCATTTTATGATATTTCACTGGTAGATAATTATATTTACAGTCTTTCAAAAATCATGAAAAATATTACTAGGCTTGAAGCGATCATAGCCAGTATGGAGACAGAAGGATATGCAAAAGATACAGATCTTTTGGAAGTGCAGGCACGAAAGGCAGAGACACAAAGTATGCTGAATCAGGCTAAACTAAATAGAGAACTGGCCTATCAGTTTCTTTCCTTCCTGCTTGATCAAAATGTTAACAGTATTAAAAAAGTGAAGGATATGGCAAGGATGCCTCGTGTCGATCTTCAGGCACTTTTGGATAATAATATAGATATACAGAAAGCGCGTTTGGGATTGGAAATCTCTAAAATGGCTGTTGAAGCAGAAAAAGGAAACTTTAGACCTGAGGTAGGGGCTTTCGGTGAGTACGGTTCTGCCGATAATATATTTCTCAATGATTTTTTCGATAAAGATTCTTATACTGTAGGAGTACAGGCTAAATGGAATCTTTTTAACGGTGGTGCAGACAAAGTGAACCTTGAAAAAGCAAAAGTGAACAGAATGATGGTAGAAGATAAAGTACGTTTGGCAAAAAAAGGCATTGAATTACAGGTAAAAAAGATTAGAACTGAAGTACTCTCTGCAGATGCGGATATTCGCTCTTATCAAAAGCAGTTGCGTTTTGCTAAAAAAGTATATGAAAATTATTCGGCGCGTTATAAAGAAGGGATGGTTTCTATTTCTGATGTGCTCATAAAACAGTCGCAGGAACTTGAGGTGATGTTAAAACTTCTGACAGCAAAGAATAAACGCAATACAAAAATATTTGAATTAGACAGTATTTTGAACCAAGGAGGTAAAGTATGAATAAATTGATAGTATGGGCTTTGATAGCCACAACAACAGTCATTCAGGCGGTGGAAATTGACTTGAGCGGATCGGTCATTTCCGATAACCAGAAAATGCTGACCAGCCGATATATGGGGTATGTGAAAAATATGGCTGTGAGTGAAGGTGATATCGTAAAAAAAGGACAACTGCTCTATGAAATAGACTCTAAAGATATAGAAGCGGCGGAGAGACAGGTCGATCTAGCGGTATCACAGGCAAGACTGGCGCTGCAAATGAATGAAAATCAGTACAATAATGTTCTGCTTAATCTTGGACGCCATCAGCGACTCTATAAAAAGAAAATGGTTTCAAAATATGAACTTGAAAATCTTCAATT
>FXBE01000141.1_pt1 | contig 12402 bp, 4 predicted proteins | sample 5335311 | NCBI WGS metagenome assembly FXBE01 (sample SAMEA103928390, study PRJEB20085) | sediment metagenome | biome: marine biome; feature: hydrothermal vent; material: sediment | place: Atlantic Ocean | collected 2013-08-06T02:46:56 | depth 0.05 m | reverse complement strand
ATGAAGAGCCAGCTACAGAGAGTGTCACTGTGACTCCTCCCACAGCTTGCATTTCAGCACCATCTTCAGCATTATATAGCGTAACCTTGCAAGTTCCTGGATTTACTCCAATTTCCTTTGCCAATTCTTCGGACATGATGGTGGCATCCGCACCTGTGTCCACCAGGGCTTCGACTTTGTGACCATCTACGTTTGCACCAATAATGATGCTTGGGTGAGTACGTTTAATGCGACCCAGTGTTATGCGACCTGGCCTTGGACTCGGAGAGCGTGGTCTTGAACCCTCAGGGCTTCTACTTCTTTTAGAAGGGCATTCTCTGGAATAGTGACCCTTACCATTGCAGGTGTAGCACACCTTACCTGTCTGCGACTCGACAGGTTTAGTTTCCCTGTCAAATGGTGATGGACTCGGCGAACGGTTTCTTGAAGGGCTTCTACCTCTTGTAGGACATTCACGAGAATAGTGACCGTTGCCTTTGCAGGTGTAACACACAGTGCTTGGTTGTGACTCTACAGGTGCTTTTCCTTGAGACAATTTCAGCAGGAGGGCCTCAATATTTTGCAGCCGGTTTTCTACCGTGGACTTGTGACCCGAGACATCGTCTTGTGGAGGTTTAGTTAAACAAGACTTAGCATTGCCTTCGGTTGTGGCAGTGTCCTGCCATGAAACTCTGCGAGTACCCTGAGAGGAACTGGCGGTCCTCTCTTGATCGCGACCAATTGTAGCCTTGAAGTTATGTTCCAATCTGACCACTTCTTCTATAGCAGCTACAATGGTTTTGGGGTTTCTGTTCATTGCCTCAAAAGCGAGTTTGGGATTTTTTATCCCTCTAAGGAAGGCTTCTGCTGCAAGTTCTTCCTGCATCTCCAAGCGGATTCCCGGATATGCCTTTGCCACTAGTCTCCGCACCTCTTGAGCAAATTCCTCTGTCGTTTCTTTCCTCTGCTTGATGTCAGCCAGTTGTTTTCTCAATGTTGAAGGTGGATCAATGCGACCAAATCTGTCAGCCAGATGTCGAACAATCAATACATAGCTATCCTGAATTTGCTGTGGAAGAGTACAAATAAACTTGACGGCCTCTTTCCTCATGCAATCATGAAGATGTTCCAATTTCTCAGGATCCGTCCATCCGTATCGCCTGGCCATGCGTTCAAACGGATGAATAAAGACCTCCCAGTCATCAGACCCATCAAATGTGGCGAGCTTCGGTCTTGAGATGTCATCAAATGAGTGGTTTGATCTTCCGCTTGATCGGAATGATGATGAATTGTGTGGGAATGTTGGGGTACTTGAGAGGTTCGACATATTCAACGGATTTGGTAATGTCTGAGGGTACCCCGACGACGTGCTTGAGGGAGAAGAAGTCATATAAGGTGGCGGAGTGTACAACCCTTGGTTTGAGATAGGTGTTTTGCTGGGTATCTGCTGTTGGTCCTTTGGCCGTGCACCATTTGATTGAAAAGCAGATATGACTGAAAGTTCTGCATCAAATCTTCTTCTCTCAGGATTCGGTGTGCTCATATCCTGCTTCCATGGAGATGCTGCCTGTGCTGCCATTTCCTCTTTGAGGATGTCCACCTCCTTTAGCTTGGACTGTATTGCATTCCTCTGGTATGAAAAAGCTTCTTGCATTTTAGCACATTCTTCCTTCATAGTTTGTGTAACCTGATCAATGTGAAGACTGTTTTGCTTCTTTAGGTCTTCCCTTTCCGCTCGGGTCTCTGTGCACAGAGACTGGATCTGAACTATCAGAGACTGTAATTGTGACTGTTCAGATTCATCTTTACCATTCAAATTCTCTGTATCGGTATTGGTTGCCATAATTAAAAAAAAATCCTGTGGCAAGGACCACCTGTGGATCCACTGCCAATAAATGTTAATTCTGGAACACACTTTAATTCTGTGGCAAGGACCGCCTGTGGATCCACTGCCAATAAATGTTACTACTGGAACAAGAGACGCTTACAAGTCTATGGCAAGGACCTCCTGTGGATCCACTGCCAAGGTCAACTCTGGGATAAAACACTCGCGAATAATGTCAAGCTCAAGTCGTCTTAACCACTTCTCAGCCAAAAGTGGTGAAGGGTGAATTCCGTCAATACATAGCTTGTCAATATAGCACTTGGCTGCTCTGCCCTTCCGTGTTTTAAACAAATCCCAGTGAAACTTGAGTGTATTCCTGCCAAGTTGAGTGTTAAGCTTGTCAATTTCTTGATTCACCTTTGTAGTTTGGGCCAATGCTTGCTTGTCCGCTAGATCCCAACTAGGCTTGGTCTGGTGCGACTTCTGTCGATTCCAAATTGAGACACTCTGCGGTGGCAGGGTAATGTATTTGACAGTACAGTTATGTTTGAGAACAATGTCGCGAGCCCTGTGCAATTGGTTGACGATATGGTGAACTGAAGTATTGTCCCAATGAGCAATGTTTAACAATCGGTGACGTCCCTTGTGTGTGATATCGCATGTACCAGTCCAGATATATACCACTGCAGGCTTGTTGTATTGAGTCAGGAGATGCGGCAATCGTTCCTCAAGCAACGAGACTAACCGCTCTGAACCCCATCCACTTTCATACAAAAAATGCAATGGAATGTTCTGGGATGTACTGAAATGTGCTTCCAAGTACCTGGCTTTACTATCTGACAGTAAGACAGCAACACGATCAGAGTCTCTGTCAGGGACAACTAGCTGCCTCTGAGTAGAACGCAGGTATGAACACAGATCTAAAGCACTCATTAAACTGACTGCTGAAATGACATCAGTACATGGGACACAAATGCAAACCTTATACTAATTTGAACATGAACGAACAAAAGTCAAACATGAAACAACAACAATTGAATGAAACAGCAAAATTCAAAAGATTTATGTCAAAGAGAATTATATTAAATGCAAAAATACATGGAATAATATGCACAAACACGCCTGAAGCAAGTCTGCTTGAAATGTCAGACGTAAGATAGCTAATAATGTCCTAGCTACGGATAAATACCAAAATTGAAACCAACACAATGCAGAATATAATACAAAACTACAGAAATACAAGATATTCCAGCACAAAACAGGCCAACACAACTGAATTTGTGTAAAGTCTTGCAAGGAGCAAGAAACGATCTCACCGGAATGACACGTGTTCGCGTAGCAGCCGACAGTCTAGACAGTAAGCCGCCAAAACACGATGTTGTCTTGGTGAAATTTCTCACTTTCTGAGCGGTGACAGCCGATATAAAAACCACACTTCTGACACCAGTGTAGCGATTAACGGTATTTGTGGCGTGGAACGCTACAAAGACCACAGAAGACTCTGTAAGATGGTTCGATGTAGAGCGGGGTTTATTCAACCTTTCAAAGTGACGCCATTACATGAACAAGCGGAGGTAACTCCGTCTCCCAAGAACACCCGCTAATTAATGGACACAACACTATCCCCCTTTTAGCTTTAACTATTGGGTGAGTTTCTGCGGTTTGCGAAGCAGCCGTCCTCTTGAAGAGTACTGAGGTTCCTCTTCTGCAGCTGGCGGTCGTGTTGGTTTCTTCAGCTGGGTTTCACTGTGCCGCTGTGGCTCCAGTGATGGTGGTCTTGTTGTGCTCTTTAGCTGGGGTTCACTGTGCCGCTGTGGCTCCAGTGGTAGATCTCTGTTACATGCAATGTGCTCATCTGCAGGTGTGTGCTCCTGTGGCTCCACATCCTGAGAATCTGCAGTGCCTGTATCCGTCTCTGCATCGTGTAGATCATCAGTCGTTTCTTCCCTGATTGGGGGGCATGCACATTCAGCTGTGATTTCCCTACGTTTTCGCGACACCCAGTATGGGATGTCTTCCGAATGATATTTCTTTAACCGATCATAGTGTAGTATCTTGGATCCCTTGCGATCTCGGAGTTCGTATAGAACTGGACCAAAGACTTGTGACACAATGTAGGGTCCTTTCCATACGGGTTGTAGTTTGGGGGACTTCCCTTTACTCTTTGTAGTATCCTTTACTAGAACTAAGTCACCTTTGAAGAAGGGCTTGTCTTTGCTTCGTAGATCATAAAGACGCTTTTGCTTCAGCTGACCTTGTTTCAATGTCTTCCGGGTGAACTCATAGGCGCTCTCCAGTGTTTCCTCCAAGAAATCCAAGTATGGCAAATCCTTCTTCCCAGATAATTCAGCTTGAACACCATGAATCAAAGCTTCGGGGCCATGTACTTCTCTACCAAACATGAGTTTGTTTGGTGTTAGGCAGGTAGCGGTGTGGGGTGTGCTTCTGTAAGCTGCTGTGAGGTAGGGGAGGTGAACATCCCAATCTTTTTGGTCAGCATCACAGTAACACCTCAACATCTGCAGCAATGTGCGGTTAAACCGCTCTACGAGTCCATTCGATGAGGGGTGGTATGGTGTTGTCCTCGTTTTGGCCGCATTAAGCAAAGTGCAAATTCTCTTGAAAAGCAAGCTGTCGAAGTTCTTCCCCTGATCGGTGTGGACTTCTATTGGCACTCCGTATCTCAAGATGAACTCTTCTACAAATGTTTTGGACACCGTTTCTGCTTCTTGGTTAGGAACTGCAAAAGCCTCAACCCATTTTGTAAATTGATCCATGATGACCAAAATATACTTGTTCCCTTTTGCCGACACTGGAAAGGGTCCAAGAATATCCAGTTGAACTCTTTCTAGCGGTTCTCCACTTTGGTACCCTTGTAGCGGTGCTCTGACAGTTTGATTTTCTCGTTTACATTTTTGACAAGTTGGACATTTGGCAACATATCTTTCTACGTCGCCAGCCATACCATGCCAGAAGAACAACTGTTTTACTCTTTCTTTGGTTCTTGTAATACCCGGGTGTCCAGCAAGAGGTGATTCATGGCAGAACTTGAGGATTTCATCCCTCATGGCCTTTGGCACCAGCAACAATCGCTTAGAATCACTGTTATGGTCTTCCCATCGATAATAGAGGACACCTTGAATCTTGTCCACTTGAGGCATGCATAACCAATAATGTTTGACTGCTTGGCTCTCCAGCTGCACTTCTTCTTTGGTCGAAGGAATGGAAGTTTCCATCCACTGATGGAGGACGCCCAAATCAGTATCCACCTTTTGAGCCGCTTTGACCTCTTCAGCAGAATATCCACCCAACCATGACCTTGTAGCCACCATTTCCTCTGTATGGTCCGCACAGGTCACAGTCCTTACTGTCGCAAGTGGCAAAACATCATCAACATCAGTTTAAGATGTCACCCAAGACTCGGTTACTCTTTTGCAATGAGTGCAACCTCCACATGGTAGCGATTCTACTGCCCCTGCAGAATAGCATTAACACATCAGCAACTCTGGGTTTCTTGATAGAGCATCCGCATTACTGTGAGCTACTCCAGGCCTATGCTGTATCACAAAGCAGAACTGACTTAATTCCTCCAGCCACCTGGCAAGTTGACCCTGAGGTGACTTGAACTTGAAGAGCCATGTGAGGCTGTTGTGGTCTGTCCTGATTGTAAACTTCTTCCCAAGCAGGTAATGCTTGTAGTAGGTTGTAAAATAAACCACTGCCAGCAATTCTTTTCTGGTGACGCAGTAGTTAATTTGTTCCCTCGTCAGCTTTTTACTCCCGTATGCCAGAACTTTCTCTTCACCATCTTGCACTTGCGACAAGACTGAACCAATGCCATAGTTCGAGGCGTCAGTATCCAAAATGAATTCGCCCTCTTGCATTGGATAAGACAGTACTGGATCGGATGTCAAACCGTCTTTGAGCAAGTTGAAGGATGTCTCCTGCGATGACGTCCACAGAAACTGGTTGTCTTTCTGGGTCAATTTGTACAATGGTTCAGCCTTTTCTGGTAATGTGGTATGAAACGCCGATAGTAATTTGTAAGTCCGAGGAACGCTAACATCTCTTTGACATTGGTGGGGGTCTTCCAGTTTCTGATTACCTCCACAAGCTTTGGGTTTGTGGCAATACCTTGTGCACTAACAGTGTGACCCAAAAACAGGACCTCCTTCCTGAACAAATGGCATTTACTTGGTTTCAGTTTCAACCCATGTTCTCTGAAACGTGAGAGGATGTCTCTCAGCCTAAGCAAATGCTCGTCAAAGCCTGTTCCTGTAAGTATTACATCATCAAGATACACCAACACCTTCTTCCATTGCAAGCCGCTCAGTACCAATTCCATCGCTCTTTGGAAAGTTCCTGGAGCGCCGCAGAGACCGAATGGCATTCTAGTGAATTCAAAAAGGCCATATCTGGTAATAAATGCCGTTTTTGCTTGATCCTCTGGGTCCATTCCAATCTGGTGATAGCCACTCTGAAGGTCCAAGGTGGAAAACAAACTTGCTCCGCTCAGAGTATCTAGACAGTCTTCAACACGCGGGAGAGGGAAAGCATCCTTCCTCGTGACATCATTAATTTTCCTATAGTCCACACACCAGCGCAGACCACCATCCTTCTTTCTAACTAAGACCACCGGGCTTGCCCATTCTGATGTTGAGGGAACTACCGTACCATTCTTCAACAATTTTCTAAGATGGTCCTCCTCTTCCGCTTGGAAACCCAGGGGTGTTCTCCTTGAAGGCTGACGGATGGCCTTGGAATCACCAGTTGGTATTTTATGTTGCACACCTTTGAAGCATCCCAGATCCTCATCATCATTAGCGAAGACATCTTGAAATTCAACAAGGGTGTCTGCAAGTTGTGCTTTCTCATCTGGGTGAAGCAGGTCTGAGGATTCCTCCACCAATTTTTCAAGATGCTTTGGGACTTCCTCGATCACTCTACCTCGAGAACTCTCCAAAGATGTTACCACTTCATCCGTCACTCTAGCAACTTCAATGTGAGCATCCATCAGTTTCCCTAAATGTGTTCCTTCCCTAATAGAAACTGGCTCCATGTTGGGGTTTAGAACCATAACAGGAATCATACCTTTTACATTTACCACTGCTGCTCCATGAAACAAGCCATTTTTATTTGATGCTGGTTCAAACAGAGCTGATCTTGTGGAATCCTGGCATGCAACTCTTCCGACAATGATTTTCTCCGATCGTGGTGGAATGACTTCATCGGTGTTTGATAGGACTGTATGTGATGATTCACCTTTCGAAGCAATCCCAGGAACAATAATGCCATTGATCACCACATCCCCTTGTTTGGCAATGATCGTGGCATCCACTTCTTGGAGGAAATCCAGACCAATCAAGAAATTGTCGCGTATCGGTGCTACATATACTGGCCAACGCCATGAAGAGCCAGCTACAGAGAGTGTCACTGTGACTCCTCCCACAGCTTGCATTTCAGCACCATCTTCAGCATTATATAGCGTAACCTTGCAAGTTCCTGGATTTACTCCAATTTCCTTTGCCAATTCTTCGGACATGATGGTGGCATCCGCACCTGTGTCCACCAGGGCTTCGACTTTGTGACCATCTACGTTTGCACCAATAATGATGCTTGGGTGAGTACGTTTAATGCGACCCAGTGTTATGCGACCTGGCCTTGGACTCGGAGAGCGTGGTCTTGAACCCTCAGGGCTTCTACTTCTTTTAGAAGGGCATTCTCTGGAATAGTGACCCTTACCATTGCAGGTGTAGCACACCTTACCTGTCTGCGACTCGACAGGTTTAGTTTCCCTGTCAAATGGTGATGGACTCGGCGAACGGTTTCTTGAAGGGCTTCTACCTCTTGTAGGACATTCACGAGAATAGTGACCGTTGCCTTTGCAGGTGTAACACACAGTGCTTGGTTGTGACTCTACAGGTGCTTTTCCTTGAGACAATTTCAGCAGGAGGGCCTCAATATTTTGCAGCCGGTTTTCTACCGTGGACTTGTGACCCGAGACATCGTCTTGTGGAGGTTTAGTTAAACAAGACTTAGCATTGCCTTCGGTTGTGGCAGTGTCCTGCCATGAAACTCTGCGAGTACCCTGAGAGGAACTGGCGGTCCTCTCTTGATCGCGACCAATTGTAGCCTTGAAGTTATGTTCCAATCTGACCACTTCTTCTATAGCAGCTACAATGGTTTTGGGGTTTCTGTTCATTGCCTCAAAAGCGAGTTTGGGATTTTTTATCCCTCTAAGGAAGGCTTCTGCTGCAAGTTCTTCCTGCATCTCCAAGCGGATTCCCGGATATGCCTTTGCCACTAGTCTCCGCACCTCTTGAGCAAATTCCTCTGTCGTTTCTTTCCTCTGCTTGATGTCAGCCAGTTGTTTTCTCAATGTTGAAGGTGGATCAATGCGACCAAATCTGTCAGCCAGATGTCGAACAATCAATACATAGCTATCCTGAATTTGCTGTGGAAGAGTACAAATAAACTTGACGGCCTCTTTCCTCATGCAATCATGAAGATGTTCCAATTTCTCAGGATCCGTCCATCCGTATCGCCTGGCCATGCGTTCAAACGGATGAATAAAGACCTCCCAGTCATCAGACCCATCAAATGTGGCGAGCTTCGGTCTTGAGATGTCATCAAATGAGTGGTTTGATCTTCCGCTTGATCGGAATGATGATGAATTGTGTGGGAATGTTGGGGTACTTGAGAGGTTCGACATATTCAACGGATTTGGTAATGTCTGAGGGTACCCCGACGACGTGCTTGAGGGAGAAGAAGTCATATAAGGTGGCGGAGTGTACAACCCTTGGTTTGAGATAGGTGTTTTGCTGGGTATCTGCTGTTGGTCCTTTGGCCGTGCACCATTTGATTGAAAAGCAGATATGACTGAAAGTTCTGCATCAAATCTTCTTCTCTCAGGATTCGGTGTGCTCATATCCTGCTTCCATGGAGATGCTGCCTGTGCTGCCATTTCCTCTTTGAGGATGTCCACCTCCTTTAGCTTGGACTGTATTGCATTCCTCTGGTATGAAAAAGCTTCTTGCATTTTAGCACATTCTTCCTTCATAGTTTGTGTAACCTGATCAATGTGAAGACTGTTTTGCTTCTTTAGGTCTTCCCTTTCCGCTCGGGTCTCTGTGCACAGAGACTGGATCTGAACTATCAGAGACTGTAATTGTGACTGTTCAGATTCATCTTTACCATTCAAATTCTCTGTATCGGTATTGGTTGCCATAATTAAAAAAAAATCCTGTGGCAAGGACCACCTGTGGATCCACTGCCAATAAATGTTAATTCTGGAACACACTTTAATTCTGTGGCAAGGACCGCCTGTGGATCCACTGCCAATAAATGTTACTACTGGAACAAGAGACGCTTACAAGTCTATGGCAAGGACCTCCTGTGGATCCACTGCCAAGGTCAACTCTGGGATAAAACACTCGCGAATAATGTCAAGCTCAAGTCGTCTTAACCACTTCTCAGCCAAAAGTGGTGAAGGGTGAATTCCGTCAATACATAGCTTGTCAATATAGCACTTGGCTGCTCTGCCCTTCCGTGTTTTAAACAAATCCCAGTGAAACTTGAGTGTATTCCTGCCAAGTTGAGTGTTAAGCTTGTCAATTTCTTGATTCACCTTTGTAGTTTGGGCCAATGCTTGCTTGTCCGCTAGATCCCAACTAGGCTTGGTCTGGTGCGACTTCTGTCGATTCCAAATTGAGACACTCTGCGGTGGCAGGGTAATGTATTTGACAGTACAGTTATGTTTGAGAACAATGTCGCGAGCCCTGTGCAATTGGTTGACGATATGGTGAACTGAAGTATTGTCCCAATGAGCAATGTTTAACAATCGGTGACGTCCCTTGTGTGTGATATCGCATGTACCAGTCCAGATATATACCACTGCAGGCTTGTTGTATTGAGTCAGGAGATGCGGCAATCGTTCCTCAAGCAACGAGACTAACCGCTCTGAACCCCATCCACTTTCATACAAAAAATGCAATGGAATGTTCTGGGATGTACTGAAATGTGCTTCCAAGTACCTGGCTTTACTATCTGACAGTAAGACAGCAACACGATCAGAGTCTCTGTCAGGGACAACTAGCTGCCTCTGAGTAGAACGCAGGTATGAACACAGATCTAAAGCACTCATTAAACTGACTGCTGAAATGACATCAGTACATGGGACACAAATGCAAACCTTATACTAATTTGAACATGAACGAACAAAAGTCAAACATGAAACAACAACAATTGAATGAAACAGCAAAATTCAAAAGATTTATGTCAAAGAGAATTATATTAAATGCAAAAATACATGGAATAATATGCACAAACACGCCTGAAGCAAGTCTGCTTGAAATGTCAGACGTAAGATAGCTAATAATGTCCTAGCTACGGATAAATACCAAAATTGAAACCAACACAATGCAGAATATAATACAAAACTACAGAAATACAAGATATTCCAGCACAAAACAGGCCAACACAACTGAATTTGTGTAAAGTCTTGCAAGGAGCAAGAAACGATCTCACCGGAATGACACGTGTTCGCGTAGCAGCCGACAGTCTAGACAGTAAGCCGCCAAAACACGATGTTGTCTTGGTGAAATTTCTCACTTTCTGAGCGGTGACAGCCGATATAAAAACCACACTTCTGACACCAGTGTAGCGATTAACGGTATTTGTGGCGTGGAACGCTACAAAGACCACAGAAGACTCTGTAAGATGGTTCGATGTAGAGCGGGGTTTATTCAACCTTTCAAAGTGACGCCATTACATGAACAAGGGGAGGTAACTCCGTCTCCCAAGAACACCCGCTAAATAATGGACACAACACTATCCCCCCTTTTAGCTTTAACTATTGGGTGAACTTCTGCGGTTTGCGAAGCAGCCGTCCTCTGGAAGAGTACCGAGGTTTCTCTTCTGCAGCTGGCGGTCGTGTTGGCTTCTTCAGCTGGGTTTCACTGTGCCGCTGTGGCTCCAGTGATGGTGGTCCTGTTGTGTTCTTTAGCTGGGTTTCACTGTGCCGCTGTGGCTCCAGTGATGGCGGTCTTGTTCTGTTTTTCAACCGGCGTACACTGTGCCGCTGTGGCTCCAGTGCTGGCGGTCTCGAAGTTGTTGGAATCTTCGACAGTAGTACAGCAACACTGTGCCGCTGTGGCTCCAGTGTTGATGTAGGTGGTTGTTCTCCATTACATGCCATTTGCTCATCTTCAGGAGTGTGCCCCTGTGGCTCCACATCCTGAGAATCCACAGTGCCTGTATCAGTCTCTGCATCTGTTTCATCAATGAATGGGGAGCAAGTATCTTCAGAATCAATCCCTGAAACAATAATGCCATTGATCACCACATCCCCTTTTTTGGCTATTATCGTGGCATCCACTTCTTGCAAGAAATCAAGGCCAATTATGCAGTTGTCGCGTATTGGTGCCACATAAACTGGCCAAAGCCATGAAGAGCCAGCTACAGAGAGTGTCACTGTGACTCCTCCCACAGCTTGCATTTCGGCACCATCTTCAGCATTATATAGTGTCACCTTGCAAGTTCCTTGATTTACTCCAATTTCCACTGCCAATTCTTCGGACATGATGGTGGCACCCGCACCCGTGTCCACCAGGGCTTTGACTTTGTTGCCATTGATACTTGCACCAATGATGATGCTGGAATCCTGCAACTGGGTATGTTTAATACGCCCAAGCATTACGCGATCATTGCCACTTGGCCTTGGACTAGGAGAACGACCTCTTGAAGCTTCAGGGCTCCTACTTCTCTTCGTGGGACATTCTCTTGAATAATGGCCCTTGCCATTGCATGTGTAGCACAGATTGTTTGACTGTGACTCTACAGCTTTTTCTTTACTAGACAATTTCATCAATAGAGCTTCAATATTTTGGAGTCTAGTTTCCAGTGTTATCTTGTGACAAGAGACATCTTCTTGTGGTGACTTGGTTAAACAAGATTTAGCATTGCCACTGTTTGGAGTGGTATCCAGGTTCCAGGAAATTCTACGAGTGGTCTTCTCTGGATCACGACCTAGTGTAGCCTTGTAGTTATGCTCCAATCTGACCACTTCTTCTATAGCAGTTGCAATGGTTTTGGGGTTTCTGTTCATTGCCTCAAAAGCAATCTTGGGATTGTTTAGCCCTCTAAGAAATGCTTCCGCTGCGAGTTCTTCCTGCATTTCTAAGCAGATTCCCGGATATGCTTTTGTCACTACTCTCCGCACCTCTTGGGCAAATTCCTCTGTTGTTTCTTTCTTCTGTTTGAGCTCAGCCAGTTGTTTCCTCAATGTTGAAGGTGGATCAATGCGCCCAAATCTGTCAGCGAGATGTTGAACAATCATTACATAGCTATCCTGAATTTGCTGTGGAAGAGTACACATAAATTTGATAGCTTCTTTCCTCATGCAATCATGAAGATGTTCCAATTTCTCAGGATCCGTCCATCCATATCGTCTGGCCATGCGTTCAAACGGATGGATAAATACCTCCCAGTCATCAGACCCATCAAATGTGGCAAGCCTCGGCCTTGAAATGTCGTGAAATGAGTAGTCTGATCGGAATGATGAATTGTGTGACAATGTCGGATAAGGCGATGAAATTGAC
>FXBE01000140.1_pt1 | contig 12404 bp, 10 predicted proteins | sample 5335311 | NCBI WGS metagenome assembly FXBE01 (sample SAMEA103928390, study PRJEB20085) | sediment metagenome | biome: marine biome; feature: hydrothermal vent; material: sediment | place: Atlantic Ocean | collected 2013-08-06T02:46:56 | depth 0.05 m | reverse complement strand
TTTTATATTTGTAGCATCAATCGGCTACTACCTGATCAGCAACCTACAGTGGTATAGTTACAAAATAGATAGAGTCCTCTTTCATCATACAAAAACTTGGTGGCACCTATTGTATTTTGTCATTCCGTTTGTTTTGTATATGGCAGCCAACTATTATGGTGGTTATGGCTATGTTGTAGCGATTGTCTATCTGCCACTTTTGTATATGTGGTTTAGGGGGCTTGATAAGCCACTTGTTTGGACGGGTAGGGTCAAGAGATTTTTTGCTATTTTGCTATTTGTGGCTATGTTTGTGGCTTTAGCCCTTGGCAAATTGACTGTCTTGATACCCCTTATAGTAGCTTATCTGTTGTCTCTATATATAGAAAAGATGCTCTTTAACGGATTTAAAAATAGAGCAAAAAAGCGTTTGGAGAGTATGGATGATCTGATGGTTATAGGTGTGACGGCAAGCTATGGCAAGACAAGTATCAAAAACTTCATAGCCCATATCCTCTCAGCCAGATACTGCACCTATGCAACACCCCGCTCAGTCAATACACTAGGCGGCGTGATCAAGGATATCAACGAAGATCTGCCTGATGGGACTCAAGTGTATGTCGTAGAGATGGGTGCTAGAGGAGAGGGGGATATCGCTGAGATATCTACCTTTGTCAATCCTCAATATGTAGTCGTAGGCAAAATAGGCCCAGCCCACATAGAGTATTTCAAAACACTCGAAAATATCAGAAATACCAAAATGGAAATAATGCAAACAAGCAGACTCCGCCAAGCGTGGATAGACAAGAGTGCCAATGTCAAGCCGGAGGCAAATATCCATATCTATGGAGATGATATAGAGGATATCCAAGCCACACTCAATGGCACCAGTTTCACTCTAGATGGAGTCAGATACAGTGCCAATATACTTGGGGCATTCAATGCCACCAACCTGGCTGCAGCTATCAAAGTAGCCAAAGAGCTCGGGCTAAGCGATGAGCAGATACAAAAACAGCTCTCATCGCTCAAGTCCGTCGATCACAGACTCCAACGCATCGATGCAGGCGGCAAAGTGATACTCGATGACAGCTTCAATGGCAATATAGACGGCATGATGGCAGCCTTTGATCTATCCTCTACATACAATGGACGCAAAGTAGTCATCACCCCAGGACTCGTAGAGGCAGACGATGAGCTCAATACCAAAGTAGCCAAAAGAGCAAACGAAGTCTTTGATCTGGTGATAGTCACAGGCGATCTAAATTATGAGATATTCAAAGCAAATGTAGATAGTGACAAACTATTGAAACTCTCAGCCAAAAGTGAGATGCAGAGGCTTTTGGCGGAGGAGACTAGGGTGGGGGATCTTATCCTGTTCGCCAACGATGCACCTTCTTTCGTGTGATTTTGTGGCATCTTTGCACAATCCTCTTCGTTCCATTCAGTCACTTACTATGAAGTAAGTTCCATCACTGCACTCACGACGATTGCACAAATCTACCACAAACTCACACGAAAGGTTTTTGTTTTTTTGCATCTTTTGCTTGATTGGCTTCGTTTCGCTCGGTCACTTATTCGTAGTAAGCTCTCTCGTTGCACTTACGCCAAAACAAACAAATCTACCACAAACTCACACGAAAGGTTTGTATTGATAGAGCATCTTTGTATAAATATATTGCGGGATTTGGGCTAAAAACCTTTTAGGACAATATCGTAGAGATGGGCGATGACCTCATCGCATAGATGTATGCTTTTGCCACTCTCTGTCAGGCGCTCTATCTCCTCTTTTTGCAGTGCGGGGGCATAGATGCATGACGGGTGTGCCGGTTTGAAGGCTCTCATGAGCGCGATATCTTTTTCTATGGACTGCTCGCAGATATAGCAGGTGTGCAGAGGGTAGAGTCTGCCTTCGTGTTTGAGTAGGGCGAGGTAGCTTTCGATGATGATTCGTTTGGGGTTTTGCTTGTCCCATTTGCGTGCGGCATTGAGCAGTAGATCAAAATAGAAGCTGTCCAGCTCCCGGGTATCCCTCAAGTGTGGCTCAAAAAGCTTGATGAACTGCTGCCAGAGCATCAGCCTGTTGCGCTCTCTGAGCCAGGGGAACCCCATCTGTGACAGACCACGGAGTCTGGGCATAAATCTGCCATCCTCTCCCTCCACTTCAAAATCGATCAGGTGTCCCAGCTGGAGTATCGAATGTCGTGCACCAAAGAAACGGTAATAACTCTGTACATGACTTTCCGTCAGTACGACAGCGATGCTGTCTTCATTTTTGGCACGGCGCAGCGCCACTACAAAACCTTTCATACAATAAGTATAACAGTTCTGAGTTGAAACTTAGCCTGTGGCAGGGCGTATCAGAATGCAATTATTTTGTAACCAATTCGTAACTATAGGGCACGGTTTATGCTAAATTTCAGAAATTCATATTATACTTAGGGGGTATCAAATGATAACACCCACAAAAGGAAGAAGTATGAAGAGAAAGATTCTACTTGGTGCAGCAGCACTGATGATGACATCAGGTGTACTGATGGCACAGGAGACGTTGAGACTGATCACATGGAAGGGCTATGTGCCGGCAGAACTCAAAGCAAAATTTGAGAAAGAGACCGGCATCAAACTGAAGGTCACCTATTCTAACAATGAAGAGATGATCGCCAAACTGCGTGCTACACGGGGTGGTGGATTTGACTTGGCACAACCGAGTCAAGACAGGATCAGTTTCGTACAGAAGAAGTTTCCTATCTATCAGCCTATTGACTACAGCAAGGTCAATACAGCACAGCTGGTCACCTCTATGGTGGATGCTGTCAAGAAAAATTCGGGTGTAGACGGTAAAGGCTATGCGGTGCCGTTCTGCTATGGTACTACCGGTTTGATCATCAATAAAAAGGAAGTTTCAGGCAAGCCTGACTGGTCTGACCTCTGGAATCCCAAGTATGCAGGCAAGATATCCTATCGACTCAAGAGACCACTGCTGATCGGTGCAGCATTTGGCATGGGCAAGGATCCGTTTGCACTCTACGGTGACAAAGCTGCCTACCAGGCATTGATCGAAGAGGTGACAAAAAAACTGATCGAGAGCAAAAAACTGGTCAAGAACTACTGGACAAGCGGCGATACACAAAAAGCCAATATGACCAGCGGTGGCGTTGCGATCGAGTCCGGCTGGGACGGTATCGGCTGGCAGCTGCACAAGGCCAATGCTGATGTCGACTTTGTCGCACCAAAAAGCGGTGCACTCGGCTGGATCGATACTTTTGCGCTTCCTGCCAAATCCAAAAACATAGAGGGCGCATACAAGTGGATCAACTTTATGCTCAAACCTGAGAATGCAGCTGTCTTTACCAACAAAGAGGGGTATGGTACGGCTTCTGCCGGTGCAGAGAAATTCTACAAAGCTGAGATCAAGGATAACTTCTCACGCTCCTTCAGCAAAGCGGATATCGACAATATCAAATGGCATCCGCCGGTACCTGCCGGATTTGAAGAGATCGAGTCAAAAGCACTTGAGAGAATCAAGGCTGCCAACTAAGAGTACCTGACATTCCGGGGCTTCCCCGGGATGGTGCCGACAGTGAGAAGATCATTGTCGTATCAAGCAAATATCCCCTTTTAACAGCCAGATGCTATGATATTTGTTTGCTACGGTAATAGCAGGGTGCCGAAAAACAACACAAAGGGAAGCGATGGAATCTATATTGGAACTGAAGGGTATATCGAAGTATTTTGACCAGTTTACGGCTGCAAAAGATGTGAATATCTCAGTCAAGGAAGGAGAGTTTATCTCTGTGTTGGGACCTTCAGGATGCGGTAAAACCACACTGCTTCGCATGATTGCCGGTTTTTTGGAGGAGAGCGAGGGAGATATTCTTATCAAAGGGAAGTCGATGAAGGGGGTCTCCCCGGAGAGCCGCCCGGTCAATATCGTATTTCAGTCTCTGGCACTTTTCCCTATGATGGATGTGTATGAGAATGTGGTGTTCGGTCTCAAGCGTAAAAAGATCGGCAAGGAGGAGGCCAAGGAGCTGGCCTTGGATATGCTGCATCGTGTCGGTCTTGATGGCTTTGAGAAGAAGAAGATCTCTGAGCTCTCCGGCGGACAGAAGCAGCGGGTAGCGATCGCCAGGAGTCTGGTGATGAAACCATCCATTTTATTGCTGGATGAGCCACTCAGCGCCCTGGACAGAAAGCTCAGAGAGCATATGAAAGTGGAGCTCAAAGAGCTGCAAAAAGAGATCGGCACTACCTTTATCTATATCACCCATGACCAGTCCGAAGCCTTGGTGATGAGTGATCGGGTGGCAGTGATGAACAAGGGACTGATTGAGCAGCTCGATACCCCCCATAACCTCTACAATCATCCCGCTACCGGTTTTGTGGCAGGCTTCGTAGGCGAAAATAACCGTTTTTTGGTGGCAAGTAGAGAGGGAGAACAGATTGTGACCCAAAAGGGCTGGAAGGTGACCAAGCCAGGACTCGACTTTGATCCGACAGTCATGTATATTCGTCCTGAGGCCTTTATCGTCAATCCTCAAAGTGAGGTTTCTGACTCAGTGCTTTTTGAGGCCAAGATCAATACGATTCTCTTTGACGGCGCCAATACCAAGATGCTGGTCAAACCTGATGGCAGAGATGAGATCCTGATCGCGCTGCCGCAAAATGCCAGATTCCAGGCACTCCAAGAGGGCGACACCGTCAATATCGCTGTCGCCTATGATAATATCAAATGCTACAAGGAGTAGGCGATGGATGGCAATAAAAAAGCATTTTATTTTCTTTTTATTCCTGTGGCATTGTGGCTGTTTATACTCATCATACTGCCCCATATTGACCTTTTTCTGAGTTCTTTCAAGCCCAATAGCGGTGAAGATGTGTATACGCTGGAAAACTATTCAGCTTTTTTTGCAGACTCTATTTACTGGCGTACCTTTATCAATACTGCCCTGTATGCCATTGGCGTTACCTTGCTGGCCTTTGTCGTGAGTTTTCCTATCGCCTTTTATCTGGTCAAAGTGATCTCCCCCAAGGTTTCCGGATTTTTGATGCTGTTGCTGTTGATCCCTCTGTGGATCGGTGAGCTGGTTACGATCTATGGCTGGGTGATACTGCTGGGCGAGCAAGGCGTCATCAATGAGTCACTGAAGTTTCTGGGACTGATCGAACATCCGTTGCCGCTGATCTATAACAACTTCAGTATGACGATCGGACTGCTCTATATGTCCATGCTCTTTATGATCATTCCTATTATGACGACACTGGAGAGTCTGGATGATGCGATGATCGAGGCAGCCAGTGATCTGGGGGCGAGTAAGTGGACGATCTTCAGACGGATCGTGATCCCACATTCCATGCCGGGTATTATCAATGGCTCTATCATTGTATTTATGCTAGTCATTGGGGACTATGTGGCACCCAATATCCTGGGAGGGAAAAGTTCGCTGTGGTTTACGGAGCAGATTTACAACCAGTTTCTCTCGAGCTTCAACTGGAATCAGGGGGCTGCCTTTGGCTTCCTGCTATTGATTATCTCTTCGGCGACGATCTGGATGGCGCTCAGAATCTCTGGGCAGAAATTGGACAAGGTAGGAGACTAAGATGATACGATCACTTCCCAATTCACCCCTGTACAAGTATGGATTCAGGGTCTATGTGACACTGTTTTTTATTTTCTTGCTGTTGCCGCTCATCGCGGTTTCGGTGCTGGCATTTAATGATACCTCTGCGATCACGCTGCCATGGAAGGGCTTCACGCTGGATTGGTTCTTTGCCGATACGACGGAGCGGTTGGGGCTGTTTGCAGACGAGGATCTGCTGCAAAGTATCTGGATCAGCCTGCAGACAGCCTTTTTGATGGCCACGCTCTCTACGGTTGTGGGTACAATCGCTGCGCTGCTGTTTGAGTCCTTTGCTTTCAGGTTTAAAAACCTTCTTTATTTCTTTGCGATAGCACCTCTGGTCATACCTGGAGTGATCCTGGGTATCTCGATCTTGCTGGGCTCCACTTTTGTCGGCAACTGGCTTGCAGAGAATGCAGGCATCGACTTGGAGATCTTCGGACCGGGCTTCTGGCTGGTAGTGCTGGGGCAGTTCTCTTTTGGGGCAACCTATGCGATGCTGCTGGTCTCTGCCAGACTCAAGAAATTTGATCCCCAGCTCGAAGAGGCGGCACTCAGCCTCAAGGCAACGCGCCTGCAGTCTATGTGGTATATCACGATCCCCTTTCTCAAGCCGGCGATCCTTGGGGCATTTGTCGTGACCTTCCTGATGAGTTTTGCCAACTTCAATACCACGATCTTCCTGGTGGGCTCAGACCCGACACTGCCGGTTGATCTTTACTCCAGAATCAAGTTCAGCTCTACACCGGTGCTTAATGCAGTCTCCTTTATGATCGTGCTGATGATCACGATTGTTGCTGTTATCAGTACCTTCATGAAGCGCAAAAACGCATGAAGATCATCCACCTGACCGATCCACACCTTACCGGTGTGGCACGAGGTAATGTCTATGGACTCAATCCTGCCCAACGGCTGAGAAGAGCGATCAAAAGTATCCAGCAGCACCACACGGATACAGCCTTTATCGCTTTGACAGGAGATCTCGCAAACGAAGCTTCTGAAGGTGCCTATGCCATCCTCTCCAAGATCATCAAGAAATCTGAAATACCCCTCTATCCTATCCTGGGAAACCATGACAACAGGGAGATGTTTCAGAAATATTTTCCGGACTATGTTGAAAAAGGTTTTGTGCAGTATGTGATAGAGAGAGAGGATAGGGTGTTTCTCTTTTTGGATACCTTGGTGCAGGGCGAGCGCTATGGCGAAATGTGCAAAAAGCGTCTTGCATGGCTCTCCAAAGCACTTCGTGCCTATCAAGGTAAGCCGATCTATATTTTCATGCACCATCATCCTGTGGATTCGGGGCTCTATGAGATGGACCATGATGCAAACTTTCGCTCTGCCGATGCTTTTTGGAAGCGAATACACAAGCACAAAAAGAGTGTGAGGCATATCGCGTTTGGGCATCTGCATCGTATCATGCATGCCTCCAGTGGTGCTGTGGGGATGCACTGTACCAGAAGCACGGCATTTCAGGTGGCCTATAGACCGGATGACAACCTGGAGTATCTGACCAACAAAGAGAAACCAACCTATGCTGTAATGGAGATCGGTGAAGAGGGAGAAGTGCGTGTGCATCACCATGAATATCTGGATGAGAAGCACTACTACGAAGATGGTTCCAGGGCTGCACAATGACTTTTGAAGACCTGTTTAAGCAAGAGCGTCTGATCGCCGCACATCGGGGGCATCGTGCTGTCCGTCCTGAAAACACACTGTCAGCATTTGAGGCAAGTATAGGGCAGTGTGATTTTGTAGAACTGGATGTGGGTTTCAGTAAGGACGGAGTGCCTGTATTGATACATGATGACAGCCTCTCTCGTACGTCCGATGCTGAAGCTGTTCAGGGGTTCACTCCTCCTTATGCAGTGGTGGATTATTCCTATGAGATGCTGCAAAAACTGGATGTCTCTTCTTGGTTTTTGAGATCTGACCCCTTTGGTATGATCGGGCAGGACGATCATTTGAGGGCAGAGCTTATGCGCCTGCCTGTGCAAAAAATACCGACACTTTCTGAGGTCTTGACGGTGCTGAGACAGCATGAGATACCAGTCAATATTGAGATCAAGGATATGCGAGGTACGCCGTTTGATGCAAGTGCAACGGCAAAAACCATAGAGGTTATCCGTGCGTTGCAGATGGAAGAAAAGGTGCTGCTCTCTTCGTTTAAGCATCAGTATCTGAGAGAGGCAAAAAGGATAGCCCCGCAGATCATGCGGGCGGCACTGCAGGAGGAGGTGCATCCCAAGGCACTTATCGCCTATCTTGAGGATCTGGATGTGGCGTGTTATCATTGCGATATCGAGATCACCACACCTGAGGTTGTGGAGAGAGTGACTGAGGCAGGGATGGCGGTCAATGTCTATACGGTCAACACGCCTGAAGATCAAGAGCGGATGTTCGACTGGGGTGCCAAGAGCGTATTTACAGATTTTCTTTAGGGGAGGCGTAGTGCTTCGGAGCAGCGACTTCAGTCGCTGAAACAGATATGAGATCTATTTTCTATCAAATCAAGTCTTTCAATAGGCTTTCAGTGTACTTCGTATCCCTTTGTGCATCTCGTACCAAAAAGCCAGTGCGGCTTCTGATGCATTCTCTGAGAATCGCTCCAGCCAGGCCGATAACCTCGGATCTTCTATCTCCTCGACTGACTGCTTGCGTTCAAGGAAAGTGCGCACGATATCTCTGTTTCTTTCGGATTCCCAGTATACGGAGGCGTTACGATTGTTGATACGGTTGGAGATCGTCCGGATGTTGTCCAGATACTGCTGCTTGAGCCCAAAGAGAGACTCCATGATCTCTGGCATCATCTCCTCTGCCCAGCCTCGGTGGAAGCGGCAGGTACCGATATTGTCCATGACCAGCTCGCCGATCAGCCTGCTGCCGCCTTTGCTCCCGACGGTTTGGGGATCGAGAAACTCTGAGCCGTAGTGCATATAGTATTTTCCCATGATCGCCATAGGGGAGAGGACACCCGGTGTCCAGTACTGGTTGGGTACCATCCAGCCTTTGCCCGAAAATGCTGTATAGACAAAGGCATCCAGTATACTGGGATTGTCTTTTTCTCTGGCGAGTTTTTTGGCGAACTTTCTCGTGCCGTTGTTGAGATCTACGCTGCCTGTGGAGGCGATAATCGCATCCAGCAGTCCCATGGCGATACGCATATTGTGCATAGAGGAGGCGACGACATCGAAGTGATCGGGATCAAAGTGTGGCACTTCTTTGACACCGAACTCTTCAGGGTGTATCCAGCCCTCGACCAGGCACTCCATCATCCAGGCCAGTGTGCCGCCGATCGAGATCGCATCAAAGCCCAGCATATCGGCATGGTGGTTGAGGTTTTCTGCCGCCCTCTGGTCAAAGATCCCGCAAAGCGGCCCCATGGTCTGATAGGGCTCATAGTCTTTTTTGAATTGGCCGTGCATTTTTTTGCAGACGGTGACACAGGGTTCTCCACAGTTTTTGTGCGCTTTTTTGTCCCTGGTGGTCTCTTCGTTGAACTGTTTGAGGTAGTGGTTGAGGATAAACGCCTCATGGATCTTGACACGCTGCGCTTCGGTCATATAGATACTGCGGTAGTTGAACGAGAACATACTGCCCTTGAGTGTGGTGAAGTTCACACCCAGTGTACCGCCGGTCTGGAGCTTGGGGTCAAATTTGTATTTGGTGGTGGCATCGAGGTCTTTGGCGTGCAGCTTCATATCATACTTCTCTTTGAACCACGCATCTGCTGTTTTTTTGTCTCTGAAGTCATCATCGACAAAGGAGCCGCCATAGATGATCGCAGCTATCCCATGCTCCTGAAGCATTTTGCTACCAAAACCACCCCTGCCTGCCCAGGTATCGACATAGGTCAGCTCTCCCTTTTTGACAGGCACAGAGGCGATCGATCCAAAGTCCGTATGCAGTGCAGAGGGCCCCGTGGCCAGTACCCGAGGATCACTGCTGTAGCGATCCCCGAAGCGATCGAGCGCATACTGCATCAGTGCATAGATGCCTCCTCTGCCCTCTTTCCATATCTGCTCTACATCTATGGGGTGTATGCCCACCTGGATATCTCCGGTACCGTTGCGGTTGAGATAGAGTATGGAGGGGGTAGGTGCCTTGCCCACGAGCGAGAGCATATTGATCCCCAGATTGTGAAACACCAGCCCTGCACCTCCCATAGAGGAGACGTAGAATCCATCCCATGCGGGAGAATTTCCTGTAAAGATCAGCCTGTTGGAACCCGGAAAAATAGATCCAGCGAGCAAGCCTGTGCCGATATTGAGACTGTTGTGCTTGTCACTTAGATACATTCCCAGATCTACAGGACCAAAGTACTCACCGATCTTGAAGCGATCTACACGGTAGTAAGTACTTGCCACATCTACAAAAAGGACTTTTTGATTGTTTTTCATCTGCTCTCCTTGATCTACATAAAGATCATAACATTATAATGTTTAGATAGAGATAATAACATTATGATGTTTGAATATAGGTGATGGGTTTTGCTTTGTTTGCTGTAGTAGTCGATACTACTGTGGCAGGAGAATGATCTTGTGTTGGTACATATCGGAGCGGATCACGATATCAGAGTACTCTACAGGCTGGTGTGTCTGGTCATAGGAGAGGCGTTTGAGTGAAAGCAGAGGCATATGCGGGGGAAGAGAGAGTTGCTTGGTATGCTCTGTCGTGGCCGCCTTAGCCTCTACGGTCTCCTCGGCATAGTGGAAGGTGATACCGTACTGTTGCGTATAGAAGCTATAGAGGGATTCGATCGTGAAGTGCTTGTGCAGATCAGGTACTTTTTCACTATCGATATAGTTGAGCATCATCGCAAAAGGCAGACCGTCCAGTGTTCTGTAGCGTTTGATACAGAGCAGGGTGTCACAGTGCAGCAGCTCCTTGACGTGGTGCGCTTCAGTGATCTTGATGTACTCAATGGATCTGGTCTGGAGATTGTGGTTCTGTTTTTCAAGTCTCTGGGTCAGGGAGCCGATCACATTGGCCTCATAGAGAATCTTCTGCTCCTGCACAAAGGTGCCTTTGCCCTGTTTTTTGACCACGATACCTTCACGAGCAAGCTCTTCGATCGCCTTGCGTACCGTGATACGGCTGACACCATACTGTGCCTCGATCTCCCCTTCGGAGGGAAGCATATCTCCGGCGGTATAGTGCTCTTTGATCTCCTGAAGCAGATACTCTTTGAGCTGGTAATAAAGCGGGATGCCGTTTTTACTGAACATAAATCTCTCCTCCTATGATGCGCTATTATACCATAGAAACTAAACATTATTATGTTATAATGAATGATGAAAAAAAGAACCAAAATACTGGCAACTATAGGGCCGGCAAGTAGCCATAGTGCTGTCATAGAAAAAATGATCGCAGCAGGCGCCAATCTTTTTCGTCTCAATTTCTCTCATGGTAGCCATGAAGAGCATCTGGAGACCCTGCAGAAGATACGAAAAATTTCCAAAAAGCTTCACACCACTGTAGCTGTTTTACAGGATATATCAGGCCCCAAAGTGCGTATTGGCGAACTCGAAAATTCATTTGAGCTCAAGAGAGGGGACAGGCTTGTTTTTGTTCCCCAGGAGATAGTGGGGTATCGGACTGAGCAGGGTTCCTATGTGGTGAGTATCAACTATCCTGCCATACTGGAGCGTATCAGGGTGGATGAGCATATCTATCTTTATGACGGCACGATACGGGCACGCGTCGTCTCTGTAGCCGAGCATGTAGAGGTGGAGATCGAGAATGATGGGATATTGACCTCCAAAAAGGGGGTGAACTTCCCCAATACCGAAATAGGGATTGATGTCTTGACGGAAAAAGACAGGAGAGATATCGCCTGGGGGATCGAAAATAGAGTAGACCTCTTTGCGATCTCTTTTGTGCAGAACGCCGAGGACATCAAGCGGGTACGCACACTGCTGGATGGCTACGAGGGAAAGATCATCGCAAAGATCGAGAAATTTGATGCGATTACCTACATCGACGAAATACTCAAGCACTCTGACGGCCTGATGGTGGCACGGGGTGATCTGGGTATCGAGGTGCCCTACACAGAGGTGCCAGTGCTGCAAAAAATGCTCATTCACAAAGCCAATGCACATGCCAAGCCGATCATTACGGCCACACAGATGCTGCTGAGCATGACACACAGCCGTACGGCGACGAGAGCAGAGGTCTCTGATGTCGCCAATGCGGTACTGGACGGTACAGATGTGGTCATGCTCTCGGAGGAGAGCGCGGTAGGAGACGATCCGGTCAATGTAGTCAAGACCATGGCAGGGATCATTCGAGAGACAGAGAAGATCTACCCTTTCAGGCGCAAAGAGATATGGAAAGAGTACAGCAAAAACAATATCATTGAGCGTTCTGTGGTCAATATCGCAGACAAAATGGATGCTACCGCTATCCTCTCTCTGACCAGTTCGGGCTGGAGTACCGTGAAGCTTTCTCGTTTTAGACCCAAGACAAAAATCTATGCCTTTGCCCATAAGCGCAGATTGCTCAATCAGCTCTCGGTACTTTGGGGGGTTACCCCGGTTGCCAAGGTCTCGGTCTCTTCTCCCTCGAAGATCATACAGGCTATCCTGCATGCACTGGACAAGGCAGGTAAACTTGATAGAGAGGGGCTCTATATCACTACGATCGGCTATCCTGCCGGCGTGCCAGGCTCTACCAACACGATCAAAATACTCAGACCCGTAGAGATAGAGCACTATATGAAACTGAAATAGGAAAGGATATTATTTTTTAATATCAATTGTGCTAGAATGGTATAAATCTTATAGGAGAAGGCAGAGATGATCC
>FXBE01000139.1_pt1 | contig 12410 bp, 11 predicted proteins | sample 5335311 | NCBI WGS metagenome assembly FXBE01 (sample SAMEA103928390, study PRJEB20085) | sediment metagenome | biome: marine biome; feature: hydrothermal vent; material: sediment | place: Atlantic Ocean | collected 2013-08-06T02:46:56 | depth 0.05 m | reverse complement strand
TAATTTATTATGTAGTATTCGTGTAAGCTATATCTGACAAGATTCAATCTGCCTAAATCCATATCGACATCGTATCCACAAAGGCCATTTATAAAAATTTTCTACTATTTTTTTGACATAATGCCCAGCAATCCCGCCAATACGCATAAATCCTACATCTACGATAGCATACCTACCACCCAATGCTATCGCTAAACCTTTTATCTTGATATCTGCTTCTAAAAGCGCTTTTCCCGCGATAGCACGCTTTATATTTTCCGCAGCACATATACCACTTTTGATGGCTACTTGTGCTGTATCTGGGATAAGAGCACCTTTTTGGTCTCTGATTTGGGCTATATCTCCTATGGCATAGACCCCCTCTTTTTGAGGTACTTGTAGGTATTTATCAACAATAACTTGCTCTATTTTATTACATGAGATATCCGTTTCTCTTAACAATGAAGAAGCGATGATTCCCCCTGTAAATATCATAAAATCAAAAGCAATCTTCTCTTGATTTTCTAAAAATGCATGATGGCTATCCACACTTTCTATATGGGAACCCGCATGCAAAATAACACCCAATTTCTTTAGACGCTTCTGTGCAATTTTTACCGTTTTGGGGTGTAGACCTTTTAAAATGGCACTTGAACCAGAAACAAGGTGTATCTGCAAAGTGGCACACGCCAAAGTATTACTTTTATAGTAACGATTGAAATAGTATTGCATTTGAGCAGCAATCTCGACACCAGAAAGACCCGCACCTCCGATGAGCACACTATAATATTTTTTTGCATCTTTGGCATTTTCAAGTCTAACAAAAAGCTCATGTTCAAAAAATTGTCTCATTTTAAAAGCACCCTCAAGACTTTTAACGCCATGACTACAACTACGAAGCCCCTCGATCGAACTAAAAAATCGTGTCTTACTCCCCGCTGCTAAAATGAGATAATCATAGGCAATCTCCTCACTATCATGATAAAAAACTTTTTTTTGCGTAAAATCAATATCTCTAACCAGCGCCTGCACAAAAGAGACATGCGCTTTATAACTTGCACACAAAGTATGTAAATTGACAATCGTATCCTCAAATGGCAATGTCCCCGCCACAAGTTCATATCCCTCTGTTTGTAAAAAATGATAGGGATGTTGGTCTATCAATGTCACTTCAATACCTTTAGCAGGCGCCAATCGCCTAAGCGCCCCAACACCTCCATAGCCACCACCAACAATCACAACGCGTTTCATAATACACCTCTTATACGCAAATACTACACAAAATCGGTGTAGAGTATGTGTAGCAAAGGAGCTATCATGACAAGAGTACTTTCACTTCGTGTGCGTGCCTATCCAAGTGATTTAAATCCGATAGGGACAGTATTTGGTGGTTGGATTATGGCAAAGATGGATAAAGCTGCCTCCATCGCAGTAGAAGATATCGTGGAAGGCACAGCTGTCACTGTGGCAGTGAGTAACTTACACTTTATCAAACCCGTGCACAATGGCGATATCGTCACTTTTTATACTACTATTTCAGATATTGGGCGCAGTTCTATAGAGATTAGTGTTGAAGCAGAAGTCCGCTGTCGCAGAAGTCGATGTGAGATGCAAGTAACCAATGCTATCTTTACTTTTGTGACAGTTAATGAGAAAGGAAAACCCATCGCTGTTTCATCTGTATTGAGAGAGGGCGTGGAGAAAGAGATTGTGGAGATGGCAAAGCACTAAGCTACTTCACCCGCACCGCATAGATATCCATACCACCGCTTCCATATGTCTTTGTATCACCCACCATCACGATGCCTCCATCTTTTAGCTGGGTGATAGCATAGGCAATCTCTTCTTTTTTACCGCCATAGTGATTTGTTCTCAAGACCTTGCCATCTTTGTCTATCATGATAAGGATAAAATCTGTCCGTCCATAGCTCATACCACGACTAGTACCTGTGATGGCATAGCCACCATCAGCAAGAGCACTCACCCCATAAGCACGGTCTTTTTCACCTACATCACCATAGGTTTTCACCAGACGTTTTTTCCCATCTTTGTCTAGCAAGATGATATAAACATCACCCTTTTTATCTTTATAAGACTTTGTTTTTCCTACTAGTGCAAATCCACCATCTCTCCCTTTAGCGATAGCAGCTATCTCATCCTCTTTTTTACCGCCAAAAGTCTTTTCCCAGATAAATTTTCCTTCACTACTTAGTTTCACCACATAGCCATCGTAACTATTTTCACCAAATGACTCACTCTTGCCCACAAGTAAAAAACTTCCATCTTCTGCCTCTGCTACACCCATAGCAATATCCCAATCTTTTCCGCCAGCCGTCTGTTCCCAGGACAAATCACCTTTTTTATCCAACTTCACCGCATAGTAGTTATAAGAGCCTACGCCAAAGGACTTGGTGGTTCCTAGTATTAAAATACCACCATCTTTTGTTGAGATGACCGCAGTCGCCTCATCTTTAGCACTTCCTCCTGCTACTTTTTCCCATATTTTATTGCCCTCTTTATCCATTTTGACGATATAAAAGTCATATCCACCCGCACCATAAGACTTGGTAGAACCAACGACCACATAACCACCATCTGCTGTTTGTGTGATAGCCCCAGCTGCCTCTTTTCTCTCACCACCAAAGTTTTTTGTCCATAGTTTATGACCTTCACTATCTAGTTTCATCACATTGATATCGCTCTTTCCATGTCCAAAAGAACGCGAGGTACTTGCGATGATGAGTCCACCATCATCTGTGGATGTGATGCCCTTAGCCACATCATCTTTAGCCCCACCAAAAGCCTTTTGCCATGTAACAGAAAGAGGGTTTGTCTGGGATGCGAGTAAAGGGAGGGTTAAAAAAGCCATAAGAAAGAGAGATTTTTTCACGAAGAGTCCTTTATAAGTATTTCTTATGAAAGTATACATTGTATGAAATTAAAAAGCACTTAAAAGTACTTTAGCCAAATCTATAAGAAAACTTGACAGAAGTAGACTAAAGGTGGTATAATATGAAAAAAGGGAGTTAAGATGAGTTATTTTTACAAGCCCTACAAAGAGGGCACGTTAGTTTGTACACTTTGTCAGCATTACTGTAAGATTAAAGAAGGCAAGACGGGCATTTGCGGTGTCAATGAAAATGTTGGCGATAAAATAGCGTGTTTAGTCTATGGTTATCCTTCGGCAATGCACATAGATCCTATAGAGAAAAAACCTTTATATCATTTTTTACCAGGTTCAAAAGCTTTCTCTCTGGGCACGGTTGGCTGTAATTTTCACTGTAGTTTTTGTCAAAATTGGACGATTTCTCAGACACACAATATCAATAAATCACGCTATTTTTCACCACAAGATATCGTAGCACTTGCCTTGGAAAATGGTTGTAAATCCATCGCTTATACCTATAATGAGCCGACTATTTTTTATCCCTATGCGAGAGATATAGCCTTGGAAGCGAAAAAATATGGTATCAAAAATGTCTTTGTCTCCAACGGTTTTGAATCGCCCGAAGTGATAGATGATATGGTCGGTATCATCGACGCAGCCAATATCGATTTGAAATCTTTTGATGCCAAGTATTATCAAAAAAAACTCGGGGGAAATCTAGATAAAATCTTAGAGAACCTCAAACACTTTGTCAAAAACGGCATCTGGGTAGAAGTCACCACCCTCATCGTCCCTACACAAAACGATAGCGATGAGGAATTGACAAAGATAGCGCGCTTTATCGCACAGGAGCTTGGCGTGCATGTACCATGGCATATCTCTGCTTTTCATCCCGATTATAAAGAAAACGATATACCAAGTACCTCGATAGAAACATTGCAAAGAGCCTATGATATAGGAAAAGCTCAGGGTCTACACTACGTCTACAAGGGCAATATAGGGGAAAGAATAGAAACTATCTGTCCAGAGTGTGGTACACCTATAGATAGAGCAAGTGGCATCTGTCCACAATGCCAAAGAAAAATAGAAGGAGTCTATGATGCACAATAGAAAAATGAGCGTAGCAGGAACTTTTTATCCTGATAGTTGTCAAACCATAGAGACGATGATAAAAACATTTAACGAAAAAAGTAAAAATCATGCTCTCTCTTTTCATCCCAAAGCTCTCATTGCACCGCATGCGGGATACATCTATAGTGGCTTTACCGCAAATAGTGCCTATAGGCTTGTTGATACGCATGGCATAAAAAGAGTGGTCGTCATCGGTCCTAGCCATCGTGTCTATACCAAGGGTGCTAGTATCTCTTATCATGATAACTATGAAACACCTTGTGGGGATATCATGATAGATAAACATTATAGCAAAATGCTTGCTTCTAAGTATGATTTTTTGCATTTTGATGAAGCCTTACACGCAGAGCACTCCACAGAGACACAGATGCCTTTTGTAAAATACTATTTTCCAAAAGCAAGCGTTGTAGAGATTGTATATGGTGACATCGACAGCCATACGCTAGTTCCTATGATAGAGGCTATACTTAAAGATGATGAAACCTTTTTGGTTATCAGCACAGATTTAAGTCATTTTTATACCAAAGAAAAAGCCAAGCTATTAGATGAGATATGTCTACGAGCTGTCAAAACTCTTGACTTTGAAGCGACAAAAAAAGGGTGTGAAGCCTGTGGTCTGACTGGGGTCAAAGCACTCCTTGAAGCTGCACATAAAAATGGCTATCAATCAGAGTTGATTGACTACCGTACTAGCGCAGATGCGAGTGGAGATACTAGCTCTGTCGTGGGATATATGTCAGCATTGGTAGGGTAAAACAACCTTATCACCTATTATTAGAGGTGCCCTGTAGTCCAAAAGAGTTACTTTCTGTTTCTTGTTCTTTGGGAATGTGTGTGTATCCAAAGTTTGATGTCTCTCTGACATGACTCCAATCATCGCTAAAAAATAGGTTCACACTAGTTGCTTCGAGATTCTTGGTAGGTTTAAAAAGATTCTCCATTGAGCTTGGAGTCTCCTTCGTATGATATATCTGCACATATCTAGCCTCTTTACTTTGATCAATCGCAGCAGGGCTGACTTGTAGGGCTTGCGCCATGACTTCACTGCTGATAGGTTTTGGTTGTTGTCTTCTTTTGTTTCCTCGATATTGAAATCTTTTCTTATTATAAAATCCCCAGCCGATAAAAGATAGAATAAGAAAAAAGATTATTATTCCAGAAAATATCATAAATTCGTATAGCGATTCTCCAAGTTCCTTTATCTCCGCTGGGGATGTATTGTAAAAGATATTTATATCAAAATATTTCCATAGAATAAGTGCAACAAATGGATAAAATATATAAATCCATAACCCCCAAAGCATCAGTGTCAACAATAAATCTCTTATCTGATAAAAAATGCTTATCTTATTGTTAACAACATAATGCTCTTTCTCTCTTTTCATCTTCCTTGCCATCTATATTCCTCTATCTGGACTATCCCAGACTGCTCGTTTTGTTTTGTCACGATTGATTGCTTTGATAAATCCTACAACAGATGTCGCCGCGATAATCATCCAGTAGGCTATAGGGTACCAAATAAGCCAAAAGTAAAACTTCCCTAATCCCTTTTCATAACGCGAAGAGATATAGAAACTAACTGCAAACTGTAACATAAAAGTGATACCCAATAATATACCATATATAGAAGCATTATTAAAACCTAGTGGGAAATTCAATGCTTGACCAAAGAGCCATAAAATCATCACAGCAACGATGGAAAATGCCCAAGAAATACTGATAAGATATTCTAAATAGACTGGCCACATTCTTCGCTGTTTTTTATACGCAAATATATGAGGATACTTAAATAGTGTCTCTACCCCTCCCTGTGCCCATCTGAGTCTCTGTTTCCAAAGCCCTCCAAGCGTTTCAGGCATGAGAATCCAACACATCGCATGGGGTTCAAACTTGATAGTCCAGTGACGGATTTGAAGTCTCCAACAGATATCGATATCTTCTGTAATCATGTCCGTACTCCAATACCCCACATCATGAATAGCTGCTTTCCTAAAGGCTGTGACCACACCCGAAACGGCAAAAATCTTACCATAGATACTTTGTGCTCTTTTAATCAATCCGACAATCGCTGAAAACTCACCCACCTGAAGTCTACCAAGGATACTAGAACGGTTTCGGATTTTAGGTTTCCCCGTAACAGCTCCAACACGAGGATTTTTCAAAAAGTGACGCATCATCCACAGTATCGCATCAGGCTCCAACATAGCATCGCCATCTATACAGACGAGATAGTCAGCGTTTGAGACCATGGCTGCCATATTCAGTCCTGTTGCTTTCCCTTGATTTTTGACAAAATCTACGACTCGAAGTTTCTCATTCTCTTTCATCATATCTCTTAAAATTTCAGAGGTATTATCTTTACTTCCATCATTGACAGCGATAATTTCATAATTTGGATAGTTAACTTTGTATAGCTCCCCTATAATTTCATCGATATGTTCTGCTTCATTGTAACAGGGGATGATGATAGAGACCATGGGATACTCATCCAACACAGGTGGCTTGGTCATCGCTATCTCTTTTCTCTCCCATTTAAAATAATAATATATTGCACCTGCCATCCAGACATATGCCATAAAAAAGGGATAAAAATAGATAAAATTGGAAAGCCCAGAAGCAATCATCGTGAAAAACTCTTGGAAAAACATGGTGACATACTGCATCTATTTACCTTTATTCAAATGGAGAACTTTTAAGTGAAAGCACTTTTATCAGTTCATGAGGGTTTAAATTATTGTTTAGAATCTGTTTTGGTTGATATCCAAAATTCATCGCCTTGTGTAAAATCAATGCTTTCATCTGTTTGGCTAAAAGTGCATCAGAATGATTCACCTCTGTAAATACAAAGGCACTTTTATGTAAACCATCTGGATTTTGTTTTACGATATCGATAAGACCTGATAAGTTTGCCTTTGAAAGCAGGCCTTGCGTTTTCAAATAGGTATAATCATAATGTGCTAAAAAGTTTGAAAGATCATGGTTGGCGGGATTAAATACATCTTTTGTGTTTATCATGATAGATGTTTTTAGATTGATGCTAAAGTCTCTCATACTTGCTACAAGATTATCAGTAAAACGGATGGTATCCTTTGTAGTAACATGTGAATCACCATGGGTATCGTCAAATAATATACCTTTAAAAAAGCTATATTTCGCCATATCAGCATAGATTTTCATAATCTTCCTCTGATCATTTGCTTTATGAAGTGATAATCTTTGGTTGTTTATCTCAAAAGCAGAAATGGGCATTTGAACATACACATCCTCGATATTTGCTCTACCTTTTATCTGCCAAGCAACTCTGTTTAACATATCAGCACGCATAGGCATCTCATGATTTGGGAAATAAGTCATATCTGCCAATCCATCATTGTCTCTGTCACTGTATGCTTTTAGCACTACCGTTGGAATTCCAAATAGTCTAATATATTCTATCATTCGTCCAAGTTTGAGATCTGCTTTTTTAGGATCTTTATCATACAACATATCCAAATCAATAAATATAGACCTTTGAGGTGCAAATTCATCCTCTTGCATGCCCCAGTAAAAATCTCCAAACGCTGGATTACTTGCAACCAAAACCCGTTTCATCGCTGCACTATCTTTTAACGTATTGATACCATCATCCAAAGTTAATGAAATTGGCATCCCATATTTTTTAGCAATTTTTTGTACTATGCCATTATAGGCACCATAAGGCCAAGCGATAGATCTTGGTCTGGTTCCTGTATATTTATATATCACATCACTTGATTTTTTAAGATCACTCTCTACTCTTTTGATGTACGCTTGTGTACTTTCATACTGTTTTGTTTTTTTATCATACTTGAGCGCTGTTAAAGCTGGCTGGGTATTTCCTTGTGGATTTGCGATAATCCCATGATGAGAATCATAAGTATGTGATGCAAACTCAATTAACCCAGAGTCTTTCATCTCATTGATCTCTTTCCATGAGAGAAGCATTTTTCTTGACTTTGGAACACTTCCATAGAGAAATTTTTGATTTTCAGGGGTCTCTTGCCACTTACCAACAAGTGCATAAATAGCATGATAATTGTAAAGTTTTAAAAGCGGATAAATACGCGTATAAAAACTGACATACCCATCATCAAAACTAAGCAATACTGCTTTTTTAGGCAAATCTTTTATGCCTGCTTTTGCTTTAAGTATATCATCGATACTGATAACATGGTATCCATTTACTTTAAGCCATTTGAAATGCGCTATGAGTTCATCTGTGGTAACATTCATAATCTTTGGATCTGTAATCTTATCTACAACATTATGATAGCACAATACTTTATAGCTATTTGTATCACTAAGTTTCACTTGTGTACTAGCCATAAGTGTTGTATTTATGACTATCCAAAGTAGTAGAATTTTAAAAATCATATACATCTAAAACCTTCCATTTAAATTTAAAAATACTTCACCAGCGTACTCTATCTCTCCATCATAAGAAGAGCGTTTTCTAAGGTATCCAAAATCAAATCCAAAGTTTTCATTCATTTGCCACTGCTGCGCTAAGCTCAATGCTCCCGTCATATTTGAACCATACTCTTTTTCCCAATGTGAACCTAGCTCCAAGCCAAGACTCTGTGTCACATTCATAGTATAAAGGTTATACAGATTCCAAATATTTTTTGCTTCTATACTGATATAAGCATCCTGTTTGGGATTGTAATATATCCTATCTCCCTTTTTGTTTTGCATAGCCCCAGCCCAAATCTGAGCATCTAGATTATAGTACGGTCCATATATCAACCTTTGTAGATGTCTAAAACTCAATGCATCTCTTCTATTATTATCCGTAAAATCCATCATCTCATAATCTAATGAGGTTGATGAAAATTCACTAGTTCTATAGTGTAAACCCGTATGAAAGCTATCCGTTCTGATACCGTTCATGATGCCTCTAAGTGGTGAATTTTCTGAAAAATACGCATAACCTCCACTCAGTGATAATTTATCATTGGCATGCCATGTTGCATCAATAGAAGGTGCAAGCTCCTCAATTTCAGTAGCGTTATAGGCTAACTTTGCCGTTGCTTCTAAGTCGTGGTTCTTATACTCTAAACCCAATCCATATCGTTTATTATCCAATGTTCTTTTATTAAACTCAGTGTGAGAAAATTTAGTAAAAACAAACGGTCTCCAATTATAATAAACAGGAGGCGAATAGTAGTTTGCACTTATATTATAAGTGTTAGAACTTCCTTTGTTTGACTCTGCTGGATCACGACCAAAAGAACTTTCAATAGTAAAAGCACTTTTATTATGTTGGTTCCATGTTTTATAGAGCTCTTTTAGTCCTATTTTTTTCTTCGGATATTCGGCTGCGAGATTTTGAAGTGCTTTGTGGGCAGTCTTGTATCTTCTCTGGTTCAGTGCTGTCAAAATTTTTCCAGCTTTAGCATCAAAATTTTTCGGATTGTTGCTGATGAGGATTTGATACTCTTGGTTGGCTTTATCGTACCATCCTCTATAGAAGTAGAGTTTTGCTAATGCCTCTCTATACTCCTCACTGAGTGGTGCTTTGGCAACAAAGGCTTCTAACTCATCTTGTGCTTGATTCATATATCCACTATACTCATATGCCAGGAGTCTAAGTAGTGTCGTATCACTTTTTCTTGGATTTTCCATCTTATGAAGATGATTTCTATCCCAAATCTTAGGCAACTCTTTTTTATCCATATATTCAGCCAAATCTAAAGCTTCATGCATATCATATCCATCACTATAAGCATTAAAAAGAAGAACTTTTGTCTTAAAATAGTGAGGTTTTTTTCTCAAAGATTCTATAAGAATTTTTTGTGCTATTTTTGGTTTTTTCTCAAAAAGATAAGCATCGCCAACTATATTTAAAATATTAAAAGGTATATCTACCCCAACATTTTTTAACGCTTGATAAAGTGAAATGACTTCGCTTTTACGATTCAAAGCATTGAGTGCGATAATTTTATCGAAATAGGCATTTTGTAATCTTTTGTTATGTACAGGATCATTACGCTTGCTTGCTAATGTATGAATAACCACATCTATTTTATCAAGTGCTTCTTGTACATCTGTAGTATCATCTTCCTTATGATAACCCCTGACTCCCCATCGAAGCTTAAAGGCTGCCTTGTCAGCTTCTATGCTAGTTCGTGTTGCATTATCAAATAGTCTAGAATTTGCATCGATGTATTTTTGGGCAGCAAATGGCATACCTAATCTTCTCAGCGTTCCTACCAACCTTACCACTACTTTATCATGTACTTTTGGATTTGATAGCATATCTTGATAAATTGACATAGCGTCAAAGAAGTTTTTGTTTTGCTCATAGATTTCAGCTTGTGTAAATTTTATGTTCACATCATTTGGAAATTTTTCTTTAGCTTTGTTAAAGACACGATTGCTAAGTTTGACTCTTTTCATATCATTTAAAGTCAACGCAAGACCAAGATAAAAATCAGAAATATCAGGAAATCTTTTGGCTCCCAACACATAGAGTTTGACAGCATGTTTATATCTTTTTATATTTCTCGCTGATTTTGCAACATTTTGAATTGTTGATGCGGGAACTGTACTGAAATCAATATTTCTTGAGAGCATAAGAGCTTCTCTATCTTTTTTTGCCCAGCCAAGCACCGCGATATAGTCATAAAGTAGGTTTTTGTTATAAGGATTTTCCAAATGTAATTTTTTTAGGGTGTTGAGTGATTTGTCTATCTCGCCTGTACGCGCCCATTTTATAGCATAATCATAATCAAGTTTTTTTGCTGATAGCATTACGGTTGCTGATGAAAGCAAGAACGATAACACTATCGTTAATTTAAAATAAGACGGCTGTTTTCTTTGCATCAAAAATATCCTTAGAAGTATTATGTACTCCAAATCGACAAATAATAAAAATATTTAAGCTTTTTGATATATTTTTTGCTATATTTAGGCTAAAGGAATTCAGATATGTTAAAAAACTTTTTCAAAGATCCACTTTTTCATTTTATGCTTGTAGCATTTTTTATCTATATCCTGCATCTTGTATGGCAACCTAATCAAAAGATACAAAAAGAGAGTCTCATTTCAGACAAAGAGCTCAAAACAGTCCAAATGAAGTGGACAAAAGAGTGGAATCGCCCACCTACAACAGCAGAATTAAAGAGCTTGATAGCACAAAAAAAACAAAATGAAATGCTATTTAATGAGGCAATTACCATGGGACTTCATAAACAAGACAAGATGATTTATGAAAGACTGATTCATAAGATAAAACATCTTTTTTCCAATGTCAATGTAAATCTAAACCCAAGCAAAAAGCAATTAAAACTTTATTATAAAAACCATATTGATGATTACCGACAAGATGGTCAATTTTCATTTTCACAGCTTTTTATCTCAATCAATCATGATAATCCCATCCAAAAAGCTGATGAAATGCTTACTTTGCTAGAAGATACAGGGGTAAACCCCGAAGATATCGATCATTATGGAGACGCTTATAATGCACATCATATAAAAAACGCTACACAAAGTGAAATCATAAAAATGTATGGAGAAAGTTTTTATAAACAACTAAGAGTGCTTAAAAAATTCAAATGGAGCAAACCTCTCATCTCTAATAGTGGTGTGCATATCATCATGATAACACAACATACCCATGGCACAATCAAACCTTTTACAGAAGTGCAAGACATTGTAAAAGGTGATTTTATAGATGCTACTAAAAATGAGCATTATAAAAGTAGGCTAAAAAGTATCCTTAATTCACAGTGACTGTTTCAGTTGGGACAAAATTATTGGTATCTTTGTAGTTACTATTTAATGGTTCGATAGAAACTCTTATCGCAGAGGTCAAGCCATGCAGAAGTGATTAAGAAAAGATATACTCTCTCTTATAATTAGCTGTACGATTATTTTGTATGATATCCTTGTTATGGGTAGTAATATCTGAGATATACTCCCATTTCCAAACTGTTTTGCTTGTGGATTTATAGAGCTTATTATCTTCAATCATATAATCAGCGCCAATGATTTCATAGGTATCGCCATTATATGTGATAGGTCCATCATGAAAACCAGTTGCTTGATTCATATCCGCATCTAAATATATTTGAAAGTGTTTGATATCTTCCACTCCACTCAAATCAGAATCTGCAGAAAATGTCATTTTCAATGTACCGTTGCTATCACTGATAAAGACAGTTTTTGTGTTAGAGATGATTGGTGTTTTCACTTCCTGAGTTTTCTCATGTATATCGGTATGGGGGTCATTTGATGTGACTATATCATTGCTACAGCCATGAGAAAAAAATGCTATCGCAAAGAGATAGATGAAATTATACATAATTATATTCCTTATATGTTAGTATGAGAATTCGTAAACTTAAATTTATGATATATATATCGGATTTAATTTCATTACCTTTAACCC
>FXBE01000138.1_pt1 | contig 12439 bp, 12 predicted proteins | sample 5335311 | NCBI WGS metagenome assembly FXBE01 (sample SAMEA103928390, study PRJEB20085) | sediment metagenome | biome: marine biome; feature: hydrothermal vent; material: sediment | place: Atlantic Ocean | collected 2013-08-06T02:46:56 | depth 0.05 m | reverse complement strand
CCCACATATCCCCATAAATCGCATAAGCACGGCTTCTTGAACCTCCGTTACAAATATTCAGATATTGACATGTTTCACATTTACCACTCAATTCTCTTGGGTATACACGCAGTTTTCGCAAAAGTTCACTTGGTTCATTGGTCCAAATATCTGAAAAATCCTGAGTGAGTATATTGCCTATTTTTGCAGGAAAGAACGGGTCTGGTTTTACAAAACCTTCTGAGTCAATGTTCAACAGTTTTCGTCCTGCAGAGTTACCGCCCCAGTCGATGAGCCGCTGTTTCATCTCCGCTGCATATTCCGGGTACTTTTTCTCAAAACGATCATAGAAGAGAATGGCATCCATCTCCATATTGCCGGTGACTATTTCGATGTCACGACCGCTTTCATGGTACTCGAATGCTTTGTCTAAAATGTAATTGACCGCTTTAATACGCTGTTCTTTACTCAAGTCCATCTCAAGGTTATCGAGCCCTCTTCCTGAATAAACAAGATGGGAAATGTAGACTTTGGGGATGTTGTGTTCCTCCGCCAGTTCAAAGATGAACTGCAGGTCATCATAAGTGTCTTTGGTAATGGTAAAGCGGATGCCTACTTTGGTCTTGCCATAGGAGTTCAGCAGGTCAACGGCTTTCATTGACTCGACAAAAGAACCTTTAAGCCCTCTAAAAGCATCGTGCACATCCGGAGAACCGTCAATGCTGATACCGACATAGTCGAAAGTATCGAGTATTTTTTCGGCATTGGATGTTTTAACGTAGAGTCCATTGGTCGAAAGATAGGTCACAATCCCCAGTTCTTTACACTTGGCCGCGATGTCAAAAAGATCTTTTCGCGTCAAAGGCTCCCCTCCCGAGAAAATGAGGAACTTCACACCGTTGGCTTTGAGCTTGGGAAGGGTCTCCATAATATTTTCAGTGCTCAATGTGTCTACCGCATCCAAATCGGCTTTGGAATAACAGTGCAGACAGCTTAAGTTGCAACGGTTGGTAAAATTCCAAATGGCAATGCTTCCGTCAAGTACACGTGCCGGTTTTCCCGCTGTCACAGTTTTGAGCAAATTTGAAAGTCTAAACATTATTTGGTTTCCTTAAATGAGAAAATATAGGCAGTAATGGCTTTGAGTTCGGCCGGGGTGAGTTTAAATGCCGGCATGGCATTGCGTTTGTAGCCCAGTACTTTCGAGACGGCATCCGGGTCTGCGATCATCGCCGCGATCTCTTCGGCAGATCGTTTGGAAGCAATTTCCGAAAAAGGAGGTCCAAATGCTACAGCTGTCTGATGATGGCATCCCCAGCAGTAGGTTTCAAATACTTTTTTGCCGCTCTCTGCCTGTATGGCAACACTCACTGTAAAAATAAGAAAAACTGCTGTCATAATCTTTTTCATAGGATCCATCCTTTAGTAATAAAAGATAATAACAATATTTTCTTTTTGGAAAGTTGATTTAAAACAAGAAAGTGCTTACTTTTCCATATCTTCTTTGTCCATGACCGCCCCGACAACAATTAAACCAAGCACAAACAGAATAACCGCTGCAATAAAAAAATAATGCATCAGAGTTTTCCTTTCTCTTTTGCAAAATGCATCAGCCGTGCACGCTCTTTTTCCGAGCGGAATGCAGCATTCTCAAAAAAAAGTGTATTTTGCAAAGTCTGCAGCAGAATACCGTCATCAAAAGAAATGACCTTAACCACACTCTCCCAGTCAATATTGGTATCGTCACTCCGTATGCCTTCCTCATTCACTAAAAAGGTAATACGGCGTTCTTCGGAGACATTTTTGTCATAAAATCTTTCGATCATACGTTTACGAAGGAACCATCTTCCGTAATACCAGTACACTACCAGGAATGTTGAAAGATAAAGCAGAGCAAACGCATGATGTTTTAACGCCCCGACAATGGCAAACTGTGTCAATGCAACAAAAAACCATCCGATATAGCGTTTAGAAGAGTGGCGCATGTCATAGTCATAATAGAGTTTACTGCCCTTCAGTGCCAGTGCTTTGCTCCAGACGACATTGATCTCAACAGGTTTAGACATGCTCTTCACACTCTCTGATGATCAGATCGCTTTTTTGAATGCATCCCTGCACTTCCAGCCAATCAATTTCTTCCAGTGTTTCGAGGTAAAGCGCATCATAGATCTTGGCATTTTTGGCATAAAGCCTGCTCTTCTTTTTGCCATACCAGTAGGCAAAAGCAACCGAAGAGGCAAAGACACCATAGATCCACCACTGCCACGCTTTAAGATTTAAAAGTACTATAAAATACTGCACAGAAAAGAGTACAAAAAACTCAATAGAAAAAATAATAACAAGGGTGGCACTCTGTTCAAAATCAAGCGTGTATTTTTCCAACTCCCGAAGGGTAGCCAAATGCGTGTTTACCTGTTGTGCTTTTTCTCTGCATTCCGCTTTTAACGTATCTGTTGCAATATCTTTTAAATGGATATTACTTAAATTGTACTCTACATTTATCTGCATATAGTCTTCCAAAAGCTGCGGATTTTCATCGAGGATATGCAGGATCTCTTTTTCACTGATCCGTGTTTTTCCGGCAACCCTGCAGACATCCTGTAAAACCAGGTCGTAGAGTCCGACGGTTTTGATCTCTTTTGCAACTCTTTCTAAATGTATCACGTTGTTTTTCCTTGACCTGCAAGACTCCGGAGATGATCCGGATTCAACACTTTCTTAATTTTCAAAAGCAGGATCATCTGCCGGCTCAAGTTCTTCTTCCAGTCCATAAGATGCTGTTTTATCTTCTGATGGCAAAAAGATCCCTATAAGTCCTTTGATGCCTACAGACATCACAATATTGTATAAAAATATAGCCCATGCCAACAGCAGCATACTGCCTGCAATAGCGGCAAAGATCATATCGGGGTTGAACTCTCCGTGTACATACATATGACGTCTGAGCATACCATCCAACCCTGCCATTCCCATAAAGGCACCCATGCCTATACCGCCTATCAGGTGCAGCCAGAAGTGTGCGTTTGAGAGTTTATGTGAGTAGATTCGGGTATTGTTGGTCACAAGCGGCCACATAACATACACCGCACTGTACAGAGTCATATAGAGCCCGACAATCAAAGCAATATGCACATGCGCCCCGATGATCCACTGTGTATTGTGCAACACTCTGTTCATTCCCATATCTGCCTGAATGATCGCAGCAGGTACGGCAAGACCAAAACCGACAAGACCACCAAGTAGATATTTAAGCTCAAAGGTCATTTTGAGCGGACGTGCTTTCCACAACGTTACCAACGTAATAAAGAGTGCCAATCCCTGGGTAAGAAGCTCAAAAGCCGTGACCATTTCACCCGAGATCAGTTTCATCATTTCAGGCTGTCCCTGATCACCAAGCAGGTGGTGGGACCACACCATCCAGGAAACGAGAAGTTCCAGCATCAATGCCGCTCTTGCCACGTTTTCCATAAAGAGTTTTTGACCGGTGATCAGTGTGGCAAGCAGATACCAGGAACCCGCAACATAAATGAGTACCAGTCCGTCCGCAACCAGGTCGAGCCCCCACCAAAAGAAGTTCTTGTAAAGCAGTGCGTCGATCGCAGTCACATCAAGTGCGTGTCCGCTTGCATCAAACACAAGATAGACAAGAATTAAAATACCTGCACCCAAAATGACCAATGCATCCAGGAAGGTATCTACCGTACCCCGGAATATCGCTACAACAGGCAGTGCCAATGCCGGCTCTTTTGTGTAAGGCTGTTTACCGCGAAGTTTATTGATAAGGTTTAAAAAACCGTCAATACCAAAACCGGAAATTAAAAGTTCTTTGGTTGTTTTATTTTTATGTACACCGACACGGGCAAAGATCGTTGCATAGATATTGTAGATAAACCCAAGCGTACCCGCCATGATCAATGCCACACCGACAATAAATACAATACCTCCGATAACTTTAAACTGATGCGTATCCGCGGGTAGCGGCCAGTAAAGGGTATAGAGCGGTGCATAATGCCAGGCAAACGCAGCGATCCATGCCAAGGCTGTACCGATGGTGATCATTAACCACACGGCATTGGCCAGTTTAATACTGTAAAGCGGTTTTTTCGTTAAATACGGTACCAGAAACATAAATGCACCAAAAACAAGCTGGTAGGTAGAACCAAAGATCCCCACGATCGGGTGTACTGTCATAATAGAGAAAAAATGTTCAGGATGAAAAAACTGATCGGGTACAGGATTTCCGGGAATATGCCCCACTTCTACCAATCGCATGATCATTCCTTCCATGGCAACAAGACCATAAAACAGAAATGCCATTACCACAGAGCGCAATGTCACTTTTTGAAGTGCATTCAAACTTTTGTGATCAAAATTGGTACCGTTGATTAATGTTTTTGTAAAACTCATTTTTTACCTCCTTTGTCTTCACATCCCACTACTTCAAGAAAATTTTTCACAAACATGAGATCTTTCCCGTCTTCTGTATATTCTTCCGGTCCTGAATATTCGGTAGAAGTTAAATTAAAGACACCATTATGATTAAATGTCCACAGAATGGCATTGGAATCAAGTATACCGTTGACATCTGTACCTGGATTGACCTGCATCTGCATTACCATAGAGCCGTCCTGTCGGAAGAGTCCGAAACCATAGACCAGGTCTTCACTGTGTACATCAAAACGAATGGTCTGTCCGCACTGTACCACAAGTTTTTTCGGTAAACCTATCCACTTGTGTTCTTTGATCTTGAACTCATACGTAGCATCCGGCTTAATGTTGTGTCTGTCGATATCCTGAGAAACCCACGGTATTGTGTTGTATGTGAATATATGATGTCCCACACCTCCGGCTACCAAAAACGCCATATACCAGTAAAATGGTATTCTAAAAACTGATTTTGCATCTTTTTTCGTAAGGTTGTAACCAAACCATGCAACGACAGATATGATCATCGTCGCATAGATCGAATAAGCAACCCAGTGAAAAGAGAGTAATTCCGCTGAATTTGAAAATGTCATACTTCTTCCCCTTTAAATCTGAATAATAAATAACTATTATAGCTGTACGTTATATGATAAAATTGATTTGCATCAAGAGAACAGTCAGTAAATTGATTAAATATTAATCACTATGATGTAATTTAAATGTACTTTTTTTGTTTATTGATTAAAAAAGTGACTTTTGTATTATTTTGAAGAGCGTGTTGGGGTTTTTCAAAAGAGACTCCTAAAAGAGTTTCCCGATCTTCTGGAAACCAAACCAGTACAGGATGGCACCCAATATCATCACTCCCCCGAAATAAGGCAGCAGATCGACAAAAGCGGTACCTCTGTAAAAGATGCTTTCACTGCCTTCGATATAGTAGCGCAACGGTGAAAACAATGAAAGCTTCTGGAAGACCGGATGCATGGCATAGACCGGAGTCCAGGCACCGCTGAGGAAAATAAGGGGCATCATGATCACAATGGAGAGCTGTGCCACCTGCATCACGTTCCGGGAAACGGCAGCGACGAAAAGTCCTATGCCTGCGGAAGAGAATGCGTAAAAAAAGGTCAGGAGCATGAATGCCCAGAAAGAACCGTTCATCGGCATATGAAAACGGTCAAAGAGTACAAACCCTACGGCAAGTGCTGTCCCCGCCATGACAATGAGCACCTGCGACATGCTTTTTGCCAAAATGGTGATCTTCGGGTTGACAGGCATCAAAAGCATAATGTCCCAGGTGCCCTCCTCCTTCTCTTTGACGAAAACAATGGCGGTCAGGATGATCACCAGCATCGTGATGATCGAGAGCAGTTCCGTCAGTGCCATAAAGGAGTGGTTGTCTGCATTTTCATTGAAAAGTTTGTGTGTCTTGATCGCAAGCGGAAGATCCATCGCCTGAAAATCAAGCAGGATATTCTGCAGGTAGGCGAGTGTCGTCAGGCTCTGTGAAGCTGCCGTGGCATCGAGCAGCAGATCGAGCTGTGCGGTTTTCCCCTCACGATAGTTCTTTTCAAAGTCACTGTCGAACACGAGGCCGACGATCACCTCTTTGTTGAAGATCGCACGGCTGAGTTTTTTTTGGGAAAGATAGCGGACAGGCGGAGCAAATTCTGGTCTGTGCAGCCTTGTCAGTATCTTTTGGCTGATCCCGCCTCCCGTTTCATCCACATAGCCTACCGACACATTCCGGGGTTTGATCTGTATCCCCTCCCCGGCAACATAGATGTCGAGGGTGAATGAGTAGAGTACCACTGCGACCAGCATCACCGAGCGAAGGAAACTGAGCATCTCTTTGCCCAGTACGATGAAAAAGGTCCGTATCATTTCATCTCCTTTTTGAGCAGGAAGGTTCCTGCGCTGAAGAAAGAGACGAAAAAAACAGCCAGGATCGCCAGATAGAGTACGATCTTCTCGGAGGAGAGGCCCTGCCCTATCAGAAATGTATCATAAATGATATGGTTGTAATACATCACGGGGAAGAGGTGCGCTTCAATGTAAGACTCTCCCTCCATCGAAGAGATCGGCATCAGCATCCCCGAATAGAGGAAGCCCGGAAGGATGGTGACGATCACGGTCAGGACCACGGCCACGATCTGCCGTTTGGTCACGACCGAGATGAGCATGCCAATGGAGAGGCTGATGAGGATATAGAGTTCGCTGGTCAGCCAATAGAGCATAAAACTCCCCCTGAACGGCACATCGAACAGCTGGGTGGCCCAGAGAAAAAGAATGAAGATATTGACAGAATGGAGCAAAAAGACAGGGAAAAGCTTCGCAGCGAGGAATTCTCCTTTGCTCAGCGGTGAAGCGTAAAAGTTGAAGATCGTTCCTTTCTCTTTCTCTTTGACGATGAGCAGTGCCGCCAGGATCGCCGGGGCGACCAGCAGGACCAGCCCGATAAGCCCGGGGACAATAGCATCCTCGTCACGCATGGACTGGTTGAAAAGCGTACGCGGGTTGAGGACGATCATCCCTTTTTCAGGCTGGGAGAATCGTTTGCCAACCTCCCTGGCGGCACTGTAAACGGCCATTTGGATATAGTTTTCGATAGTAGTCGCCCGTGTAGGGAAGGACCCGTCGACAAAGACCCCTATCTCGCTCTTCTGTCCGTGCAGCAGGCGTTTTTCAAAAGAAGACGGGATAATCAACACCGCATCGCTTTTGTTCTGCTTTATAGTACGCAGCGCTTCGGCTTCGCTCACTTGGGCAATCGTAGCATTAAAATATTTGGAATGCTCGAATTTGGAAATAAGCTGCATCGAGTATTTACTCTGGTCATTGTCGATAATAAGCACTCTGGCATGGGTCACATCCATACGTATACCATAGCCAAAAAGAAGCATGATCATCGACGGCATCAGGTAGACCATAACAATGAGGCGGCTGCGGAACAGTTCGGTGAACTCTTTGAGCATATAGGCTTTGACGGTAGTGAGCTTCATCTTCCTCCCCTGTAGTATGCCAAAAAGATATCTTCGAAATTTTTTGCATCCGGATGTGCCGCATAAAGATGCTCAAGCGTATCGTCCGCGACCTTTTTCCCCTGTTTGAGCAGCACGACCCTGTCGCAATACTCCGCTTCGCTCATATAGTGTGTCGTGATCAGGATGGAGATCCCCCATTGCTCTTTGAGTTTTTTAAGAATCTGCCAGAACTGCGCCCTGGCGATCGTATCGACCCCGGAGGTCGGTTCATCCAGGAAGAGTACCAGCGGTTCATGCAGCAATGCCGCTGCGATGGAAAAACGCTGATTGACACCCAGGGGCAGGGATTCGGGAAGTTCATCCATATAGGCTTCGAAACCGAGTTCACGCGCATAATCCGCTATCCGTTTAAGTGCCGTAGCCATTGGGATACGGTGCATATTGGCAAAATAGAGCAGATTCTCTCTCACGGTCATATCGTTATAGAGCGCAAAGTGCTGGCTGACATAACCGATCTTTGACTTGAGAGACTGCCGGTCTTTTCCGCTGTGGATCGTTTTGCCAAGCAGTTTCAGCTCCCCTTCGTCAATGGGGTAAAGCCCCAAAAGCATTTTGATGAAGGTCGTCTTTCCTGCACCATTGGCACCCAGAAGGCCGACGATCTCCCCGCGCTTGAGCTCCATGCTCACATGATCGTTGGCGACAAAATCCCCAAAACGCTTCGTGATCCCCCTTGCTTCCATAACGATATCAGGTATCTCAATGGTGCTTTCCCTCTCTTTGATCTCGATGGCGGGCAGCGTTCTGTGTTTTTTCAGTGCATTGACGAAAAAAAGTCCTTCGAGTGTCGGTACCGTATGGGTTGCGGGCAGCGTTTCCAGACTGTAAGTCACCTGATTGAAACTCAAACAGGGCTTCTCCCCCGCACAGGGGCTTTTCACATACGTATAGGGACGGATGGAGGCTGTCAGTGCTTCGGTCGTTCCGCGTGCGATGATCGTACCTTCATCAAAGAGCAGTACCCTGTCCATCTTCGCCGCTTCCTGCATATAGGCGGTACTGACAAGGATGATCGTCCCCTCTTCTTTTCTGATCGTATCGAGTATTTCCCAGAGTTCCATGCGGCTCAAAGGGTCCACCCCTGTCGTCGGCTCATCCAGGATGAGGAGTTTGGGCCGATGCAGGAGGGTACAGATAAGGGAAAGTTTTTGCATCATCCCGCCGCTGAGTTTCCCCGCTTCCCGATCGATAAAATCCCCGAGCCCTGCCATATGCAGCAGTTTCTGCCGATAGTGCTTGAAGGTTTCATCCTGCTTCAGTGCCCGCATATCGGCAAAGAACTGCAAATGTTCCCCCACCGTCAGGGTATCATAAAGTACGAGCCCTATCCCCTGAGGCATCAGGCCCGTATCTGATTTGATCTTCTCCGCCTCTTTGGGAGAGCGGTAGCGCTGCTCTCTGTAGACGATCTCACCCTCAAAACGGATCACGCCGGCAATGGCATGCATCAGAGAACTCTTCCCTGCGCCGTCCGCACCGATGAATCCGATAATTTCTCCGGACACGGCCTGAAGGGAAGCAGATGTGATCCCTCTTTTGTTCTTGTAGGAGACCGTGACATTCTTTACCTCAAGATCGGACATATCGACCCTTTCCATAAAAAATAAGACTCAGAAGGAAAGTGCCTCCCAGCGCGAACAGCAATGCCGACTGCATGCCGAAGTGCTCCCAGATCATGCCGCTGACATATGCTCCCAGGGCACCGCACAGTGCGACACCGGCATAAAAGACACCATAGACAGAACCCCTGTTGTCTGCATTTTGGGAAATGAATGCACGGTTGGCATTGAGCGAGGCTACGGTAAAGATCCCCAAAAAGCCGTAAGCGATCCAGGTGAACAACGGAGACGCAAGCCAGAGAAGTCCCTGTGCGGCCACACCGCAGGCATAGGCAAAGGCAAGGACCCGCCCGGCACCATACCGGTCGATGAAAATACCGAACCCGTAACTGCTCAGTGTCTGCACAGCGGCGGAAACAGCAAAAAGAAGCGGAATGAACGCAGTATCGATACCTACCGTTTTCGCCTGCATGGTAAAAAAAGCATCACTGAACATAAAAAAGAGAAATAGAAAATAGAAAAAGAGTGAAGCAATACTCTTTTTGTCACGCTCGGTCAAGATAAAAGCATGCGACAGCGACATTTTTGGGCTGGGTATATCTTTGACGAAAAAAGCCACGATAAAAAGCCCGACAAGCCCAGGAACCAGAGAAACATAAAAGATATTCCGTATGACCGCTTCGCTCTGGCCGAAATACCAGAGCAGCCCGAAAAGAAGCAGTATGCCGCTGAGTTCCCCCGCAATATCCATGGTCTTGTGAAAACCGAATGTTTTCCCCGAGGCATTGGCATGGCTGTATTCGGAGATCATCAGGTCCTTGGGCGCGGAACGCAACCCTTTCCCCAGCCTCTCCAGTGCTTTAAGCCCCGCAATGCTTTGATAACCGTGGCAGGTACCGATGAGCGGTTTGCTTAGCGCAGAAAGGGCATAGCCGCCTACTACCAGCGGTTTGACGATACCGTAGCGGTCGGAGATGTACCCGGAAACAAGACGCAGGGCATAGGAGACGAAGGTCGCCACAGCGACAATGATCCCCAGTTTGTCCATCCCTTCATGCAGGGTGACCACGACAAAAATAGGCAGGATCGGGTTGATCATGGCCGATGCCATATCGGTAAAGAAACTCACCCACCCCAGCATGACGACATTGCGATCGATCGTTCTCATAACACAGGGATCTCTTTTAAAGAAGCGGGCAATCCCTTCCCGTTTATGGAGATCACGCCGACAGCGGGGATACCGAGTTTCAGCAGCGGATTTACTTTCGAAGGTTTCAAGTGTACGGCATACACACGCTGGATACGGTCTGAACGTACACTCACTTCCTTGGGCGTGAACTCGGCCTGCTGTGCGATACTGACCACCCTGGCTTCAATAGGCCTGTCCGGGTAGGCATCGAGAAAGATCACCGCTTTGTCTCCCAGCTTGATCTTTCCGTTCTCAAGCGTATCCACGAAGATCTTCAGATAGAGCGAATGGGGGTCGATGAGCGTTGCCACAGGCATCCCGGCACCGATCACTTCTCCTTCATTGGCGATCTTCTCGACCGTATGGCCCTCGACGGGAGAGCGCAGCGTCATTTCCGAGATCATCGCTTCGATCTGCGCTTTGGAAGCTTCAAGCGCTTTGACCTGTTCTTTCAATCCGGCGATATCGTCTTGAATGGACAGGAGTTCTTTTTGCGAATATTGTGCCTCTTCCACACCTGTCTGTGCCAGTTTTATCGCTGCTTTCGCTTCATCTGCCTGTGCTTTGAGTGCGGCAAGCCTGTCTTCTTCCGTAGTTACTTTAAGCCTGGAAAGTTCAAAGCTGTGGACATCGATACTTTTGCTTTTAAAAAGAAACTGCGAACGCTTATGGTCCCGTTTGGCCTGTCCGAATACATCCTCCTGAAGACGGATATTCTTTTGCAGTGCATCCAGCTGTGCCTGTGCCGAAACCAGTTTCGCTTTTGCCTTTTCTATCCTCAGCGGTATGGTCTCTTCATTGATCTGCGCTTTGATCTGTTTTGCGCTGAGCACCTTTTTTTGTGCTTCGATCTGCGCTTCGACCTGTGCTTTCTGAGCCTCCTGCTCTTTGCTTGAAAGCACTGCAACGACCATCCCTTTGTGAACGACCACTCCGTCATCCACCTGCATGCTCTCCAGACGGCCGGGATATTTGGTATTGAGATTGATCAGGTCACCGTCGATGCGCCCTGTCCCTTCCACAAGATTTTCAGGCAGGGTTTTGGGATGAAGCGTCTGATAGATCAGCAGGCCGGCTCCCGCAAGAAGTACAGCAGCTACCAAACCTATCCAGTATTTTTTAATGATCTGCATTTGTTATCCTATCGGTTCTTCCAGAGTGTAAAATGATTCATTGAGTATATCCATATGTTCCTAAATAGCCCCCTGAGCATCTTGGTATTCTAAACATTGATTGATCTCACAGAGAGAGTGCCATATTTTTTTCAAAAGAGACAGAGACAGAAGAGCCTTTTCGTGTAAGCCAAAGGTAGACAAAGGTGACCCAAAAAAGACCCAGTGCCAAACCTGCCGCCACATCAGAGAACCAGTGCACATTGAGATACACACGGGTAAACGCAATGAATATCGGCCAAAAGATACAAAGTATCATCAGCGTTTTTTTTACTACACTATCATGCATATTTTTCACAAAGATAAAATACAGGATCACTGCCATAGCCATAGTCATACTGGCATGCCCGGAAGGAAATGAAAAGTTTATTACATCAATGAGTTCAGAGTGGGGACGTTCTCTGGCGACCAGAAATTTTAACAGCAGGAACAACACAGCCATGCCGGAAAATGCCAGGAGGTAAAAACAAAATGCGTTCAAATGTTTTTTGCGATACAACCATGCCATTATCAAAATAGAAAATACAAGGGAACCAAACACACCGTTAAGATTTGTAAAAAATATGAGCACAGTATTTAAAAAAGGATGGTAGAGTTTGAAAATATGCAAACTGACCCAAAGATCTATTTTTGTTACAGCCCCGTTTGTTACAACGGAATAGAGCAGTGAAAGAAAAATAAAAAGTGCTATGCTGTTCACATAAGTGATGATTTTTCTCTCTTTGGATCTTTTGCTTTGCTGCATATGGATATACCTTAGTGTTTAGGGCACCTCTAATAATAGGTGCCCTTTACTATCGTATTCTACCACATCTCCCTCAAGGGTTTTTAAAAACGCCACCACATCGTCTATCTGGGCGGGTGTAAATTCATTCCCTACCTGATATTTGCTCATGATGCGAACCGCCTCTTCTATCTTCTTGACCGCACCGTTATGAAAATAGGGAGAAGTACGTGTTACATTACGCAAGATCGGTACACGAAAACGCTGTGCATCGTCTTTTCCAAGAAATCCACCTTCATTAATGAAGGGGAAAGGACTCTCTTTGAGACGGATATCGGGCTCAAACC
>FXBE01000137.1_pt1 | contig 12490 bp, 10 predicted proteins | sample 5335311 | NCBI WGS metagenome assembly FXBE01 (sample SAMEA103928390, study PRJEB20085) | sediment metagenome | biome: marine biome; feature: hydrothermal vent; material: sediment | place: Atlantic Ocean | collected 2013-08-06T02:46:56 | depth 0.05 m | reverse complement strand
CATACTTCTCCACAGTTAACATAACTTCTTTAAAAAAGTGTCATCAAAGGTGTCACTAAGGTATCAATATGTATCGTAAATACGGGTATAGGGCATAACTTATCGTTGCACCTAATAGCTATGCATGAAAGTGCAAAACAACGCAAAATACCCATATTATCGGTACTTCAAGCTATTCCAAGCAATATCAGTCTCTGATCGTTTAAGTATTTCAGAGAGAGATTCTTCAAACAGTTCTGAATAATTAAATCTGGATCATTTGTCTACACAAAAGCGAAAATTTAGCGATTCATCCAGTAGATGAGGCTTGGAATATTTTCTATACCAAAATAGATGTAATCTTTTTTGTCCAGATCTCCTGCTCTGTGTACATAGGTAAATCTGAAGATATCCATAATATCAAGATAGGTATTTGCACCGTAAGCACTCTCTTTCTCGTAGAAGTTCCCCTCCACATTTCCAAAGACAGAAGCACCGACTCCAAATTTGAAAAAGTCATCATATTCGTAAAAAGCATCTAGGTCAGCGCGTACAATATCTGAAGTTCTGTCAGAGACGATGTAGGAAGCTTTGGCTTCAAAACCGGACAGATACTTAAGATTGGCATAATAGAGTGCCGTATAGCCAAAACTGACACCACCGTTTTTTATGTCAGTAGCGATTTCACCTGGAAGAAAACGTAGGACTGTTCTAAAGCCTGCTTTGCCTTCATCTTTGGGAACATGCAAGGGCAAGATATCCCAGCCGTCTTTTTCTGCTACAAATGTGCTTCCCATCCAGGCAGCGAGCGTGGCTGTTTTAGCTATGGTCATATGCTCTTTGTAGATCTTCGCTCTGTCATTTTCTAAAGTAGTGACACGGTTAATGATGGCACGGAACGGTCGTCTATACCAGTTTTTGACATCTTTTTTTACATACACAAGAAAAGGGCTTTTGTCATTTGATATATCTAAATAACGAATATTCAGTTTGCTCAGGAAGGTTTTAAATTCCTCAATATCATAACGTTTAAGATCTCGTTTTTTGGTATTGAAGGCATTATAGATAGCAGAGAAACGGTCTGTGGTTTTGGGTTTGATATGTTTAAATTCTATATCTCTAAGCATCCTGTAGGCAGTGAGTGCTTCAGCATTTTTGTCTAAGCCAAGCCTGCTTTTCAGTTGATCCATCAGTTCTGTTATCGAAAAATGTTTGTACTGTGGTTTTTTTCGCAGTGATGAGGCTAAATGAAATATGGCATCGTAAACACCGACATAGTAGTCGTATACACGAAAATTTCTGTCTAAAAAGGCAGCAAAATGTTCCAAATACTTTCCTGTAATAGGGTGATAGCGAGAAGAGAGGATCAGTGTACGATCGTGATTGTTTCTGAAATATTTGTTGATCGCCTGATAAAGTCGCATGGATTGAAAAATTTCAAGAGAACTCAAGAGTGGTATGGCATTGGTAGTAATGAATCCTACCGGTACTTCTTCCTTGTTGTCTTTTTCCGACTTTGGTGCTTCTTTACGTATATTGCTTGGGTCCATAAAAAGAAAAGTTGAAGCTTTTTTGTTCAGTTCTATGGCAAGCTGCAGGGGAACGTTGTCAAAAGCCCCACCGTCTATGAAGTAATGTGAGGCTCGTTTCCCTTTATAGACATAATCAAGTTTAACCTGCTGAAATGCACCAGGAAAGGCAGAAGAGGCAAAGAGGACATCAGAGATTTTACTGGTATCTTTTTCAATACCAGGAATGGAGATATAAAAATCGGTACTTTGCGGCATTTTTTTGTTCTCTATGATCAGCTTCCCATTTTTTTCTTTGACGGTAAGTGGAATAGAAAAATGTTGATTTTTAATTTTGATACCGGCTATTTCTTCTATGACTGGTGTTACTTTTGTAACAGAGACTCCTAGTGGAACTTCACAGCCTTTACGGAAGATAGGTTTGTTCATTTGCTCTAAAATATATTTAGCTTTTTTTTCCAATCCTTTTCTTGTAAAAAGTGTACTTTTATTTTTGGGATCAGTCCCATGAATAGCAAGATCTTCTATGCCGAGATTGACCCAGGTTTCATAAAAAAGATTGTCTTCTACGGAATTTTTTAAGGGTACATCCTCTTTTTGACACCAGTACATAGCAGTCATTAGGGCGTTAATGGACCCTGCAGATGCACCTGAAACTGAACGAAGTTCCGGATCAGCCAGAGTACTGTCATCTCTTATTTTTGAAAGCATTTTTATCATTGCCCAGTTGTACCCGGACTCATAAGCACCTAGACTGACACCTCCGGAGATGACCATGGAGAAGTTTATTTTTTCACGTTGGGCATATGAGTTTGTACTCCAAAGTGATAGGAGCAAAAGTAGAGAGAATAATTGTTTAAACACGTTAACCCTTTTTCTGTTTACCGACACTTTATTTTGCGTCATTTGATAAAGACTATGACAGTAATAACAATCTAAATAATCCAAACCATAGCATAGCCAAATTCCCATTTCAATTTGGGCATGAGGACAAAATTCATTCAGTAAACTCCGGCAATAAATGTTAAGGGCAGGAAGATGAGCGATATGGTTGCCAGTTTCTGTTTGGCTTTGTTTATACGAATATAGAAATATGCAATCTTTGCTGTTTGGAAAGCATTAAATGAAAGTGTCACTAAATAATTCAGAAATAAAAATAAAACAGTTGAGGAAGAGTAGGGTAGTCTGCTTTTCTCAATCTTAACCCCATTTCGCTATAATCAATCAAAAAAGAATACACATGAAAATATTTTTATTGCTTGTTGCTCCATTGCTGATCTTTGCTAAAGTCCATTATGCCAAAGTTGAACCCTATGAGTCTGTTGTGCTTAAGTCTGCTGTAAGTGGCTTGGTTGTTGAGGTTGACCTTGATGCTGAAGGTACTTTGGTGAATGACAAAAGGGTTATACATATTGATGACATCCTTGATAAAAGCAGTCTTTCCGATACAAAACAGAGTATAAAACTGCTTGAGCAGATGCTTGGGATCAACCAGGAGATTGCTTCTTCTTTGTCTGGCACAGTAAACAGACAGGAGGGGTATTATAAACGTATCTCCAAACTCTCTACTGCTTCAAAAAACCAAAAAGACAATGCTTACAGTACGTTTACAACGGCTAAAACACAGTATTTGACCACGAAAGAGAAGATCGTCTCTTTACAAAAGCAAATTATAGATATGAAATATAAAGCATCTCAACTTGAAGATATAATAGTTAAAAAATCTATTATCCCCCACAATCAATATTTGTATAAGTTGTCAGTACGGGAAGGGGACTATGTTGCTCCGGGGTCAGCACTGGCAACCTTGCAGGATGCAAGCAGAGCAAAACTGGTCCTTTTCCTTGAAGCGGAAGAGTTAAAAGATCTGGAGAAGAAAGTGGTCTATCTTGATGGAAAGAGAACAGCGTACAAAGTAGGTAAAGTGTGGTCTGTGGCAGATGAGAAATTCATCTCATCCTACAGAGCGGAGATCTACATTCCTGCTCCCAAAGGTTCCTTTTCCAAACTTGTGAAAATAGAGATCAAATAATGGCGGATAGAACAACTGCCTGCGGGCTAGACTGTTATGATGCCTGCAAGATCACAGTAGAAGAGGGTGCTTTCCCTAGTATAAATGGAGACTCTGAACACCCTATGGGAAATGGTGCATTATGTACTTTGCTGAACAAAAGTATCCATGAAGAAGAACGTATAATCAAACCCAGAGTAGATGGGGTAGAAGTCTCCATGGATGAAGCGATGTCAGCAGTGGCAGAAGCGTTTAAGGAAGAAAGATCTTTGCTCTGGAGAGGTTCAGGCAACATGGGTGTCATGCAGGAGGTCAGTAATCTTTTCATGCAGGAGATAGATGGATTTCTAACGAAAGGATCTCTTTGTGATGCTGCGGGTGGGGCAGGTATTGAGATCGGCAGAGGGGTCAATAAAGTGTTGCCTCCGGAGCAGATAAAAGAGGCAGAAACTGTAGTGATATGGGGACGTAATGTGACGGTTACCAATGCCCATATGATGCCTTTTCTCGAAGGTAAAAAGATCGTTGTGATCGATCCTGTCAAAACAGCCATTGCCAAAAAAGCTGATTTTCATCTGCAGATACAGCCGCGTACAGATTTTTATGTGGCAACCATGCTGGCACGTTTTGTTTTTATGGAAAACAGTCAGGATGAAGAATGGCTGAAAGAATTTGCTCCAGAGTTTGGAGACTTTGAAGATTTTACAAGAGGATTTCGCATTAAGCCTATTTTGGAATATTGCGGAACAGACCTTGGAGAGATGGGTCATATTTTAGAGTACCTACGTGACAAAAAAGTAGTCTTTCTTGTAGGTACCGGCGTACAAAAATATACGACAGGACACGCGGTTTTGCATGCCATAGACTCTTTGGCTGCCACATTGGGTATGTTCGGACAAGAGGGGGCGGGAGTACATTATCTCTCTGACTCAAAGTTTGGATTTGAAAACCCTTTTGAAGTGAAGTGTCAAAGAGTACAAAAAGCGACCACAGAATTTTCTGAGTTTGATACCGTACTGGTACAGGGAGGAAACCCTGCTGAATCCATGCCGGACTCGAACCGTGTTCTGGCATCTTTGGAAAGCGTTAAAAACCTGATCTATTTTGGATTGTACGAAAATGAAACTGCAAAAAGAGCAAAAATTGTCATTCCTGCCAAGAACTTTTTTGAAAAAGAAGATCTTCGCCTGAGTTATGGGCATCAGTATGTAGAAAAGATGCAACAAGTATCAGACTCAAACAGAGGTATTAGTGAATATGAATTTACCAAAACTTTGTTTGATCTCTTTGGTTTTGAAGGACTTGAATCAGAAGCATCTTATATTGATGCATGGTTGTCACAGTGCATAAAAAAAGACGGGATTTACATTTCTCCGGCCTATGAAGCGATACCTTATGAGGGTGGTTTTGGAAAAGACGGTGAAGATGAATTTGAATTTATTGAAGAGTATGATGATGACTTTGTCAATACAAAAAGTCTGACAAAAATACGTACATCCAAGAAGAACAAAATAGATACTGAAAAGTTATGGTTACTGACACCCAAGACAAACAAAGCACTCAATTCGCAGTTTGCGAACAGTGAGACGATTGAAGTGCACAGTGACTTAGGTTTTATTGAAGGAGAAAAAGTAAAGGTAAGCTCTGAACATGGAGCGTATGCATTTACAGTCAAGATCAATGATGATGTCCGACCAAATTGTGTTCTCATCACAAGCAATACAAAAGGCGTGAACTTTCTTACTCCGACACTCTTGAGCGATGAGGGTGACAATGCTTGTTATCAGGAAGTCAAAGTGGAGATAGAAACATTATGAAACAGTCTGGCAGTACTTTTTCAAGTATAGGGTTTATATTGGCCACTGCAGGTTCTGCTGTGGGGCTTGGAAATGTGATACGTTTCCCTTTTGTGATGGGGGAGAGTGGCGGAGGTGCTTTTTTTGCCATTTACCTTTTGACTATTCTTTTCATAGGTGCTTCCGTGATGCTTACAGAAATGGTCATAGGGTATGCAGGAAAAGCAGGTGCGCCTTCATCCATGGAAACTTTGGCTATGGCGGGAAAACAGAAGTGGAAAATGATGGGTTGGGTAATGTCCGGTTCTTCAAACATTATTTTCTCCTATTATGTCATTCTTTTGGCATGGATTGTTGGCTATATTTGGCTGAGCTTGACAGGAGGATTGGCCCATGACACTAAAGAAGCGACTGTAATCTTTGAAAATATACAAACAGATATGTTCAGTACATTTCTTTTCGCGGGAATTATACTTGCAGGTACCTTTGCTATTGTCGCAAGAGGGATCACGGAAGGTATTGAAAAACTGAACCTTGTTTTGATGCCGGCTATTTTACTCATTTTCCTGGGGATGCTTATTTATGCTGTTACACTGGATGGTTTTTCAGAAGCATTGGCTTTTATGTTTCATATAGACTGGTCTGCTGTTAGCACTAAAGTGATTATCTCTGCTGTGGGAATGAGCTTTTTCACGCTCTCTCTTGGCTCCGCGATAGTACTTGCGTATTCAGCTTCTTTACCTAAGGGTACCAATCTTGTAAAGAGTATTGCCTATGTTGTCTTGCTGGATACTTCCATCGCTATCGTTTCGGGACTGATGATCTTCTCTTTTGTCTTTACGTATGGTGGAAGCCCTTCTGCAGGATTTGGTCTGGTGTTCATTACTTTGGGTACGATGTTTGCCAACTTGGGAACACTGGGACATTTTTTTGCCGTAGTGTTTTTTATGGCACTGCTTTTTGCGGGTATTACCTCGGCTGTCTCCATGATAGAACCAATGTTAAAAAGTATTCATATTCGATTTACGATTAGCCGATACAAGGCAGGGGTATATTTAGCTGTTCCTACGGCACTCTTATCTTCGATCGTCATTCTTTCACTGGGAGGCTATTTTGGAGCTGTAAACCTTATGGATAAATTGGATTATCTCTTGTCCAATGTGCTGCTTCCTTTAGGTGGTCTGACAACAACAGTCTTTGTAGGTTGGTTCATGGATAAACATGTGGTAGAATCCACGATTAATGGAAAGTTGGGAGTTTTTTTTGATCTCTGGTATATCATGGTCAAATACATTGCCCCGGTACTTCTTTTCATCGTAATGCTTTCACTTTTGGGCTTGATTTAAAACACTTTGCTATAATACTAACACTAAAATATTGGAAAGAACAATGACATTAGAACAACAAGATAAAAAATACGTACTGCAAACCTATGCACGTAACTATACGAACTTTGTGAAAGGTGTAGGCTCAACGCTTTATGATGAGAACGGGCGTGACTATATTGACTTTGCCTCAGGCATTGGCGTGAACTCGGTAGGGCATGGAAATGAAGCTTTGACTTCTGCCATTTGTAAACAGGCAAAAAACATCATTCACATCTCAAATTTACAGGTCATTGAACCGCAAGCGAAGCTGGCAGAGAAGATCGTGGAACTTTCGGGTTATGATATGGGTATCTTTTTTGCAAATTCGGGAGCAGAAGCCAATGAGGGTGCCATTAAAATTGCACGTAAGTACGGCGAGACAAAATTTGATAATAAAAAGTTCAAGGTTATCACACTGGAACACTCATTTCATGGACGTACTATTACTACGGTCAAAGCCACAGGCCAAGAGAGTTTTCATACCCCTAACTTCTCTCCGTATCCTGATGGGTTTTCGTATGAAAAATCTATAGAAGATGTCTATAAAGCCATAGATGATGAAACCATTGCTGTACTCATTGAACTGGTACAGGGTGAGGGTGGTGTGCAGCCGTTTGAAAAAGAGGAGATCCAAAAACTTGCAGCACATTTGAAGTCTGAAGGTATTTTACTGATCGTAGATGAAGTACAAACAGGGGTCTACAGAACCGGTGAATTTTTGGCTTCGAACCTCTATGAGATAGAACCGGACATTATTACCCTTGCAAAAGGTCTGGGTGGCGGTGTTCCCATCGGTGCCGTGATGACCAAACATAAAGAAGTTCTGGTTGCAGGTGACCATGGAAGTACCTTTGGGGGGAACTACCTGAGTACTGCAGCAGGTTTGGCTGTTTTAGATGTATTGTCTGACATGTATGCAAAAGGTACGGTAGATGAAACGCTGGTTTATTTCTCCGAAAAACTTAAAGAGATAGCAGATAAATATACAAACCTTTTTAAAAAAGAGGTTGGAATTGGACTCATGCGCGGACTTCGTGCACATAGTGCTGAGATCCAGGCTGCAGTGCTTGAAAATGCATTGACTGAAGGTTTGGTCGTACTTAAAGCTGGGCGTAATACGGTACGTTTCCTGCCAAGTATTACCATCTCAAAAAATGAAATAGATGAGGGGTTCAAACGTTTTGAAGCGGCTATTAGTACTTTGTAGTATAGGCTTCTCCTCTCTGCTTCAAGCAGATGAGTTGTCTGAGATACTCTCAAGCAATAAAGAGTTGCTTTTTGATTATGATCTTAAAAATAATGAATTGCAGAGTGATATGCTTTCAAAAAGCTGGATCAACCCTGTTCAAGTACGCTATGGAAAGGATTATACTACGCGTTTTAAAACCGGTACTATTGACACTTCAAACTTTTCAGTGCATATTGACCAACCTATTTTCCGTTCGGGTGGCATATATTATGCCATTAAATATTCATCTGCATTAAGGGATGCAAATAAAGCAGAAATAAAATTGCGTAAACGACAGATGATCGGTGATGCTGTTTCTATTTTATTCAATTTGAAAAAGAATAGATTGGAACAGCGTAAACTACGTTATTTGATTAAAAATGACAAGATAGATATTCGGCAAAAGAAAGATTCTTACAATGCAGGTATTTTAGACAGTTCTTTTTTGGATCAGGCGATCTTAAAAAAGTCTCAAGATGAAGCAAGACTTTTGGAACTTGAACTAAATTATCTGGAATTAAAACAACGTTTTTCTCTTTTGAGTGATAAAAAACCAGATAAACTACATCTTCCAAAACTGAAAATGATAAGTAAAAAACACTATACCGAGAGTAACTTGGAATTGAAACAGGATGTACTTAGAGCAGAAGAGTCCAACTATAATGAAAAAGTAACTTGGGCAAAATATCTGCCAACCGTTGCTCTGCAAGGTCAATATACGGATGGAGACTTAAATCCATTATTTCCAAGTCCAAACTTGAATGAAAAATATTATAATTACGGATTTTCTGTTTCTATGCCTTTGGACATCAATGCTTTTTCAGATATAGAAGCAGCAAAGGTAAGTAAACTTAAGGCCGCTACACAAGTGTTGGACCGTAAAGATACTGTCAATGAAGAATACAAGTGGATCCATAACTCTTTAAATATTTTAAACCAAAAGATCTCTTTGGCCAGAAAAGATGAAAAAGTATATAAGAATTTACTGCATTTGACCAAAGGTCTTGTCTCTGCAGGTGAAAAAACCTCTTTGGATGCAGATATTATGTCTAATTCTTTACAGATCAGAAAATTAGATCAGCAGATCTATCGTATTGACAAACAATTGAAACTCTTACAACTTTACATTCGGGTGGAAAATGTACTTTAGCGACTATATGAATGACTGGCTGTATGGTGAGAATGGCTACTACAAACACTTCAATACCATTGGTAAAAAGGGTGATTTCTATACAGCAGTGAGTACCTCTATGTTTTTCGGAGCCAGTATTGCCAACCACTTCTATAGACTTTTGGAAGAGGGTAAAGCAGACAGAAACGGCTGGCTCATAGAAGTTGGTGCTCATCAGGGCTATCTGCTTTGCGACATGATACAGTGGCTTTATACCTGTGATCCTACACTGGTAAAGAGTTTAAAGTTTGGCATTGTAGAGCGTCAGCCAGAAGTGCAGAAAAAACAGTTGGCATACATAAAAGAGCGTTTTGGTGATGATATTGAGATCACACACTTTTCTGATATGAATGAAGTAGAAGTAGCATACGCTTTTGTAGTAGCCAATGAGATTTTTGATGCCTTTCCCTGTGAACTTTTAAAAAACAAAGAAGTTGCTGTGGTAGAGAACCATGAAATATCCTGGGAAAAGGCATCTCCTGAAATGTTGGAATGGGCAGAGAAGCATCGCTTGACACAGGGCGAAGTAGCTGTGGGCTATGAAGATTTTGCAAGATCTATGGCAAAAGGTATCAAGAAGTGTGACTTTGTAACCTTTGATTATGGGGAAAAATATGTACGCAATGACTTTTCTATACGTGTTTACAGAAAACATGAAACTTTTCCTCTTTTTGATGAGGCATTGGTTTTAGCAGATGCTTTTCAAAAAGACGATATTACCTATGATGTAAATTTTGCACATGTCTGTGAAGCGTTTGAAACCAGTGGTTTCAAAGAAGAAGCGTATGAGACACAGGCTAGAGCTTTGGTACGTTTTGGCATCATAGATATACTGGAACGTTTTGCAAAGCAGACGACACAGTCAAATTATGTAAGAGAGGCAGATAAGATCAAAACGCTGATCGCACCTACCATTATGGGAGATAAATTTAAAATGTTACACTTCAGAAAATAATTTCTAAAGTGTTTTCAGCATTTTGCATTTTTTGAGAGGGGCGGATTCTCCTCCGTACATTTGGGCATATTTGTCAAACTTTTCCTGACCGATCAGCCCTATACATTCCCCTTTTGTCATCTCTGTAGCTGTAGATTTGGCAACAGGTGCAGCAGTTGTTGCATTACTTACAGATTTTTTACTGCTTTTCTTTTTTTTGTCAGTACTGGGGTACATATAGTCTGAAGAAAAGTTTTCATCTTCTACTTCTTTGAGCTCTATCTCTTTTTTAGGTGCTGCCGGTACAGCTTTGTATGTGGTAGCTTTTTTGGGTACTTTAACTTTTGGTTTGGGTACGGGTACTTGCTGTGGTGCAGGTGCCTGCTGTGGTGCACAGGCAGTCATGAGCAGCAGGGAAATTGTTATGAAGATGATCTGTTTCATAGGGGTACCTTTTTATTTTTTTAGAGTGATGGCCGCAATGGCAATGGCAAAACCGCCATCGTGGCTGATGGAGAGAGAAGCGTTTTTTATTTTGTGGCGTTTTTGTGCCTCTTTCGTCAAGACAAAATAGGGTGCACCTTTGTCATCTTTTGCAATGATGATGTCATGAAAAGAAAGATGCTCCCCTATGCCACAGCCTAAAGCTTTTGATATAGCCTCTTTTGAAGCCCAAAGTCCTGCAAGCGTTTCTGTTTTACGGGCCATGGCGATCTCTTTTTTGGAGAGGTAGCGTTGTTTAAATTTAATACCATATCGTTTAACAAGTTTGTCAATGCGTTTGATCTGTATAATATCTGTTCCAATTTTCATAGTAGTAGTGTAGCAAAAATTTTATTACATCCACTCTACTACTTTTGATACTTCATCGGCAACAAAACACTTTATGGGTGTTTTTTCTAAAGGGCTATTGGGCACAACAGCTTTTTTAAAGCCTTGTGTCTGAATCTCTTTAAGTCTCTGTGTGAGTCCGGAGATTTCTCTTATTTCACCGGTAAGGCTGACCTCTCCCATAAAAAGTGTTTCTGCACTGAGTTCCCTGTTCCTGTATGAGCTTAGAATGGCTGCGATGATGGCAAGATCGGCAGAAGGTTCAGAGACTTTGATGCCTCCGGAGATATTGATGAAGACATCATACGTTCCCAAAGGCAGGTCTAGTTTTTTTTCTAAAAGTGCCAGAAGCATACCCAAACGATTATTGTCAAAGCCCGTGGATGAGCGTTTGGCATGACCATAGGACTCGGATACAAGGGCTTGTACTTCAACGATGATAGGTCTTGAACCTTCCATAATGACAGTCAGGGCAGAACCGGACTGTAGCTTCTCTTTGTTGAAAAACTTTCCTGCCATGGACTTGGCATCATTGAGACCCTCTTTGTTCATCTCGAAGATCCCTACTTCATTGGTAGAGCCAAAACGGTTCTTGAAGCCTCGAAGTAGTCTGAGTTCGGAGTTTGTGTCACCTTCAAAATAGAGTACGGTATCGACCATATGTTCCAAAACTCTTGGTCCTGCAATGGAGCCGTCTTTGGTAATGTGCCCAATGATAAAGATGGGTATATGTAGAGATTTGGCGACTCTCATCAACTCAAAAGTGATGGTCCGCACCTGTGTGACAGAACCCGGAGCAGAGGGGGTCTCTTCTGAGTAGAGTGTTTGTATGGAGTCAATGACTATGAACGCATACGCTTCATTGCTGATCTCAGAGAGCACAGTACTGAGATTTATCTCTGAAAGCAGATAGAGTTTCTCATGATTGGCATCCAATCTGTTGGCACGCAGTTTGATCTGCCCCGCAGACTCTTCGCCTGAGACATAGAGTACTTTTTTATCTTTTTTGGCAAGGTTACCAGCAATTTTGAGCAGCAGTGTTGATTTACCTATACCGGGGCTACCCCCAATGAGAGTGAGTGAACCGGGTACCACACCACCACCAAGTACAAGATCAAGTTCTGTACTGCCGGAGGGGAAACGGGTGATGTTGTCTTCATTGACTTCTGTAATAGGAAGGGCTTTTCTCAATGCCGAAGCAGATGAAGAACTCGAAGAGGTCTCTTTGAGAAATTTGATCTGATCGGTGGTGAGTTCAACCATGCTTTCCCATTCGTTACAGGAAGTACATTTTCCCATCCATCGTGGTGACTGAAAGCCACATGCCTGACACTCAAATAATGTTTTTTTCTTTGCCATGTTTCTACTTTTTATGTTTGATAGTCAGAGTATAGTCTAATTTGAAGAAGAGAGGTAAAAATATGTCATATTGACATATTTCTCTTCGAAGAAGATAAATGTGACACTATCCACACTTGCACTATTGACAAATTTTTTATTTGGAGGATTTAATATTGCAAAAAGGAGTGTTCTTTAAGTTTGGTATAGTTGATAATGGCTTTCACTGCATCACTGTACTGATCTGCCCTAATATTGACTTGGGCAGTATGTTTTGTCAGTGTCTCTACCGCAATATCAATACTT
>FXBE01000136.1_pt1 | contig 12572 bp, 14 predicted proteins | sample 5335311 | NCBI WGS metagenome assembly FXBE01 (sample SAMEA103928390, study PRJEB20085) | sediment metagenome | biome: marine biome; feature: hydrothermal vent; material: sediment | place: Atlantic Ocean | collected 2013-08-06T02:46:56 | depth 0.05 m | reverse complement strand
TAAGCTAGTTCTGACTAGTCGCTCGTTCAGACTCATTCCAGTATTGGAAAATACTCTAGGTGTGTTACCTTAAGCTGAAAACTGATTCGCTACAATGCCAGCAAAAATTGCCATGCCAATATAGTTATTATTTAAAAAGGCGCGAAAACAATCTTGTGAATGACGTTGGCGTATCAGGAACTGCTGGTACATACCAAATATGGAAGCAACCCCAAGACCCAAATAGTAAGGCCAGTGGAAAGATTCTTCGAATCCAACCCGAATTAGAGTCAATAAGACCATAATCTGCAGGATTCCGACAATGACTCGGTCCGCTTCACCAAACAGGATGGCCGTAGATTTTACGCCAACTTTGATGTCGTCCTCCCTATCCGCCATCGCATACATCGTATCATAAGCGGTGGTCCAAAGGATGGCAGCAAAGAACAACATCCAACCACTACTTGTCGGTAATTGCCCCGTAACCGCAGTGAAAGCCATTGGGATAGCCCAGGCGAAAGCAATACCAAGATGCACCTGGGGTAGATAGTGGAAGCGCTTCATAAAGGGATATGTGGCGGCGAGCAAGAGCCCGCCGACTGCCATCATCTGCGTGAGCCTGTTTAGTCCAAGAACCAATAGAAAAGCGAGCAAAGACAGCAGTACAAACACTAGCACCGCCTCATAGGGACGAATACGCTTAGCAGCGAGGGGGCGGTTACAGGTTCGAGCAACATGGGGGTCAATATCGCGGTCTGCATAATCGTTGATTGCACAACCCGCAGAGCGCATAAAAACAACACCGGCGATAAATATGCCTAGAACGGGTAGCCCAGGGAAACCTTCAGCGGCAATCCATAACGCCCATAGGGTGGGCCAAAGCAGTAAAAAAATACCAATCGGCTTATCAAGCCGCATCAGCTCACCGTATGCCTTAAGACGCCCGAAAAAACCCGTAGACTGGTTTGCTTGATGCATAATTTCTAGCCTTCACGTAGGTGGGTGAGGACAGCTTTGGTATCCGGCAAGATGTTATGCCACAAGCGAAAGCTCTCCGCCGCCTGTTCAATCAACATCCCAAGACCATTGATGCTAATCGAGGCCCCCTGCTGGCGCCCCCAAAGCTCAAAAGCGGTGGATTTATTGGCATACATCATGTCGTAGCAGATTCCGCCTTCGATCAATAAGCCATCTGCGATCTTTGGCACTTTTCCTTGCAGACTAGCGGCTGTGCCATTAATGATAAGGTCATAGGGTGGATCGAAAGGGCCACCCAGTCCTGACCCGGAAATCGGCCCTATCGCTTGAAAGTCGTTCGCAAGTTGAACCGCCTTGTCCGCAGTTCGATTGGCAATATGCAGACCGGCAGGATTGGCGGACAAAAGAGGTAGCAATACGCCTCGAACCGCACCACCCGCGCCCAGCACCAGAATTCGTTTGCCCATCAGCTCCAGCTTGAGATTTTGCTGCAGGTCTCGTAGCAGGCCAACACCGTCCGTGTTCTCCCCGCTCCAGCCATCGGATGTATAAATTAAGGTATTGACCGCTCGGGCCGTCTGGGCTCGCTCGCTAGAATGACGGCTCAGTTGCCAAGCCTCACCTTTAAAAGGCACCGTCACGTTCATGCCCTTATATCCCTGAACGTGTAAATCACGAACGAATTCCGTGAAGCCATCTAGCGGCACTTCAAGCGCTTTATAGCTGAGAGATATTCCAGTTTGCTCGGCAAATAAGACGTGAATTCGCGGAGAAAGGCTATGCTGAATCGGATGGCCAAGAACTGCGTATTGATCCATAAGCTAGTCTTTAAGCCAGTGCGCTACGTCTTTAGCGAAGTAAGTCAAAATGCCATCGGCGCCCGCCCGCTTCATTCCGAGCAGTGCTTCAAGCACACAGGCTTTTTCTTCGAGCCAACCATTTTGTGCTGCGGCCTTGAGCATGGCGTACTCGCCACTGACCTGATAAACATAAGTCGGTCGACCGAAGGTTTCTTTAACGCGTCGAACAATGTCGAGATAGGGCATGCCCGGCTTAACCATAATCATATCCGCGCCTTCGTCGATATCAAGCTGAACCTCGTTGAGCGCTTCATTGGAATTGGCTGGGTCCATCTGGTAGCTGTATTTGTTACCCGTCCCAAGCTGGCCGGCCGAACCTACGGCATCGCGAAAGGGGCCATAGAAACTAGAGGCATATTTAGCGGAATAAGCAAGAATACGAACGTTAGGATAGCCGCCCTCTTCCAACGCTTGGCGAATAGCACCTACGCGACCATCCATCATATCCGAAGGCGCCACGATGTCAGCCCCCGCAGCGGCATGCGACAAGGCTTGCTTGACCAACACATCGACCGTTGCATCATTGGTGACGTAACCGTCCTCATCCAACAAACCGTCCTGCCCATGAGAGGTAAAGGGGTCGAGCGCAACATCCGTAATGACACCCAGATTAGGATAGGCGGCTTTCAGGGCCGTAACAGCACGTTGAGCTAAACCCTGAGAATTATAAGCTTCTTCGGCTAAATCTGATTTTTTCTCCGCAGAAACGACAGGAAACAGCGCGATAGCGGGAATGCCTAACTCAGCCACGACGCCGACTTCCTCGAGCAAGAGATCTACGCTAAGGCGCTCCACACCAGGCATTGAGGCCACAGGATCACGCTGTTGCTCACCTTCCTGGATAAAAATGGGATAAATAAGATCATCACAACTAAGTTGATGTTCGCGCATTAAGCGGCGACTAAAATCATCTTTACGCATACGGCGCGGGCGGTTATTGGGGTAAGCGGTGGACATTTTGAGTTGGCTGGCGAAATTAAAGTTGTTGGATTATGCCATATTCCCGTCAACGGCTTTCTCTATCTTTTAGATTAGCCCTCGCTCCGCCATCGACACGGTTTCATCGCCCACAACAATGTGGTCCAGCACTCGCACATCAACCAAACTCAGAGCCTCCTTCAGGCGCAAAGTAATTTGCGTATCCGCATCACTAGGTTCCGCTACGCCAGAGGGATGGTTGTGAGAAAGAATAACGGCTGCTGCATTGTGTTGCAGCGCCTTTCGCACGACTTCACGAGCATGCACACTAGCGCCGTCAATAGTGCCGCAAAAAAGTTCTTCAAAAGCAATCAAACGATTACGATTATCGAGAAAGAGGCAAGCAAACACTTCGTAAGGATAGTCACGTAATCGCTGCTGCAAATAGTGACTAGTTAATTGTGGTGAGGTGAACGACTCACCACGTTGCAGTTTTTCATGCAAGTGCCTGCGCGACATCTCCAGCACGGCTTGGAGCTGCACGTATTTTGCTTCACCCAGCCCTTTATGGGCGCAAAACGAATCCTTGCTTAAATCAAGTAGTCCGCGCAAGCCCTCACTGCTTTCGAGTAGGTCGCGAGCCAAATCCACTGCCGATTTACCACGCACACCGGTGCGCAGGAATATGGCCAGCAACTCAGCATCGGAAAGTGCATCCACGCCGCGATTTAAAAGCTTTTCCCGTGGCCGCTCCTCTGCTGGCCAATCAAGTATCGCCATCTTTTCCACTCATTAAGTCATTGTTTTGAGTAAATTATCACGGCACTGACAGCCATTCGGGACTGGGCTTCACAAGCTGATGTAATCCACTTAAGGCCTCTGCTACAATCCTTTCCTATGTCACTGAAAAACAAAAATATAGTTCTAGGGATTACGGGCGGGATTGCAGCCTACAAATCCGCTGAGCTAACCCGGATGCTGATCAAGGAAGGCGCCAAAGTGCGCGTTGTAATGACCGAAGCAGCGCAAGCCTTTATCACTCCGTTAACCCTACAAGCGCTCAGCGGTGAACCTGTACGTTCCGAACTTTTTGACTCGGCCCATGAAGCCGCGATGGGGCACATCGAACTGGCGCGCTGGGCCGATCTGATCTTGATTGCCCCCGCGACCGCCAATCTAATCGCCAAATTGACGCATGGCCGTGCAGATGATCTTTTGAGCACCCTTTGCCTAGCAACCGAGGCTCCAATTGCAGTGGCCCCCGCAATGAATCAACAAATGTGGCAATCCGACGCGACCCAAGACAACATGAAACAACTGCAGGCACGCGATGTTGTCATTCTCGGGCCGGCCAGCGGCGATCAAGCCTGTGGTGAGACAGGGCCGGGACGCATGCTCGAACCCGCAGCGATACTGGCACACGTCAACCATGAATTTACACCACAACTACTTGAAGGAAAACGAATACTGATTACCGCCGGGCCCACTAGGGAACCTATCGATCCAGTGCGATATCTAAGCAACCGAAGTTCAGGAAAAATGGGATTTGCTATTGCGACCGCCGCCATGCAAGCAGGCGCGACGGTAACCCTAATTACAGGGCCCGTCTCACTTGAGATTAGCAACACCGTGAATAGGATCAACGTTGAAACCGCAGAGAACATGCATACTCAAGTGATCGAAAATATTGATTGTTGCGATATTTTTATTGCCACCGCTGCAGTCAGCGATTATCGGCCAGAAACAATGGAAACTCAGAAAATTAAAAAGAACGCAAACCGGCTGACATTACCCCTAATTCGCAATCCGGACATTCTTGCCGACGTAGCAGGACGTTCCGTAAAACCTTTTTGCGTCGGATTCGCTGCTGAAACGCAAAACCTTGAACACTATGCGCGGCAAAAGCTAAACAATAAAAACCTCGACATGATCGTCGCCAACCCGGTTGATAACGGTCGTGGCTTTGATCAAGACGATAATACCCTGCACGTTTTCTGGAAGAATGGGGATAAGGCTTTCGCCACCGCGCCCAAAAAAGAACTGGCCCGACAGCTTATCGCTATGATTGCTGAGCATTCGTTGAATTAGTGTCCTATACTAAATTCATTACCCATTGCTTAAGAGGTTATACAAGGGACGTAAATGCACCAAATTGATGTCAAAATTCTCGATTCACGCCTCGGTGACGAATTCCCTTTACCCGGTTACGCCACTCCTGGTTCAGCCGGCATGGATTTGCGCGCCTGCCTAGATAAACCCCTAAAACTGGAGCCCGGCCAGACCGAATTGATACCTTCAGGTATTGCGCTACATATCAGTGATCCCGGGCTTGCTGCCACCATCCTGCCGCGCTCAGGGCTTGGGCATAAACACGGCATCGTATTAGGCAATCTTGTTGGATTAATCGACTCTGACTATCAGGGGCAGATTTTTATTTCTTGCTGGAACCGCGGCAATCAAAGCTTCACTATTGAACCCGGCGAACGAGTCGCCCAACTGGTTATTCTGCCGGTCGTACAAGCCACATTAAATATCGTTAATGAATTTGACGAAAGCGAGCGCGGCGAAGGCGGCTTTGGACATACCGGGAAAAAATGAGAACATAGGATGACAATACCTGGCCTCACTGAGAATATTTTTCGCCGTTATGACATCCGCGGTGTTGTCGATAAATCGCTGACCCGAGAAATAATCTACAACATTGGAAAGGCCTACGCCGCCCAATTAATAGAAAATGGCGAACAAAAAGCAATAGTCGCTCACGATGTCCGCTTGAGCAGCCCAGGGTTTGCTAGAGAGTTTTCCGCCGCACTACTTGAATCTGGCATCGATGTGGTGAGTATTGGCATGGTGCCAACCCCAGTCGCCTATTTCGCGGTGCATCATCTCGAGATTACGAATGCCGCTATCATCACCGGAAGCCACAACCCAAGCCATTACAATGGCATAAAACTGATCGTGAATGGCTTGCCGCTGCACAGTGAAAAACTAAAGCTTTTGCACCGCAGTATTTGTGAAGAAAACTACCACAAAGGCAAGGGATCATTTAGCGAAATAAATGTCGTCCCCAATTATCTCGACAGCATTACTAAAGATATCCAACTAAAACGACCACTCAAAATCGCCATTGATTGCGGCAATGGCATTGCAGGGCTAACCGCTCCAAAACTACTCAGCAATCTAGGCTGCCAAGTCACCAAACTCTATTGTGAGCCGGATGGGCGTTTCCCCAATCATCATCCGAATCCTTCCATACCTGCGAACCTCCAAGCCCTGAAAACAGTACTACAAAATAGTCACTTCGATATCGGCCTTGCTTTCGATGGTGACGGCGACCGGCTCGGCGTCATGGATTGCGAAGGCAACATAATTTGGCCGGACCGACAGATGATCCTGCTCGGTCAGGATATCTTGAAAAAAATGCCCGGTGCTACGGTTATATTCGACGTAAAGTCATCCACTCACCTAGAAAAATCCATTGCAAAACTGGGTGGAAAACCCCTCATGTGGCATTCTGGACATGCTTTAATTCGACACAAAATGGCTACAACCACCGATGCCGCGCTGGGTGGCGAGCTCAGTGGACACCTGTATTTTAATGATCGCTGGTACGGTTTTGATGATGGTCTTTATTCTGCAGCCCGGCTACTCGAACTCATTTCCGCAGACCCACGCTCTAGCACCGAAATATTTAAGTCACTACCCGATAGCATTAATACACCCGAACTCAATATAGATTTCGACTCTGAAACTCAACTGTTTCAATTTATGGATCGATTTCTTGAACAGGAAAAAGATTTTAAGGGCGCACGCGTATGTAACATTGACGGCCTACGCATCGACTATGATGATTGCTGGGGACTTGTTCGCGCATCCCACACTTCACCCTGCCTTTCGATGCGCTTTGAAGCAGATAACCTAACCGCTTTGAACCGAATCCAGGATAAATTCCGCGTAGAATTACATGCCATCGAACCTGGACTTCAACTACCTTTTTAGTCGCCTCCAATTCCATTACTTTTAAAAAACGTAACTACCCAGACCACCGTTTCAATACATTAGATTATTTCAGCGGTTAGCTGAATAGTTGATAAAACTCCCATAAAATTATGGTGAAGCTTTAACAACACCTAATCTAATGCTAGTTTCTACCCATGCCTAACAACAACCACATAGAGACTGTCAGCTGGTTCCGAAATGCGGCGCCCTACATACACCAACACCGCAACAAAACGTTTGTTGTTTACTTTTCAGGTGCGGCGGTTGCAAGCGCCGGTTTCGATCACCTCATTCATGATTTAGCACTGCTGCATTCTCTTGGCATCCGGCTTGTTCTGGTTCATGGGGCGCGACCACAAATCGAAGCTCGGTTGGCGTTGGAAAAAATTGAAGCGGTTTATGCTCAGGGTTTAAGAGTGACTGATACAACAGCATTGAGCCCAGTGGTTGAAGCGGCGGGTCGCCTGCGCGTCATTATTGAGGGCAAACTCTCTCTAAGCCTCGCAAATACACCCATGTCAGGCAGTAAGCTTCGCGTTTGTAGCGGCAACTATATTACTGCGCGTCCGATGGGCGTTCGTGATGGCGTGGATTTTCAGCACACAGGGATGGTGCGTAGAGTTGATGTGAAGGCCATTCACCAACAACTGAAGAATGAACAATGCGTCTTGTTCTCTCCGCTAGGATACTCACCGACCGGCGAAATCTTTAACCTCAGTGGCGAAGAAGTGGCCACACGCACCGCCATCGCTTTGCACGCGGACAAGCTGATTTTACTGAACGATGAATCTGATTTTGAACTGCCTTCACAGCTTAATCTGGACAAGTCAGAAAACTGGCCTAAGGATGGCCTTCCACCCGACATACGCGTACATTTGCAATGTGCAAAAAATGCAGTACAGGAAGGCGTCACTCGATGTCATATTATCGACCGACATATTGACGGCGGACTGCTGCTAGAACTCTTTAGCCGGGATGGTAGCGGTACGCTCGTATCCGCTGGTGGCTACGATGGTTTACGCTCTGCGCAGATCGAAGATGTAAGCGGCGTTCTAGAATTAATTGCCCCTTTGGAAGCACAAGGCATGCTGGTTCGGCGATCTCGTGAGCAACTTGAACTGGAGATTGATCTGTTCAGCGTGATTGAACGTGATGGCTTGATCATCGCTTGCGCAGCATTGTTTCCATTCCCAGAGGAAGGCATGGGCGAGCTGGCCTGTCTGGCAGTTCATTCCGATTATCAAGGTGATGGTCGAGGAGAATCCATGCTTAAATTTATTGAAGAAACCGCAACGTCGATGAACCTAAAAAGCCTGTTCGTTCTATCGACTCACACCATGCACTGGTTCCAAGAACGGGGTTACCAAATCAGCGAAATTGAACAGCTACCCATCCAGCGGGCTGAGCTGTACAACTATCAACGAAAATCACGGATTTTTCTTAAAACCCTCGCTGAATGAAAAGGCCAATGTGCAAATAACGTAATATAGCCAGTGAAATCTCGCATCGACTTCATACAAATCACCGATTTACACATCGATGATCCCCCAAGAATTCCAAAGGATGGGCGTGATACAACCGAGAATCATCTGAAACAGGTACTCTCCAACATCCCGTTCGATGAGGTTGAATTTTTAGTCTGTACCGGAGATCTGGTCGCAGAACCCTCGGTTTCTGCCTACACACGCCTGGTGTCGTTACTGAAAGATGTACCCAAACCTATTTATTGCCTGCCGGGAAACCACGATGACCTACCGCTCGCGATCGAATCCACTCAAACATCCAACCTCAACTGGAGCAAAACCGTAATACGAGAATCCTGGCTGATCATTCTGCTGGACAGCCATGAACCCGGCGCAGTACACGGCAAGCTTGGGGGAACTGAGTTGGCCTTTTTAAAAGCAGCCTTGCAGCAAAACCCAACACTTCATACCTTAATATGCCTACATCATCAGCCTGTCCCGATCGGCAGTGAATGGCTCGACCAACATATCGTCCAGGATCAAGCGCTGTTCTTTGAAGTCATCGATATGCACCCACAGGTGCGTGGAATTATCTGGGGCCATATCCACCAAGCCTTTGAAATGCAGCGCAATGACATACAACTGTTAGGAACGCCCTCCACCTGTACGCAATTTGCGCCACATAGCACCGAATTCACGGTGGATGTACTGCCACCCGCCTACCGAAGTATTTCGCTTTATCCGGATGGAGAAATGGATACGGAACTCGTGTGGTGCAAAACACAGAACTAATATCACACCATCATGGCATTAACTCTCGCCAAATCCTCTTCCGTATCTACGCCGTGCATGGGCGCTTTCTCGACAATCGAAACCTGAATGTCGATACCACTCCATAGCGCCCTGAGCTGCTCCAGCGCTTCGACCTTTTCAATAGCGCAAGCCGGTAATGACGTTATCTTTTTTAGTACACTTACACGGTACGCATAAATTCCCAAATGGCGGAAAGCAGAATTAGCACCCAAATGTTCAGAGGTATCCAGGTCATCATAATCTCCGCGTACCCAAGGTATAGGCGCGCGACTAAAATAGAGTGCTCGGCCCGATTTTGAGGTGACGACTTTGACAATATTTGGATTAAAAATATCCTCTCGTTGAGTAATTGGCGTTGCCAGCGTGGCGATACCGGCTGAAACGTGAGCACACAAATCATCTGCAATCAAACGGACCAAGGCTGGATCCATTAAAGGTTCATCGCCTTGGAGATTAACGATAACGTCATTATCAGACCAGCCTTTAATTTGCGCGACTTCAGCCAATCGATCCGTTCCTGAAAAATGCTCTGTGGATGTCATGACAACATCACCACCAAATTTTCTAACGGCATCCGCAACACGCATGTCATCGGTCGCCACAGTTACATCTTGCGCGCCGGATTCCTGAGCGCGCAAGCAGACATGTTCAATCATAGGTTTACCAGCAATTAATTTAAGAGGCTTTCCCGGCAACCGGCTCGAGCCAAAACGAGCAGGAATGACTACACGAAACTCATTTTTTATATTCATATTCCTTTATCACTAAAAACACCATATCTTTACAAATTGTGGAACCTTCTTTCTAGACCCCAAAAACTCACCGAAGGCTTTCCACGCCGTGATAACATGCACGGATTAAAACCGTCTAATGGTTTATGCTCCCTTATTGCCATCTATATAGAATACTAGCAAGGATACTTTTGTGAAAACCCGAATTTTGTCAAGTTACTCTCCGCAGCGCGGCTTCACCCTCATTGAAGTCATGGTGGTGGTCGTTATTCTCTCCATTTTAGCCGCAGTGGTTGTGCCGCGCATTATGGATAACCCGGATAAAGCCCGCGTCGCCAAGGTTAAACAAGATATCCGCGCACTGGAAAGCGCTTTAAACCTGTATCGACTGGACAACTTCGTCTACCCGTCAACCGAGCAGGGGCTTGAGTCTCTTGTAGAGTTACCCACCGTCGAGCCAGAACCTCGCAACTGGAAAGCGGGCGGTTATATCGACCGGCTACCCAAAGATCCCTGGGGTGGTGACTATCAGTTTCTCAGTCCTGGAGAAAGTAGCGAAATTGATATTTATTCCCTAGGTACTGACGGGCAACCCGATGGAGAGGGTTTAGCCGCTGACATCGGTAACTGGGATCTAAACTAAGCCAAATAACATCTTCCGAGCAATGGATCATGCGATGGAATCAAAGCTCAAACCGGGGAATGCCACCCCGGTAGCATGCCCATCACAGACAAATTTACTCGGGAAATCTGTCCGATGGGTATAACTCAAAACACGCCTACATCACGCCTCCAGCGCGGCTTTACCCTGCTAGAAATTATTGTTGTACTCGTTATTATCGGCATAATGGTTAGCTTTGCTGTGCTTCAATTTGGTGATAAAGGCACTAAGCAACTCCAGGAAGAAAACCGACGCCTCGAATTACTTGTCAAACTCGCCCGCGAGGAGGCCATCTTGGAGGCAAGCGACTATGCCATTGGCTTTTGGCAAGGTGGGTACAGTTTTTACGCGCTGAATGAAGATGAAGGCCAGTGGCAAGAAATCACCGAAGACCCCACCCTGCGTCCCCGCGAGATTCCGGAATACATAGAACTCTCGCTGGAACTGGAGGACCAACTAGTAGTCCTAGAAATGAAGCCCCCCAAAAAACCACAGATTTTTTTATTCTCCAGCGGTGAGATGACCTCTTTTTTTATACAGTTATCCATCCAGGAGCGAAATGATTTATCTAAAGAAATCAGCTTCGATCAACTTGGCCGCCTGAACTATGAAGCGCAACCGGAGTAAACCTTATTCTCATCAGTCCGGCTTCTCTTTGATCGAGGTCGTAGTCGCCCTCGTGGTACTCACGCTCGCCCTTTCAGCTCTCATTGATAGCGCAAGCTCAGCGGCTCGCAATACCGCACACTTGCAGGACAAAGCCTTCGCTCACTGGGTGGCATTGAACCAGATGGCTGAATTCCGCTTGAGTAAACAGTGGCCAGAGATAGGCACCAAAGAAGGCAAAGCCGAACAAGCAGACCAACAATGGGAGTGGGAAAGCACCACTCAGAAGACGCCGGAAAAAACCATGCGTCGCGTCGATATCCGTGTGCGCCGCGAAGGGGCCCCCAAAGACAGCAGTGTCACGTTGCTGACAGGCTTTCTGCGCCAGCCAAATAAATGAATCGCGAATCCAACGTTAAGCCGTCTCAGGCCAAACAAGATATTGGCTCAACCGATATCTCTAGATTGACAGCTTCCCACAATGCCAAAAAGAACCATCGGCCAAACGGATTTACGTTGCTCGAATTGGTCATTGCTATCGGCGTTTTCGCCATACTTTCAGCCTTAGCCTACGGGGGACTCAACAGTATTTTGCGTGCCAGCTCGCACACGCTCGAAGCCGGTGCCGCCATGCAGGATCTACAGCTGGCCATGGGTATTATCCAACAAGACTTCAGCCAGATTACGCCGCGCTCCATTCACGATGAATTTGGTGAGCAACAGCCGGCACTAAAAAGTGAACTCGGTGCCGAAGAATTAATCCGTTTTACGCGACGCGGCTGGCGGAATCCTACGCTGCAACAACGCAGTACCTTGCAGCGCATCGCCTATCAGCTGGATGAAAATACCCTGATGCGGCGATACTGGCATCACCTAGACCTGGCCCCGAACCCTCAATCGACCAGCTTACCTCTGTTAGAAGGCGTCGAGGAAGTAAGCTTTCAGTTCCGTGAAAACGAGGCCGATCCACTCGAAAGCTGGCCACCACAGCGCGACAAAGATACTTCAGAACTATTACCACGGGCGATCGAAATCAAACTCAAAACAGAACGTTGGGGAGAAATCTCGCGCCTAATTCCTCTACTGGAACCCATAATCATAGCCCCAGCTACAGGCTCTGGTGGTGGTTCTGTTGGTGGTTCTGGTGGCTCCACCATTCCCCCCTCTCTACAGAAACAATGACTACTCGTCGACAAGCTGGAGTCGCACTGATCAGCGCTCTGTTGGTGGTGGCATTAGCCACCACAGCCGCTGTGGCGCTCACTTACGAATTACAGATCAACATGCGCCGCAGCGCCAATATGATTACTCGCGACCAAGCATGGCAATATTTGTTGGGAGGAGAAGAATTCGTTAAAACATTGATCAAACTGGCGATCGACAATGATAAACTTGATGAACTTTTCAAAGAGGAAAAGGTTCTCCCGGTAGAGGGTGGCATGATTACCGGCAAGCTTACCGATCTTCAGGCCCGACTGAACATCAATGGACTGGTTACTGACAAAGGTGCTGTGGATGAGATAACTCTAGGACGACTGCAGAACCTGATGGAGCAGCTAGAAAT
>FXBE01000135.1_pt1 | contig 12610 bp, 11 predicted proteins | sample 5335311 | NCBI WGS metagenome assembly FXBE01 (sample SAMEA103928390, study PRJEB20085) | sediment metagenome | biome: marine biome; feature: hydrothermal vent; material: sediment | place: Atlantic Ocean | collected 2013-08-06T02:46:56 | depth 0.05 m | reverse complement strand
TCTAAATGGTCGGAGTGAAAGGACTCGAACCTTCGACCCCCTGGTCCCAAACCAGGTGCGCTACCAGACTGCGCTACACTCCGTTTTTCCGTTTTTCAATGAAGTCTATCTGAAAAAGGAATGCAATTATAGTCAAAAGGTTACCATTTGTCAATAGAAATTGCAAAAAAAATAAAAAAAGTTAAATACTTTCCTATTTTAGGGCTTTATGTGTATAATCTTTTAAGTTAAAATATAGGAAGAATTAATGAACAGCATCTTTGAACAACTTAACAGCATACTTGCCTCCGTCTTCTTTTTTGATGTCTTCTTCGGACAGGTGGAGGGATCCTCTATGCCGTTCATTGTCGCCTGGCTCATCGTCGGCGGTGTTTTTCTCACTTTCCGTTTCGGATTCATCAATGTGCGCATGTTTGCACACTCCTACAAGATCATTACCGGAAAATACCGTACAGCCGATGATGTAGGGGAGATCACCCCTTTTCAGTCACTTACCACCGCACTTTCCGCTACTGTCGGATTGGGGAACATTGCCGGTGTTGCCATCGCTATCGCCATTGGTGGTCCCGGTGCGACCTTTTGGATGATCCTGGCAGGATTCTTCGGAATGACCCTCAAATTCACCGAAGTAACCCTTGCGCAGATCTACAGGGAAAAACGGCCTGACGGACGCATCATGGGTGGTGCCATGCAGTACCTTTCAAAAGGACTGGCCAGCAAAGGACACAAAAAACTGGGAAGGATCCTTGCCATTCTCTTTTCCGTACTTGCCATAGGCGGATCTTTGGGTGCAGGCAATGCATTCCAGGCTTCTCAAGCCCTCGGGGCCATTTCTGAACGTGTTCCCTTCTTCCAGACCTATCCCATTGTCTTCGGGCTTATTATGGCCAGTATTGTCGGTTTTGTGATCATTGGGGGCATCAAACGTATTGCGACCACTGCGGAAAAGATCGTTCCTCTCATGGTCGTGATCTATCTTGCAGCTTCACTTTGGATACTCATTGCCAATGCAGGTGCTGTACCGCATGCATTCTCCGTTATTTTCCATGAAGCCTTTGCCCCCGCTGCTGCAGCCGGGGGTCTCATAGGAGTTCTGGTACAGGGCTTCAAACGTGCCGCATTCTCCTCTGAAGCCGGTATCGGCTCTGCAGCCATAGTACACTCGACAGCTTCAGTCAAATACCCGGTCAGACAGGGATTGGTTGCATTGTATGAACCATTCATCGATACCATAATTATCTGTACAATGACTGCCCTTGTCATTGTCACAACAGGTGTGTATGACCCCGCAGGCGAATTTGCAAATCTTGTAGCACAAAAGCAAGGTGCCGCATTGACTGCTGCCGCTTACGGGACTGTCATCTCATGGTTCCCTGTGATCCTGTCCTTCTCCATCGTACTCTTTGCTTTCTCAACCATGATCTCATGGTCCTACTACGGTGAGCGTTCATGGACCTACCTGTTCGGAGAGAAATACACTCTGCTATACAAAGTAATGTTCATTCTTTTCACTGTAGCCGCAACGGTAACTTCCGCCTCTGCCATTCTGGATTTCTCAGACCTCCTCATACTCTCCATGGCTCTGCCGAACCTCATAGGTCTCTATATCCTGCAGGGGGATGTCAAGTCAAACCTGAATGCATACTTGGCGAAATGGAAAGACGGGGAGTTGGATCGGGAAGCGATTAGAAAGTGAGCAGTGAGCAGTGAGCAGTGAGCAGTGAGCAGTGAGCAGTGAGCAGTGAGCAAATTTTGCATGTTTTGTGAAGTTTGTCAAGCGTAGGGTGGGTATTACCCACCGTCAAATCTCGATTTTGAATGTTGGGCAATATAACATTGTGACAATAGTTTGCATTTCCCTTGACGTTTGGCAGTGCCAAACCTACAGGACAATGCAATACAGATAAAATACAGTGTGAAATCTTAAACGAGATCCACACCCTTTTCGCCTTTGGCAAGTGCCCCGATCACATATCCGTCAGTATTGGCAAGTACCGCATCCACATCTTCAGGCTCTACAACCCATACCATACCTACACCCATGTTGAAGGCTCTGAACATCTCCTCTTCATCGACATACTGTGCCATGAATTCAAAGATAGGCAAAATTCTGATGGAATCTTTGTTGACTATGGCCCGCATACCCTCCGGAAGGACTCTTGGAAGGTTTTCAACGATCCCGCCGCCGGTAATGTGTGCCAGCGCTTTAACGTACTGTTTGTTGGCTTTATACTCTTTCACGTAAATACGTGTCGGCTCAAGCAGTGTATCAAGAAGTGGTTTACCTTCAAATGCTGTTTCTAAGCTCATACCCAATTTATCAAAGAAGATCTTTCTTACCAGAGAGTACCCGTTTGAGTGTACTCCTGAACTTGGCATAGCAATAAGCACCTGTCCCTCTTTGACATTGGCAACAGTATCCATCTCAGAACGCTCAGCAATCCCTACAGCAAAGCCGGCAAGGTCAAAGTCATCATCAGAATACATTCCCGGCATTTCAGCAGTTTCTCCGCCTACAAGGGCACATTCAGAACGTCTACACCCTTCGGCGATACCGGCGACCACATCTTTTGCATTTTTGGGCAAAAGTTTTCCTGTTGCATAGTAGTCAAGGAAAAACATCGGCGTACCGTTGTTACAAATGAGATCATTCACACACATGGCCACAAGGTCGATACCTACCGTGTCAAGTTTTCCGCTCTCAATGGCAATACGGAGCTTCGTACCCACACCATCCGTCGCAGAAAGGATCACCGGCTCTTCATAGCCTGTCGGCAGTGCATACGCACCGGCAAAGGAACCGATACCCCCGATAACATTTTTGTCAAACGTTGATTTTACATCTGATTTGATCGCCTCTACAAATTCATTGCCTGCATCAATATCGACACCGGCATCTTTATATGAAATAGTTGACATTCATTTTTCCTTTTGTTCTTCACACTTGCAGGGTGGAAATATTTTTTTTAAGATCAACAGCCCCGGACAAAAACCCGTAATACCTGCTATAAAGAGCGTGATCATCATTGCTACTGTGACAACAAATGCTGCAGCAAACATCTTGGATCCTGCCAAACCGAGGATAAGACCCAAAATAATTGCCTGAACAATTCGCTGTATACGTTCTGCACACATCATTGAAATTCCTTTAGAAAAATTACGCGTATTATATCTAATTTTAGCTTTTTAGCTTCCTGCCGAGTTTGGCTTCTACCGAACCCACTTTTTTGTTCAGTCTGCCAACTGGACCTTTTCTGTAATCTATCTTTATGGAAGAGTAAACACGGTCACAATCAATTTGTAACGCTTCATAGGCTTTGTTGATAACTGCCAATACCTCTTCGACTGTTTCACCCTCCATGATGGTTCCCATAGGCGTAAGCTGATATTCAAGCCCGCTTCTGTCTACAATGTCCAGGACTCTGGCTACAAATGCGCTTTTGCTTTGAGTCTGTTCCGTAGGGAACATACTAAATTCTACTAATGCTGACATGTTTATCCTTATTTTTTTACAGCTATAATACCTTATGAATAATAAACCTATGATAATTATCGGAGCAGGGGCAGCGGGACTCTGTGCTGCCATTGTACGTGCCAGAGCAGGGCAGAAGACAACCCTGCTTGAGCAGAACAGTAAAGTGGGCAAAAAAATACTGGTCTCCGGAAACGGAAAATGTAATATAGACAACCGCCACATTGATATAAAACGCTTTCATTCAAAAAATACTGAGTTTATTGAAACCGTACTTGAGGGCTATGATTTTTCTCTTATAGAAACATTTTTCACCTCTATAGGTTTGCCTTTAGTAGAAGGGGAGGAGGGAAAAATGTTTCCCATGTCTTTACAAGCTTCCTCTGTGGTAGAACTGCTTGGGTATGAGGCAAAAAGGGTAGGGGTGGAGATAATTTGTGACTGTAAGGTCAGCAGGATAGAAAAAAACCATACTGACTTTACTGTTATGACCTCTCAAGGCACAAAAAAATGTAAACAACTGCTCTTGGCAAACGGTTCTCCAGCTGCACCCCAACTTGGAGGTTCAGACTCCGGCTATGCTTTTGCCGGCAAACTGGGACATACCCTCATTCCCCGCCACCCATCCTTGGTACAACTCCTCTCCGATGAGACATGGGTCAAGGCCTGTGCAGGTGTCAAAGTGGCAGGAGTGGCAAAACTCTATGCAAACGGAGAATACATCACTGAAAAAAAGGGTGATCTGCTTTTCACCAACTACGGCATCAGCGGGCTGGCTATTCTTGACTTAAGCCGAGAGGTGAGCATCCGTCTTGCCTCTTTCGACTACTGTGAACTAAGTATGGACCTCATGCCGGAACTGAGTAAAGAGAAACTGAGTAATTTTCTACTTTCGCGCATACAAAAAGAGAGTGAAAAACCTATAACATTATGGCTTCAGGGGGTCATGAACAAAAAACTTATAGCTATCATTTTGGAACAGTCTAAATGCAAAAGTACAACAGAAAAACAACTCAACAGAAAAGAGATCAACAAACTTGTACACAGCATCAAAAACCTCAAACTCAGCATCTCTGATACCAAAGGATTTGAAGGTGCAGAAGTTTCTACCGGAGGGGTAGACACTTCTGAAGTAAACCCTGAAAATATGGAATCAAAAATTGTTCCCAATCTCTTTTTTGCAGGAGAAATACTTGATGTAGATGGAGACAGGGGAGGGTTTAATTTTCATTTTGCCTGGGTCAGTGGATTGCGCGTAAGCAATTAGACATTAATCACACGTCTGTGCTTGTCGTTGTGAACACCCTTGAAAACGCAGTGATTTGAGAACAACGACGACTTTTGCATACTTTTCTAGAAAAGTATGCAGAGAAACAATGCCACAGTTAAAATGATAGGAAACGGGAAAAATATTGAAGTATGCATTCCCACGCGGAGCATGGGAACGAGAAAAGTTTAAAACTTATTTAGAATTTTTCTTATCTCTTGCAAGACGTTTACGTACAACCGGATCCAAAGATTTCTTACGAATTCTAACAGATTCCGGTGTAATCTCGATCAACTCATCCTCTTCGATCCACTCCATAGCAGACTCAAGTGTGATCGCCCTTGGTGTAACCAGCTTAATGGCATCATCTGCACCTGACGTTCTCATGTTTGTCAGTTGTTTCCCTTTAAGCGGGTTCACATCGAGGTCTCCAGGTCTTGCAGACTCACCGATGACCATACCGGAATAAACTTTGTCCTGCGGTTTGATGAACATCACACCGCGTGACTGAAGGTTGAAGATGGAGAAAGCTACCGCTTCACCATTATCCATAGAAACCAGTGCACCCGGTGTTCTAGACTCAACCGTACCGGAATACGGTCTGTACTCAAGGTAAGAGTGGTTCATAATACCTTCACCTTTTGTGTCAGTCAAAAATTCATTTCTAAACCCGATAAGTCCACGTGCAGGAATTTCAAACTCAAGTCTTACCGTACCGTCAGGCATAGGAGTAAGAGAAGTCATATTTGCTTTTCTTTTACCAAGTTTTTCTATGGCAACACCCTGGAACTCTTCAGGAACATCGACTACCAGGTGCTCGAACGGCTCCATTTTCACACCGTTCTCTTCTTTGGTAACGACTTCCGGACGTGCAAGCATAAATTCAAACCCTTCACGTCTCATGTTCTCTGCCAAAATACCGATCTGAAGTTCACCACGGCCTGAAACTTTGAAAGAAGCATCCCCCATTGGCTCCATACGCATTGCGATATTTGTCTCCATCTCTTTTTCAAGACGCTCTTTGATCTTGTTAGAGGTAACGTGTTTACCTTCCTGCCCGGCCAAAGGACCGTTGTTTACAGACATAATGATAGAAAGTGTAGGCTCTTCAACATGCATTGGATCAAGCGCTACCGGGTTTTGAGGGTCACAGATAGAGTCACCTACATCAATATCGTTAAATCCGGCGATCGCTACAATATCTCCAGCTTCCGCTTCATTGATCTCGATTCTTTCAAGCCCTTTAAATCCAATCAGTTTTGAAATACGTGATTTGGATCTGCTTCCGTCTGCTTTGATCAACAGGTATTCATCACCTTTTTTCACTTTACCGTTAAAGATACGTGTGATCCCGATACGCCCGACAAAATTGTCAGAGTCAAGTGTAAATACCTGTGCCTGCGTATCACTTTCCGGTGAACCTTTTGGATAAGGTACTTTTTCTAAAATAGCTTCAAACAATGGCGTCATGTCTTTGTTCTCATCTTCCATTTCCCATTTTGCATACCCGTCTCTTGCTGCTGCATAAAGGACCGGGAATTCAAGCTGCTCTTCGTTGGCATCAAGGGCTACAAGAAGGTCAAAGACTTCGTCCATCACTCTGTCCGGATCTGAACCGTCTTTGTCGATCTTGTTAATAACAACGACCGGGATAAGCCCAAAACCGATCGCTTTTTTCAAAACGAATTTGGTTTGAGGCATGACACCTTCCTGGGCATCGACCAAAAGAAGTACACCGTCTACCATCTTAAGTACACGTTCCACTTCTCCGCCAAAGTCGGCGTGACCCGGAGTGTCAATAATGTTGATCTTGTGATCACCGTAAGTAATAGCTGTATTTTTAGAAAGGATCGTGATTCCTCTCTCTTTTTCAATGGCATCGCTGTCCATCGCTCTCTCTTCTACCTCTTGGTGTGCATCAAAAGTACCAGACTGCTGAAGAAGTTCATCTACCAGTGTTGTTTTACCGTGGTCAACGTGCGCGATAACGGCAATGTTTTTAATTTTTTGCATAAAATGTCCTAAAAGCGGGGGCTAACCCTATGTAATTTTCGCGAATTATATCTAAATGTTACTATAGTTAAGATTTTTATTAAAACCGCAGGTGTGACCCTATCACACGTCAAAACAAAAAACGAATGCAAAATACCCTTAAATGCATAGCGAGATGCAGTCACACCTACGGGAAACAGTAATCAGAGAGAAAGACCATACACTTCATGATAGGTTTTCATGGCGTATCGGTCGGTCATTGCAGCGATGTAGTCGGCGACGACACGTTCTTTTGTACGTACTTCAAAAAGGGCTTTCTGATAGGGAGGAAGCAGATCAATATCCTCTGTAAACGCTGTGTAAAGTCCTTTGATACACTGTTTCCCTGCATACATTTTCCGAGAGATCTTTTCATGTGTGTAAAGTTTGTTGAAGAGCAGTTTTTTTAAGATCTTCAGTTGGGTAGCGGTCTCTTTTGAGAAACCCACCGGCAGTTTGTTGCTTGCATCCAGCATGGCGGCAATAGGTTCCTTTTTTCTGAACTTTTCTGCACCTTCTTTGGCGTTCTCTATAAAATCTTCCACCAGAAGTTTGATGAGTCCTGCCACAAAGCGGTGACGATAGAGAGGCTCTCCTCTTTTCACACCCTCTCTCTGTACCACTTCATCTACCTGCAGACAAAGCGGATCCTGCCAGAGGTCTTCAAATGTAATAAGCCCGTATTTGATGCCGTCATCTATATCGTGAGAGGTATAGGCGATCTCGTCTGCGTGATCAACCACCATCGCTTCGAGAGAAGGGTGCTTATCCAGATCGAACCGGCTGTCAAGACCTTCCAGAAACGGTTTTTTGTAGGGATAGGAGTGCTTCAACACACCTTCCAGTGTTGCAAAAGTCAAATTCAATCCGTCAAAATCCTTATACCGTTTTTCCAGTTTGGTCAAGACACGGAAAGATTGAAAATTGTGTTCAAAGCCCAATACCCTGCCGTCTTCTTTAAGCAGCCTGTCAAGTTCATCACCACCCACATGCCCGAAAGGAGTATGCCCCAGATCGTGAGAGAGGGCAATGACTTCGGCAAGTGTTTCGTTGAGTTCCAGCATTCTTGAGAGTGTTCTTGCAATTTGCGATACTTCCAGGGAGTGCGTCAGTCGGGTACGGAAATAATCCCCTTCATGGTTCAAAAAAACCTGTGTTTTATACTCCAGACGTCTAAAAGAAGAACAGTGTAAAACCCTGTCCCTGTCTCTTGCATAGGGGTCTCTGAAATCAGCTTCAAAAGAAAAAAATCGTTCACTCGGGTGCATGCTTAATACCTTTAAAATATAGTGCTATAATTGTAGCAAAATAAATATAGGTCAAAGAGATGAATAAGACAATTATGTACCAAATTGAATATGAAAAACCAAAAGTCACACTTTTACAGCAGTCCGGCCTGGGTGTAGCAGAGATCGCAGCTCGAACCTGTTACGACTCTTTTGAAAATTCTGAAAATGAGTGTGTGAAACATGCTATGAGAGACATGGATATCAATGCCATCAACAACATTGAAGACTCTGATCTGCTCAAAAATCTTGCCTGGGTACATCACCATCACTCCATCATCGAACATGCCACACTCTCTTTTCTCATTCAGGGTACTTCGAGAGGAGTACTTCAGGAGCATGCCAGGCACAGACTTCAGGCCATTTCAGTCCGAAGTACACGTTACACCATGTCTTCAGTCATCAATGCTTTGGTAGCTTCTCTCGAAGATCAGAACGGTTTTGATTTCTTTTTAAAAACAGTGCTGTCACTGAATCTTTTTGTCATCAGGGACAAAGAATACCTTAAAATTGAGATCAGAGCCATGTATGACAAACTGATGTTCCAGTACAGAAAAGACAAGAACTTCATTGGTAATGCCGTAGCAAAATCTTCACTGCCGTTTTTAGAAGAATACAAAGGAAATGCTGAAAAACTCTATGATGCACTACAGTGCGGAAAGAAAAAACGAAATGTCGGTGACGGCTTTAAACACATTGTCTCCGACAACTGGAAAGTTGACATGGTTGTCACCTTTAATATACGTTCTTTAAAAAACTATTTTGACCTCAGAGACTCCGGAGCAGCATGGTTCCAGATACAGTGGCTGGCAGAAGAGATGAAAAAAGCAACACCCAAAAAATATTTGAAACTGATTGACAAAAAATACCGAGACAGTTAAACAAGGAAACAGCGATTGAAACATTTTAAACTGATACTATTGACACTTTTTCTCCACCTTTCACTCTATGCCCAACCCCTCAGCATGGAAGACATAGGACAAAATATACAAAGCTCTCTGCCCAAACTTCTGAAAGGAAAGAACAAAGACATTGTTGCAAACATCTATCAGCAAACCGGCTATGTACCCCTCTGGGCAGGCAAAGCCAATGAACATAAAACTTCCCAGCTGATACAGGCACTGAAAGATCCGCTCTTCAATTATAAAAATAAGAGTTTTGACCAGAGAGCCATTAAAAAACTTTTTTACATGCTTGACAACAATGAAATATCCGAGAGAAAAAAAATGCTGGTCTATGCCAGACTGGATCTGATGCTTACCAATTCCATGGTTCGTCTGGTACGGTTTATCGTGCAGGGCGATGTGGACTGGAATCTGGTACAGCAAAAGCTAAAAACACTCAAACAAAGCGATGATATCACAGCTGACTGGGAAATGAAACCCAAAGCATTTCCTGACCAGACGCAGCTGATATCTGAGATCACCGGCGGAAATATCCGCGGATACCTGAATTCTCTTTTACCCATGGAAAACCGCTATAGAAAACTGGTGGCCCTTCTGAAAAACTACAGAGTCATGGACAAATTCCCAAAGATCAAATACAGCAATTCCCCTCTCAAAGCCGGGGATTGGTCAAGCAGGGTGCCTGAGATCAAAAAACATTTACAGATCTCCGGAGATTATCCGAAAAATGCCGACATGAGCTGGACATTCAACAAACAACTTGAAAAAGCGGTCAGAACCTACCAGAAACGGTATCTTCTGGAGATCAACGGGCAGGTGGACAAAAAAGTGACCTATTACCTTAACCAGCCGGTCAAAAAGAATATCCAGGCGATCATCACCAATCTCGACAAGACCAAGCTCTATCCTAAACATTTTGAAAATGAGTATATAGAAGTGAATATACCCGATTTCAATCTGCGTTACTACAGAAACGGCGAAAAGATCTTCAAAACAGGTATTGTCGTTGGCCGTAGAGACAGACCCACACCGCTGTTCTCCGATCAGATAGAATATTTTGTACTTAACCCTACCTGGACAGTCACGGACAACCTCGTAAAACGTGATCTTATTCCTGTACTTGAAAAAGAACCTGATTATTTGACGGAGCACAATATACACGTATTTTCCGGTAAAAAAGAGGTAGAGGTCAATTATGAAATGCTGACACCTTATTTGAACAGTGATAAACATGTACCCTACCGTTTTGTACAATACCCGGGAGACAGCAATGCACTGGGACGCGTCAAATTCATGTTCCCCAACAAATATTCTGTCTATCTGCACGATACAGATAACAAGTCTCTTCTTGCAAGACGTTACAAACTTTACTCTTCAGGATGTATGCGGGTGGACAAACCCTTTGAACTGCTTGATCTCATTATTCAAAATGCCAGAGGATCTTACAGTAAAGAGAAGATTCAGGAGATACTGGACAGCAACAAACCGACTACTGTAAGACTGCGCAAAGCGATCCCTGTGCATATTGTCTACTTTAGCGTTTATGAAGAAGACGGACTGGCTTATTTTAAAAATGACATTTACTCCTATGACAAGATCATCGAAGAGTCCGTGCCCTACAACAGAAAAAATACCTTTACTCTGCCCAAACAGAAAATGGTTCCTGTCAAAAGTAACGGGCAGTAAAGCACTTTTATTTACGCATCTTCACACGCTGCAGATGGGTAATGGCAATAGCCATCGCATCTGTAATATCCAGGGGTTTGATCTCTTTTTTAATACCGAATAATCTTTTCACCATAAAAGCCACCTGTTCTTTGGTCGCTTTTCCATTTCCTGTCACTGCTTTTTTAACCTGCAATGCAGTGTACTCATGAAAAAATCCGATCTCTTGAAGTATTTTCAAACATAAAGCACCTCTAAACTGTGCCAACTTAATAACTGACTTTGGATTGTAGGCAAAAAAGATATCTTCAATGGCGACTTCATCTATGGTATGAGACCTTAAGATAACGTCTATACCCTCAACAAGCTCCACCATTTGCGTTTGTAGATCTTTTTCTTTCATTTTAAGCAAGCCGGCTTCAACAAGTGAAAACTTTTTTCCGTCCCAATGCAGTATACAATAGCCTAAATTACGGCTTCCGGGGTCGATTCCTAAAATATTCATTCACACCTTTGTTCACATAGTGAATAAAATTATTCAACTCTGTTTTCTAACGCTATTTTAGCTTAATTTGGCTAAAATACCATAAGTTATTCACATTAAGAATTCAAACATTTTAAAATATGTGAAAAGTAAGGAAATCCCCGCTATGAATATTGGACAAAAAGTGCTTTTTGAGCTGAAAAAAGAGATCAGCCAGACAGAATATGAACGTTACATAAAAAAACTTGTGTATGATGCAAAAAGATCAAGATCGAATCTTGTCTATTTCAATGCACCCAATATGCTTATCGCTAAATGGATCAAAACAAAATATGCCGATAAAATAGCCCATCTTTTTGAACTTCAAAATGAGATCAAACCGGAAATTGAAATTACGGTTGGAAAGCAAAAAACACAAACTACAGCAACAGTGCCTGTCGCCAATGCAGAAAAAAACAGTTCCAAAAGTACTTATCTGAACCCTTCTCTTACCTTTGAGAGTTTTATTGTCGGAGATTCAAACCAGTTTGCCTATACCACAGCAAAATCCGTGGCAGAAAAACCCGGCCAGCTTTACAATCCGCTCTTTTTATACGGAGGTGTCGGCCTGGGCAAAACCCATCTGCTTCAGGCTATCGGTAACTATCATATTGATCTGGGAAATACTGTCATATATACCACCCTTGAACAGTTCATGAACTCTTTTACTTCCCACCTGCGTTCACAGACCATGGACAGATTCAGGGATAAATTCAGAAAATGTGATCTTCTTCTTATCGATGATATTCAGTTTTTAAGCAGAAAAGAGCAGACACAGGAAGAATTTTTCCATACTTTCAATGAGCTTTACAATATGAACAAACAGATCGTCATTACTTCCGACCGGCAGCCTAATAAAATATCAGGTCTTGTGGACAGATTGAAAACCCGGTTTGAAATGGGTCTGATGGCAGATATCCAGCCTCCGGGACTTGAAACAAAAATTGCCATTATCCAGAAAAAATGTGAACTTGACGGCATCCAGCTTGATAACGAGATCATCAACTTCATCGCTTCACACATGGGTGACAATATACGTGAAATTGAGGGAACCATCATTAAACTCAATGCACTCTCTTCCATGCTCAATCAGGAGATCACCCTCGATTTCGCCCAAAATGCCATTAAAGACCAGCTGAAAGAGAAAAAAGAAAATATCAGCATTGATGATATTGTAAAGATCGTTTCACGGGAGCTCAATATAAAACCTTCCGATATCAAATCCAAAAAACGAACCAAAAATGTGGTAAATGCAAGAAGAACCGCTATTTATCTTGCCAGAAACCTTACCCCCAATTCTATGCCCCAGATCGCCATGTATTTTGGAATGAAAGACCATACTGCCATATCCCATGCCATGAAAAAGATCAATGAAATTATAGAAAACGATGAAAATTTCAAAGTACTCCTCGAAGAACTTTCCAATAAAGTTCATACAGATACACAGGATTTAACATAATT
>FXBE01000134.1_pt1 | contig 12665 bp, 10 predicted proteins | sample 5335311 | NCBI WGS metagenome assembly FXBE01 (sample SAMEA103928390, study PRJEB20085) | sediment metagenome | biome: marine biome; feature: hydrothermal vent; material: sediment | place: Atlantic Ocean | collected 2013-08-06T02:46:56 | depth 0.05 m | reverse complement strand
GAGTATTGAGTATGTATATAGCAAACATTCACGAACGTAAAATATCAGCTCCGGCCAATGAAATTGGTGCTTTGCTTGACACAATTTCATCTTACGACGACAAAATGTGGCCACACGAGAACTGGCCAATAATTAGGTTCGATAGACCACTTGAAACTGGAGCAATCGGTGGACATGGACCGATTCGGTACACAGTTGCGTCCTATTCTCTAGGCAAGAGCATTAAATTCAACTTCACCAAACACTTCGATGGCTACCATGAAATAACGCTAGAAAAAATCGATGAGACAGTTAGTTTAATGCGGCATACCATCAAAGCAAAAACAACAGGGGCGAAAACGATAACTTGGCTTCTGGCGATACGTCCATTACATAATGCATTAATCGAAGACTTATTCGATAAAGTGGAAAGGGAATTATCTTGCAATCCACAGCCAAGGTCTTGGGGAGTATGGATACGACTCTTGCGTAGACTAGCTGACATCGCCACGCAAAATAAACGACTAAATGTAAAACCCAACAAATCTACTCCTCGCTCGATAAAATGAATCTTGAACAGAAAACCACGTCCCATGACTAATATTCTACCTACCACAAAATGGGCTCGTGGCAGTATTGCCGGAACAGTGACACTCAAAGTAGGTGGTAAACATCTCAAGCACATCGCCAAACGACCTTTCTTATCGGTCACCAAACAAAAAGAAGACAAGCAACGGTTGGAAGATGAAACCGCAGAATTAATTTTCAAGACCTTCACGCAATTGCGCGGCACAGCACTAAAAATCGCACAAATGCTAAGTATGGAAACGGCTTTCCTACCGGAGTCATTTCGTAAAGAACTCTCCAAGTCTTATTACCAGGTTCCTCCACTGGGGCGGGCATTGGCACGTAAACTAATGCAGCAAGAATTCGGTAAGCCACCTGAAGAGCTGTTCACCCATTTTAATCCACAGGCTTTTGCTGCAGCTAGTCTTGGACAAGTGCATTCAGCCCACGATGAATATGGCAACGAACTGGCGATAAAACTGCAATACCCTGGCATCAATATCACCATTGATAGCGACTTACAACTAGTACGATCACTCGTCAAAAGAACCCGACACGCAGAGCTATTACTGTCAGCCTTAGATGAGATTGGACAGCGATTACGAGAGGAAGTGAATTACGAACAGGAAGCAAATCATACCGAATGGTTCCGGCAACACTTAAATCTTCCAAATGTCATCATTCCCCCCGTATACCGCAATCTATCCGCTAAACGAATATTGACGACCGGACGGTTGAATGGAGTGCATCTGGAGCAATGGCTACAACTAAATCCCTCACAGGAAAGCCGCAATCACTTTGCCCAGTTAATGCACGATGTATTCGTGCAATCATTTTACGGCTTGCAAGCCCTGCATGCAGACCCCAACCCAGGCAACTACTTGTTCACTGATGATGGAATACTCGGGCTGCTTGACTTTGGTTGTGTGCGGTATTTTTCTCAAGAATTTGTCACTTTGTTACCAGAATTACTACGTGCTTATATGGATCATAACGCCGATACCGTCATCGGAACCTACGAAAAATTAGGCATGGTGGCAGAGATGTCGCCAAATGAATTGCAGGCATTCTTTAATAGCACCTTACAACCTTTTGGAGATTGGCTTACTAAACCGTTTAAGGTCGAGGCGTTTGATTTTGGTGACCGGGATTCTCCCTACACATCTGAGGGATGGAAATTAATGGGGCAGATCACCGACATAAAGAAGATCAATAGCATGGCTAAAAGCCTCAAAACGACCAATAAATTGGCCAATGAGTTTATCTTTTTCAACCGTACTTTTTTTGGTTTATATCAAATATTCGAACGTATGCGTGCCACGGTCAGAATACAACATCAATGGATGCTTTGAACTTGCAGCAGTGCTCTGAGCAGTTGCCCTTAATAGGACTCCACGCTGAGTAGTTACAGAAACTTCAGGAGAAACAACCATGAACATACCGGTATTTATCGCTTCGATCATAACGCTTCTTGCATTTATAGCTCACAGTTTCTTTGGCGTAAAAGAATCCCTAAGTCTTTCGCCTGAAGCTGTTTCAAATAAACAAAACACAAATGGCCAGGATACTCATTCAACATTGAAAAGACACTGGCTTCAATCAATGTGTGCCTTTCAAATGATCACCATCGACTTATTAATGCTAACCATCGTTTTGTTTCTAATATCGCTTACTCAAATTATATCATTTGAAAAACACTTAACATTGGCACTGAGCAGCCTATTTTTCTTATGGGGCGTGGCATGGCTCATTCAGTTAGTCGTACTAACTAAAGAAAAGAGAGATTTTATTTATTTAAGCCAATGGGCTTTCTGGTTAATTTGTTCGGCTTTGCTCTACGTTGGCGCCCAATCCATGTGAAAGTTTCACAATTAAGGAAACAACTCTGAAGCGAAACCCAGGCTGTCGGACTTAGGTCATCGTAGCGAGAAAAGCCATTTTGAGTCAGGTCTTTTGATCATTTGAGATGAATAGTTGCTCTATTCAACGAAAATGATCGAGAAATCTGGCCAAAAAGGCTTTTCCGCAGTAGATTTATCCTAAGTCCGACAGACTCCTAGACCAAGGGGTTTTCTGGCCGGTTGTTCAGTACGCTCCTGGACTGGGTTCTGGACTGGGTTCTGGACTGGGTTCTGGACTGGGTTCTGAACTGGACTCTGAACTAGGCTCTACGTCAGATCCCTGTTGCTTTTTCGCGGCCACCCAGGTACCCCCACTAGAATGCGCCAAACCTTGTCCATTAACATCACCAGGATTGACATCATCCTTCCAAAAATACAGGGGTTTATCTTTATAGGCCCATTGCTTGTCACCACTATCATTTGTAAACAGTGTGTAGTCACCTCGGTCGATATCATCGGCTGTACCCAGCATTGGAGGCCATGCAGTCAAACAGGAATCACGACAAACGAGATTGGAACTCGTCTCGTTATCAAGCACATAAAGTGTTAATGAGCGGGTATCCGTAATGACTACCCCTTCTGAAGGGGTATTGAATTTACTGACCGGAGCGGTTTGCGCAACGAACCAAAGATCATTGACGCCTTCACCTGTGGTATCTCCAGGCGCACTATCATTAATCCAGGTATACAATGGCATACCGTCCAGTGCCCATTGCTTTGCGCCATCATCACGGGGAACAATTGAAAAACGACCTTGCGGCGCGGCTGCGTCTGTTGCAAGCATCGGTGGCCAGCTATCAGCACAACTGCCAGAACAATTGGTAACACCCGGCGAGTCGCTGTTGAAGGTATAAAGCGTCAGACCCTCCTCGTTGGTATACACTTCCCCCTCATTAGTGGCTCTGACCTTACCAGGAGGGTTATCGGTTGCGGTTGCGGTTGCGGCGTCAGCGTTTCCATCGCCACCCCCCGCATCACCTGCAACACCAGAATTGCCACCGTCGTCGCTACTGCTGCTACATCCAGATAATAGAAAAATCACTGCGAATGCGAGCGACACAAAACGAAAGGATGGATAAATATTCATGGATATTAACCTTTTTTAATTGATTTCAGGTTTGTTCTAGGTGGTTGTTTCAGGCGTTTAAAGGACACCTGGCAAGGTATGGACAACCTAGGAATAAATTGATTCAAATTAATGAGGAATAATTTTTCCCTCATAGGAATACGGTAGGTGTCTTAATCCTTGCGTTTTAAGAAGCTCTTTATTCGTATCCAGATACTAAGGGACGGCAAATAAATAACTTTTACATCTTGGCGAAGTTATTTATTTACCGTCCCTAAGCTTGATGCCGCTAAGCCCCATAGAAAATAGCCAGCGACATCCTTGTCATCCGTAATCGGCATATCGGGTAAACTGGCGAGAAACCTCTTACCATAAGCCTTGCTTCGCAGGCGTGGATCGCAAAGCACCAATAAACCTTGATCGGTAACATCTCTGATCAGACGGCCAACGCCCTGCTTAAGCAATATCACTGCTTGTGGAAGTTGGTACTCCATAAAGGGGTTGCCACCACTTTGACGCATGGCACTTAAACGCGCTTCCAGAACAGGCTCTCCCGGCGCAGCAAAGGGTAGTTTCTCGATTATGACGCAAGACAATGCGGCACCCCTAACATCCACACCTTCCCAAAAGCTTGTAGTGGCTAGTAATACCGCATTACCCTCTTGCCTGAATTGTTCGATCAATAATTGCCGAGTGGCCGTACCTTGCACCAGTAGCTTTCTAGTGGTTTTCCCTTCCAATAAACGGTGGGCAGCTTGCAATGCTCGATAACTGGTAAACAGAAAAAAAATGCCGCCATGGCAATCCTTAATCAGCGATTCAGCTAACTCTGATATCACAGGAATATAATCCGGGTGAGACGGTTCTGGCAATCCCTCAGGTATCAGCGCCAAGGCATTTTGCGCGTAATCGAAGGGGCTGTCCCAGCAAGCTGATTGCGCATCCGGGATGCCAAGACGTTTTGAGAAATGGGAAAAGTCCTTACCCACTGCCAGGGTTGCGGAAGTGAATATCCACGCAGCATCAAATCGTTCAAGGTGACCGCGGAAGGTATCGGAAATCTCTAGCGGCGTGCTATGTACAATAAAACCCTTTTGTGAAGTGTCAAACCAATGAATGCGATCATCCTGAGGGGCTTGCAATTCCTTTAGTAAATGACACTGCTGCAACGCTCTTCGATAACAGGCTTGCAGACCTTGACTGCGGACTGAGGCGATATCCAGTTGCGCCACTAATTCCTCAAGACGCTGTTGTAAATTATCCACCGCCGTTGCAATATTTTTCTTTCCTAACTGCGGTAGCCAAGCTGCTTTTTGTTCAGCTGCACCTAAAGCTTGGCGTAAACCCAGCACCGCACCGGGAAGTAGGTCAGTGGCCTCAAATAAATCGGCCATGTCCGCTGCATCTTGGTGACTTTCAACGATAACGTCTTTGCACATATCCAGCAGCCGACGGCTGCTTAACACTTGACCAAAGAAACGCGTTGCCACTTCTGGCAATTGATGGGCCTCATCAATAATAATCGCATCAACGGGTGGTAACAGCTCACCAAAGCCATCCTCTTTGAGAGCCATATCTGCACAAAATAAATGATGATTAATGACAATAAGATCCGCTTCTTGGGCTGCCTTTCTCACCTTCGCAACGTAGCACTCGCTATAGCGGGGGCAATCCTGGCCCAAACAATTATCGGCGGTCGAGGTTACTCGAGCCCAAAGGCGATGATCTTCAGGGATACGGGTAAACTCGACCCTATCGCCGCTGTCCGTCTGTCGTCGCCAATCATCGAGTTCATGCAGTAAGCGAAAGTCACCCGGGGCTGTTTCTCTAGAATCTTGGAAGGCTTGTTCTAGCCGGTACAGACAAAGATAATTGGCCCTGCCCTTCAGTAACACAGCTTTGAGGGTTACCTTTGTCGCCTTAACGAGGGCGGGTAAATCCTTTTTAAATAGCTGATCCTGTAGATGCTTGGTTCCTGTGGAAATAATGGCTTTGCCTCCCCCCATCATAACGGGGACTAGATAGGCAAACGTCTTGCCGATGCCGGTACCTGCTTCAGCGACCAAGATACTCTTATCGGCTAACGTTTTTTCAACTGCGACCGCCATGTCAATCTGTCCCTGACGTGGCGCAAACCCTGGGATCACACGAGATAATGCACCGGTCGAGCCAAGGGCATGGGTAATTTCAGTGCTCATAAAAATAGCTAACTAATTTAGGTAAATAGTCTGATGGAATGAAGGCCGAATACTGAAGGGGAAGGTAAGAATCGGACAAGTTATTATCTTGAGATATTGGTTCTCACCCTTCGCATAAGTCTGTAAAAATATAGTCGCTAAATGTCACAACCTACGCTTTATCGATGCCGCGCCGCTTTTTCCTTGGCTTCCACAACTCCACTCAAATTACCCTGTCTGCCACGTGCTTCGGCGATGATCAGCCAGTTGTCTGCCAGCAAACCTGAATTCCCACCCGCAAAGCGAATCGATTTTTTTGATAATAATTCAGCCTGTTTGGGACGATCTTGTTGCAGCCGGATGTGCGCTAAACGTGACCACAGATGAGCATCTTTGGGGGCGATTCGTAACCCTCTCTCGATACTGGCGGCAGAGCGGCCCAGGTCTCCTTTAGCTTCATATTGCGAGGCGGATTTTAATAAGCTAACCACCACAGGATTACTGGACGAGGGTGATTTAGCAGCGGGTGAAGTCGGTGGCGATGGTTTAGGTGATGCTTCAGATTGCGTCTGAGGAAGGTATTCTGGCTGCTGCGGCCGAGGTATCATCAAGGGCGACGTGCGAGAGGGTTCATCGGGTGCCTGAGCAGACGGTAAGGATTCCTTCGACGGAGCTGGGGAAGGTTGCGACAGGGGTAAGTTCGCACATCCCTGAAGCAAAACTGCGCTCAGAACAGCTCCTGCCCACGCACAATTAAACCCGGAAATTGCAGGCATCACGCGCGTCGATGCTTGTCTATTCATTCGACAAGGAAAGGTCGGAAAGGTCGGAAATATCAATTAAATAATCCTTTGATTGTTCTTTGTATGAAATTGCCCTGGGCTTGAGGACATTCCTGCTGATCTGGCAAAACCGAACCGCTGATAAACGGCAGCCACATCCCACTCTGGCATTGACTATCGAGCAGCATACCGCTTTCAACATCGGCTAACGCCCATTCTACACGATCAGGTTGTAAAGGCTGCAAAGGCTGTGTGTCTAAGTTATTCATCACCGCGGCCCAAACCCGTAGCGCGCCAGAGGATCCCGTCAACCCCGTGGCTTGATTATCATCTCGCCCAACCCAAGCAACGGCCACATGACTGGCACTAAAACCGGCGAACCAGCTGTCTCGCGAATCATTGGTGGTACCCGTTTTTCCAGCCACCTTGAGATCTTTGGGTAAGAGATATTTAAGCGCCCTACCCGTTCCGCTTACGGTAACTTCATGTAGCGCCGTCATCAGCAAATAATCGGCTTGCGGGGAAACGGCTTGCTCCACCGTCAGTGGATAACGTTGCAGGGTCTCTCCTTTCTGATCAATCACGGTAAGAATGGCACGCAACGGTGTTTTGTAACCACCGGCGGCAATCGTCTGGTACATTTGTAATAGTTCAACAGGTGGCAGCCCTGCCGCACCCAGCAACAGCGAAGGATACGGACTAAGCGGCGTCTCAACACCCAGAGCTTCGAGTGTCTGCATTGTTTTCTCAAGTCCAATCGCCATTCCTAAGCGTACTGTGGACGTATTCAAAGAGTGAACCAGCGACTGCATCAGTGTTACCTGACCATAGTATTTCTGGTTATAGTTTTTCGGTTGCCAATCCCCATGGGCTTGCTTAACCACTAACTTAGAATCATCCAGCAAACTGAGCAAATTATATTGAGCAGGTTGCGACAGAGCGGCTAGATAAACGGCCGGCTTAATAGCCGAACCCACTGGACGACGCATTTCTAAGGCGCGATTGAAACCGGCATAACGAGGATCACGACCACCGACTACCGCCAGCACTTCCCCCTGCTCCACGGACGCAATCATTAAGGCACTTTGCAGTTTCCCGATTTCCATTTTGCGCTCATCTTCCAGCTTTCTAAGCTGCTTAATAACGGCCTGCTCAGCCTGTGATTGCAGATAAGGATCGAGCGTCGTGAAGATCGCCAGACCTTCATTTTGTAAATCCTCATCCCGATAGTCACGCCGTAACTGTTCACGTACAAGCTGCAAAAAGGCGGGATAGGAGGTAATCCCAGAAGGTGCATTTGGCGTAACGGCAAGCGGTTGTTGCTGAGATGATTTGGCTGCATCAAGATCGAGCAATCCTTCATTGGTCGCCGTAGAAAGCACCAAATTTCGGCGCATTTTTGCACGCTTGGGTCGGCGCCTCGGATCATAGTAGGAAGCACCTTTGGCCAGTCCCACCAGCAGCGCAAGCTGTTCGGCAGGCAAACTTTTTAAGTTGCGTTGAAAATAGAATTGTGAGGCCAATCCAAATCCATGAATCGACCGCGTGCCATCCTGACCAAGATAAATCTCATTGAGATAAGCTTCGAGTATCTCATCCTTTTCATAATGCCATTCCAGCAGCAACGCCATAATGGCCTCATTGAACTTACGCGTTAACGTCCGTTCATTACTAAGGAAAAAATTCTTCACCAACTGCTGCGTCAGGGTACTCCCTCCTTGTACCGTTTTTCCCGCACTGAAATTCGCCAGCATCGCCCGCAGAATCGCCTTGGGTTGGACACCGCTGTGAGAATAAAAATCTTGATCCTCAACCGCTAACAAGGTTTTTACCAATAGCTCCGGCACATCCTTGAGCTTAACCAATACTCGATCTTCATTGTGATTAGGATATATTTTGGCAATGCGCACGGGTTCAAGACGAAAAAGTGGGATCTCAGCCTTATTCTCAATATCTTCGAGAAGGCTAATACGCCCCTTTTCGAGCTTTAAATGAAGCGTCCGCGCCGGTTGATGCTCATCAGGAAAGCGAAAAGCGCGCGCTGCAATAATGAAACGCCCTTTACTGCGGGTGTACTCTCCAGGCCACTTAGGCTTATTCACTTGTCTGAAATTCAATAGTGCCAATTCAGACTCCAGCGCACGCGTCGTCAATTGTTTGCCTGGAAATAAATCTAGAGGACGCGCATACACACGCGCAGGCAGCTGCCAGCGCTTACCTTCAAACTGGCTGGTTACCTTCTTATCCAAATTCAGTGCATAGGAAGCACTAAAGACCACGAGTAAAGCCAGCGGCAACAGAAGCCACCAGAGGGAAAGCTTGCGTTTTTTGAGAGATTTACTTGCCATAACACTACGATCTATTGATTTGGACTATACCTTTCACGTTTGAGAATACCTCGTTTAGAGTGCGTAGATTTTGTTGAAGGGCTAGGCGCAAAGGCGCAGGATTAGCCCGCTATTTCAAGCCTTTGCAACAACGCCATTCATCAAAAGATACACGCTATAAATGAGGTATTCTTGAACGTGAAAGGTATAGTATTCAGTAATACGATATAAATTACATCGAAGCAATGCCCGTTATTAACCAAAAATCTGAATGAAAATAAGCCTTTCAGACCACCGGCACCTGGTAACCGCTCTACAAGAGCATCCACATTTTGGCCACGCAACCAAACCGATTGAGCGAATTGAAACGCATATCTCATCGATATTGCTTACAGGCGACTACGCTTACAAAATTAAAAAGCCCGTTGACTTTGGCTTTCTTGACTTTAGTACCCTTGCAAAACGCAAATATTATTGCGAAGAAGAGCTACGTCTCAATAGCCGTACGGCTCCAGCAATCTATCTCAGTGTTGTTACCATCAATGGTTCAATCGACCAACCGCAGATTAATGGTGATGGCCCGGTTATCGAATATGCAGTTAAAATGCGCCAATTCCAACAATCTGGACTGCTAGGCAATCTCCTCCATCAAGGCGAACTCAGCAACGCTATGATCGATGAGCTTGCAGACGTTATTTCAAAATTCCATTCGGCCGCTGCCGTAACCGCCGCCAATAGCAATCTGGGGAACGAAGCGAGTGTTTATACGCCGATGATTCAGAATATTGAAATCATTCAGCCATTACTCGACGATCCGCGCGAACAAGACCGACTCAACCGCCTTCGAACCTGGTCTAGCCGTGAGCATGACAAACTTCGAGCCACCCTTACCCATCGTAAGTCCGATGGGTTTATCCGTGAGTGTCATGGAGATCTACATCTGGACAATATCGCCCAAATCGATAATGTAGTGACCCTATTTGACGGTATTGAGTTCAATGAACAGCTGCACAATATCGATGTTATTAGCGACTTGGCCTTTATCAGTATGGATCTCATTGATCACGGCGCTACCGCTCTAGCCTGGCGTTTGATCAACCGCTACCTGGAGCACAGTGGAGATTATGAAGGCCTTGAAGTTCTACGTTTCTATCAGGTCTATCGGGCCATGGTGCGCGCCAAGATTGCCTGTATCCGGTTGGGTCAAGTTGATCTCGCAGAGATACAGCATGCTGAAACTCGGCAACAATACCAAGACTATGCCGCACTTGCAGAGCAGTTAACCGTCCCGCACAAGCCGATACTTATTCTTACCTGCGGTCTATCGGGCAGCGGAAAATCCTGGTTGAGCCAACAGCTTCTGGAGCTCATGCCAGCCTGTCGAATCCGCTCAGATGTAGAGCGCAAGCGCCTGTTTCCAACCTTGCAGGCCGATCATCAGAATATCAAAATGGGGAGGTACTCCACAGAGGCCAACGAAAAAACCTACCAACAACTACTGACGCTAGCCCAAGATGTTCTAAACTATGGATATTCCACCATCGTAGACGCAGCGTTCCTTAAGAAAGCCCAGCGAAAACCCTTTCAAGCGCTGGCGAAAAGCCTTAATTATCCTGTAGTTGTATTGCATACCCATACGGATCAAAATATTCTTGAGGAACGAATCTTGAGACGAAGCACTGAATCCGGCAATGTCTCTGACGCCACATTGAAAGTACTCGAATCCCAAGTGCGCGGGTTTGAGAGACCCGCCAGACCAGAAAATTTAATTGAAATTGATACGGGTCAACAAGTTAATATGGATACCGTGGTAGAAAGGCTACGAGCCATCGCCTGAGTTTGCACTCCAATATTTGTATATAAATAGGAAACATCCAATGAAAAAATCTCAACTTGCCATCGCCTTGCTGGCTACCCTATCAACTACCATTGCCAGTGCAGACACAGGTACTGTCATCAAATTTAACAGCAGCACACCGGGTGCGCCTAATCAACTTTCCATCTTGAACGGTAGCGTCTTGATTCCCTCCGCCGATAATGGCCGGATCATCATGGATACCAATAAAAACGTCATGTTGATGGTTAATGACCCACAAAAGAAATATATGGAAATGGATAGTAAAACTATTGAGCAATCCAGTGCGATTATGGAACAGATGCAAGAACAAATGGCGGCTCAGCTCAAATCACTACCCGAAGCACAACGCAAAGCCATTGAAGAACGCATGGGCCTCAATCAAGCCAAGCCTGCCGTGCCAAAAGTTGAAGTTAAAATAACCGGCAACAAACGTAAAGTCAGCGGCATCGAATGTGAAGAACAACAGGTACTGACTGACGGTCAAGCAAGCATGTCTGCCTGCGTGGCAACGCCAAAAGCCGCTGGTATCAATGAGGCTGATTACAACACCATGAAAAAAATGTTCAAATTTTCCAAAAGTATGGCAGAAAAATCAGGTGGCATTGGAGGCGGTCTAGCCGCTAATGTTCCCGATCTCAATGGCATTCCAATGGAAGTTAAAGAGCTTCAAAGTGGTAATACACTGACGATTACTTCCATCGAATCAGCCGATCTCGACAGCAAGAACTTCGCGCCGGATTCCAGCTATCAGCGCTTTGATCCACTTCAGCAAATGCAGCAACAAATGCAAACATTAGATTCTGGAGCGTCTGCGCCCGCTAGTAAGTAGCCGTCAAAGCGGGCCATAGCGACTACGATGAAAGTCGCTGTATTATCTGATGTCCAGGCAAATCTGCCTCCCATGGAGGCGGTCGTAGAACATATTCTCGACTGGAAGCCCGACCTGGTGATTTCTAATGGTGATCTCGTTAACCGCGGACCAAGTAGCCTGGCTTGCTTAAATTTATTCGAATCGCTGCGCGGAAAATACGGTTGGGTAGCGTTACGCGGCAACCACGAAGACTATGTCCTGCACTGTAGCCGCACTAAGGCAGATAACAAAACTGAAGCGAGTCTACGCCAATTTACCGACTGGACCGTTCAACAGCTGGGCGAAGAGATATACCGACTTGAAAAGTGGCCTGACCACTACTGCTTCCACGCCCCAAATAATACACAAAGCTGGGTACACATCACCCACGGTACGCTGGCCGGAAACCGCCACGGTATTTTAAAGCAGAACAAGGATTCCGAATTGGCAGAAAGAATCCCCGCCGACCTCGCAGTCTTCGTCACCGCCCACACTCACCGGCCCTTAATTCGTAACCTGGGTAGCACACAAATCATCAATGTAGGCTCTGCGGGTTCGCCCTTCGACGGTGACAAACGGGCAAGCTACGGGCAACTCTGTTACCACAACGGAGCATGGAACACAGAAATCATCCGCCTACCCTACGACCGGAAAAAGACCGAACAAGACTACTTTGATTCTGGTTTTCTCGATGAAGGTGGCCCCATGGCCCGTCTGATTTTCGAAGAATGGCGCCGCGCCCAGGGGTTTATGCCTCAGTGGCATCGCTATCTTCATGACCTATCATTAAAGAAAGAGAGTGATCTCCAAGGCGCATTGGATACGTTTCTCGCACGCATGAATTAACCCTATAGTTACACCTCCATGAGGTAGAACACTTAGAATTTTCATTGCTCGGGCTTTAAAAAATCTCATTTTCTTGCTAGTCTTTACCAAACTACCGTTTGGATAAGATTCGATGCCAATTACGAAAACAAATAAAGAATTCATCATACAAAAAAGTATTCATCTTTTCAAAGTACATGGCTATTACAGTACAACCATGGCCGATATTGGCTTAGCCAGCGGATTAATAAAAGGCAGTATTTACCATCATTTCAAAAGCAAAGAAGATTTGGCGTTAGAGTGCCTATTTTATATACATAATCTATTTCGTGA
>FXBE01000133.1_pt1 | contig 12684 bp, 13 predicted proteins | sample 5335311 | NCBI WGS metagenome assembly FXBE01 (sample SAMEA103928390, study PRJEB20085) | sediment metagenome | biome: marine biome; feature: hydrothermal vent; material: sediment | place: Atlantic Ocean | collected 2013-08-06T02:46:56 | depth 0.05 m | reverse complement strand
CTGCTTTTGGTGCCAATGCCATTGCGGGTGTTGCATTACTCACAACGACCATTGCTACAGCAGCTGCAGGTCTTACATGGTTGATCATCGAGTGGGTTGTTTATAAGAAACCGACATTGCTTGGAATTGCTTCAGGTATTGTTGCCGGTCTTGTTGCTATTACTCCGGCCGCAGGTTTTGTATCTGTCGGGGGTGCATTCATCGTAGGTATCGGTGGCGCAGTCATCGGATTCTTTGGTGTTGTAAAACTTAAAAAAATGTTCGGATATGACGATTCTCTCGATGCATTCGGTATCCACTTCCTTGCGGGTCTCTGGGGAGCATTGATGACAGGTGTCCTTGCATTGAATGACAAAGCACTTCTCTGGGACGGACCGCTTAAAGAGAGCGGTGACAGAATGGGACAGTTCATGGTTCAGGTTGAATCTGTATTGGTCGTAGGTCTCTGGACACTTATCGGTACGGTAGTCGTATACTATGTGGCAAGTGCGTTAACAGGTGGTGCCAGAGTCGATGCAGAAACCGAAGAGATAGGTCTTGACGAAGCAGTTCATGGCGAAAGAGGAATGAATTTATAATAGAACGCTATCTGAACAAAGTCCAGATAATGACGTTGTCACTGGGTCTGCTTTAGTAGCCGGCTCACGCGACAGGTTGCGTTTATATTCTTAAATTTATATTCTAATTAAAGAAAAAATACTTAAGGAAGAAAAATGAAAAAAATTGAAGCGATCATCAAGCCATTCAAACTTGAAGATGTAAAAGAGGCATTGGTAGAAGCCGGAATCGAAGGTATGACCGTATCTGAGGTCAAAGGTTACGGTAGACAACAGGGTCACTCCGAGCTTTACAGAGGTGCGGAATATGTGGTTGAATTTATTCCCAAGATCAAAATAGAGATCGTGGTAAGTAGTCAGGAATATGCTGACATTGCAGTGAAAGCGATCAACGCCGCTGCCAAAACCGGTAAGATCGGTGATGGTAAGATCTTTGTATCCTCCATTGATTCTGTTCTCAGGATCAGAACAGATGAAACAGACGAAGAAGCATTGTAGATACTAGATGTATCTGCAATAATGATGAGAAGCACTCTAACATTATTCAGAGCTGAACGTTCAGCGTTCAGTCTCCGCAATAAGATCTGAAATATTCTTCCGGTCTGATCTTACTTTCCACGCCACGTTTTCAATACCAAAATCACGTTCATAATGAGAAATCCCTATCTGTTTTAAAAGGTATAATGTTCTATCTACTTCAGAATAACTTGTTATAAACATATGTTCGATCTGTTTTACATAAGGTATTAAAACTGCTTCATTCAGGACATCTTTCACAGCCTGTGCATACGCCCTGGCCATCCCGCCTGTCCCCAGTTTGATACCGCCAAAGTACCGCACGATCAATACAGCACAGTTGATCAATTCTTCGCCGCGCAATACATTGAGTGCCGGCGTTCCGGCACAGCCTTTTGGCTCTCCGTCATCAGAACTATTTTCTACTATCTGGTCAAATTCGTTCATATAACGCAGTGCATAGACGACATGGTTCGCTTTCGGATGTTCTGCTTTGAGTGCTTCCTGCAAACCATCATACTCTGCCATAGGTACCAAATATGCAAGAAACTTTGAGCGATTGACCTCTCTGACTGTTTGACAGGCACTTTCAAGCGTTTTCACAGATCTGTTCCAGTTTCTTGTATCCTGCATACAGCAGCAGTCCTATGGCTATACCGATACTGTCTGCCACAATATCCAGCCACTCTGCACAACGGTTGGGGGTAAAATACTGGGAGAACTCAATAAAACAGCCATAAAAGAGAAGATAGAGTACCGACTTCCACCATGCTATTCTATAAGAAAAGTTCAATAAAAGCACTAATACGGAAAATGCAAGAAAATGCAGTGTTTTATCAGAAAGATTTCCTATAGTAGGCGCCATCTCCTGAGGAAGAATAGCAGCTATATAACTTACTGTCAATGCTGACCAGAAAAGGATTTTTATCTGATTACTGTATTGTGCAGGCATGGACTCTCTCTACGATCAATTGTATAAATTTTTCACTGTCGTTCATACACGATGCTACTATATAATCATCATACTTCAGTTTTTCAGCGATCTCTCTGTGTTCAATATCCAGTTCAAACACTGTTTCAGAATTATCCAGTGTGAAGGCCAAAGGAAAAATGATCACTTTTCTGTGGGTAGGATTTCGCAGGACATCGACAAGATTGGGTTCCAACCAGGCAGAGGAACCGACTTTGGACTGATAAACCAGTTTAATATCATGAAATTTTATACCCTTTGAAGCCAGATAGGTCCTGATCGATGAAGCATTCCCCTCTACCTGATTTTGATAGGGATCTCCCTCTTTGATAATACTCAGGGGCAGGCCATGTGCAGAAAGCAGGAGATCATACCCTTCCGTCTCTTTTCCTTTCATCGCTTCCATTATCTTTTCTACAGAAGCTTCTATATAGTCATAGTCATCATAATAGGGATCTATCACTGAGATCTTCGGGTCATACCCCATAGCCGCACACCGTTCTTCTATATCTTCTACAGAAGAGAGTGTCGTGGTCGTAGAGTACTGCGGGTACATCGGGAAAAGAAGCAACTCATCAATGCCGTCATGCTGACATTGATACAATGCATGATCTGCAAAAGGAGGCACATAGCGCATTGCAGGATAAACAGGCAACTCCAGTCTTGACCCCAGTTTTTCTATCAGCCTCTCCGTCAGTTCGGGCAGGGGAGATCTCCCGCCAAGCAGTCTATAATTCTTTTTTACATCTTCCAGACGTTTTGATATGATAATATTTGCAATGAACTTTCGCATATAGGGGTTCATCGTCAAGATATGCTTATCTGCAAACATATTGCGTAAAAAAAGTTCAACTTCCCCAATAGTATTCGGTCCGCCCATATTGAGAAGCAGCAATGCCTGTTTTTTCATTATATTTTGCCCATGCTTAAAGCTATCATTTTATTATAGGTCGTATTTTAGCATAGAGAGTGTAAAATCATACATAAAACTATTTGTTACAAAAGGCTTTTCATGATAATCATACCCGCACGTATAGGTTCAAGCCGCTTTCCCAATAAGGTATTGGCAGATATTGGAGGAATTCCGATGGTCATTCGAACGGCAATGACCGTGAGCGATATTGACAAGGTTGTCATCGCTACGGATTCGCAGGATGTCATCACGATTGCCAAAGCACACCATATTGAGGCAGTTTTGACCTCTACATCACATCAAAGTGGTACAGACCGTATCTATGAAGCTGCACAAAAACTGGGATTGGCTGAAGACGAGATCATTATCAATGTTCAGGGTGATGAGCCTTTTATTGAGACAGAAGTGGTACAGGCTATTTATGATCTGACCAAAAAGAATAAAGAGAATGACAGGATCATGATGAATTCCTGCTACAAAGTCATTTCCAATCCGGAAGCGGATGACCCCAATATTGTCAAAGTGGTGACCAATGACGATGACATTGCCCTCTACTTTTCCAGAGCCAAAATACCCTATCCGAGAGATCATCACTTTGATGCCTACAAAGGTCATTTGGGTATTTACGGATTTACTGTAGCCTCATTGGAGAAATTTTGTAAACTCTCCCCGGCTCCATTGGAAAATATTGAGAAACTTGAACAGCTCAGAGCACAGTACTATGGGTATGAAGTCGCCATGACAGCAGTAGAAACAGAGAGTTTCGGCATCGACACGCCCGAAGATTTGGAAAAGGCTGTGAGGCATCACAGGCTTTAGGAGTTTTAAAATAGAAAGTATGTGTTGTAAAGGTGTGGGACCTCAGTCCACACTCCTTAGCCTTTAACCGCTTTTCCAAGATCCCACATAGGCATAAAGATACCGAGTGCCATCAACAATACAAGACCGGCAATAAAGAACAGTAAGATCGGTTCAATATACGCGGCAAGATTATCGATCAGATCCTGGAACTGCATATCGTAATATTGTGTGACTTTATCCAACATCGCATCCAATTGTCCACCTGCTTCTCCTGCTTTTATCATCTGTAAAAGCATATTTTCATATAGGCCGGTAATTTCAAAAGACTCGGCAAGACTCATACCACGCCCAATATTGGCATTCACAGAGAGAAGCTGTTCTTTGATCGCAAGGTTGTCAACCATGCCTACCGCTGTATCCAGGGCTTCAGAAACAGGAATACCTGACTTTACCAGTTCACCGAAAACCAAATTGTATTTATGCATCGTAGAAAGGAAGATAGCTTTGTTGATCAGATAAAACTTGGGATGTATCAGTATCCTGTCCATTTTCAGTTTAAAATCCTGATTATTCTTATAGGCATACTTGATCGCTATCACGCCGCCGATCAAGGCTGCCAATATGAGGATCCCGTAATTGCTCAGTGCCCATTCCATTTTTAACAGTATTTGTGTCGGTATAGGTAAGTCTGTTTTGAATTTATCAAAGATATCTTTGAATTTCGGTACAACGACCATGATCAGAATAGTGAAAGCTATTCCCATAGCAGCAAGTGTGATCAATGGCGTACGAATGGCTTTTTTGAATTTTGCCGTATTGTCTCTGATATTTTCCAGTATATCTGCCAATTTATGATAGGACTCAGAAATATTTCCGGTTCTTTCCCCCAGGTTGGTCATTGCCAGCGCAACATGCCCGAACTCTTCCGTATAAGGCTCCATTGCATGCGCCATAGAGTTACCTGCATTGATATCGCTGTTCATTTTTGTAAAGATCTCTTTAAGCTGCTTGTTATGCGTATTATCCGCAACATCTTCCAAGGTATCATTAATGGCGATCCCTGCATCTGTCATAACAGCTATTTGCCGTATGGTCGAAATTTTATCATTTATGGGTATTTTCGACTTAAAGCTTTTACTCATCCCAGAGAAAAATTCAGAAATACTTTCTTCCAAAGGAGCGGATGTTTCAACGGCTTTCATAATCATTGATTTGGGAAATTTATGTCTTGCCTGATTGATAGCTGCCATTTTAGAATCGGCTTTCATTAATTCATTACGTTTCTGTCCCCGTTCCATTACTGTTACATTAAAATATTTCATTATAATCTCGCTACTCTGTAAATTTCTTCTATCGTTGTTTTCCCTGACAATGCTTTACTCACTCCATCTTCAAACATATTGATAAAGCCTTCCTCCATTGCCTGCTGGGTCATCTCTTCTTTGGATGCACTTCTTGCGATCATACGGGAAAGCGCTTCACTTATGGTCAAGACTTCAGAGATCATTTCCCGACCTGAATAGCCGCTGTGTCCGCACTCTTTACAGCCTTCCCCCACATAAAATGTAGGATTTTCCGGTAAATACTGCTTCACATCTTTTAAGAGTGCTTCAGGCAATGTTGTTTCTTTTCTGCAGTGTGTACATATTTTACGTACCAGTCTTTGCGCCTGAATGGCTACCAGCGCACCGGAAACCAGGTACTCTTCAATCCCCATATCCAGAATTCTTGTGACCGCGGAGATCGCATCATTGGTGTGCAGTGTGGAAAGCACCAGGTGCCCGGTAAGCGCAGCCTGAATAGCAATACGTAAAGTCTCCTGGTCCCTGATCTCTCCTATCATGATCTTGTCGGGATCCTGTCTCAAAATTGATTTCAGGGCAGCAGCAAAACTCAAACCTACATTTGCACGTACCTGCACCTGTTGTAATCCGCTCATTTGATACTCTACCGGGTCTTCAACAGTGATGATCTTGTCTTTCACATCTTTAATTGCATTCAGTGCGCCATACAGTGTTGTGGTTTTACCCGAACCGGTAGGACCGGTTACAAGAACAATCCCATACGGTACCTTGATAGACTCGGAAAATCTGTCAAAACAGAACTTACTCATACCTGCTTCTTCCAGTTTTATCATCGCTTTGGTCTTATCAAGGATCCTCAAAACAATAGATTCACCATAAATAGTTGGTAAGGTTGAGACCCTGAAGTCAAATTCTTTACGGGATACTGTTGTTGAGAATCTGCCATCTTGCGGTTTTCTTTTCTCAGCGATATCAAGGTTTGACAGCAATTTCATTCTTGATGCCAAAGGATTGAAAATATCTTTATCAAAAGTAAAACTCTGACGCAGCATACCATCCACACGTTCCCTGATAACACAACTTTTTTCCGTGGCTTCAATATGAATATCACTGGCCCCGATATAAATAGCCGATTTCAGTATGATCTCTATGAGTTTCAATACAGCCGGAGATTCATCTTTACTTTCTTCATAACTGTCTTCCTGATTTAGGTCCCTGCGGATATCTTCGACCAGCCCCTTAATACTCTCATTGATCTCCATACGCTGTAAATGTTTATGTATCTGTTGCGGTTTGGAGATAGCGATCTTGATCGGCTTTTTCGGGAAAAGCCTTTGTATCGCATCTTGGGCTTCCATATCGAGAGGGTCATCAAAGACAACCAGAATATTAAAATCATTTTCTTCAATAGGGATGACATTATACTTGATCAGCTGCTTATAGGGAATTCTTGAAAAAAGTTTCATATCTATTTCGACATCATCGAGATCAAGATACTCCACATTCAGTGATTTAGCAACTTCTTCCATAGTTGGCGTAATATCAATACCTTCTATCTTTTCCAGGTGTTGTAACGAGATAACACCGTGTCTGATCTTTTTTGCCAGGAATATCTCAACCGAGTGAATATCGATCATATTTTCAGCTATAAGATTCGCAAAAGAGATCTTTTTGGGAGGTCTGCTTTTTACCAGCGCTGAAATAGCATCTTTAGTAATAAGTTTTTCATCAAGCATCATTTCAATAAGTTTTACCATTCATCTACTCCCTTTTTGATATAATTTATAATTATCTCTCTAGTTTTTGCAATAATTTTTTTGCTTTTACCGATTTAGACTTTTTGATATATTGTGTTAAAACACTTATGGCTTCATTTTTCTGTCCCGTTTTGGCCTTCGCCCTTGCAAATATAAGCCAGCTTTCTTCAATATCACCATTCAGTTTATTGGTTTGCAAAGCCCAATAGGCAGCCTTTCTATAACTTCTGTTCTTATAATAGATCCGAGCCAGGAACAAAGAATCGTCCGGATCAGGAGCAAAAGCAAAACGACTTTCAATTTCTTTACAGGCACGGGGAGTATTCGCATCATGCATTTCAAAATGAATCTTTTTTCTGGTTCTGGGTTTTTCTGCTACGATCGGATGACTGACCTTTTTTACAGTTTTTTTTATTCTCTCATTTTTGTCCACAAATACGTCGCCCGGATCCATCGGATTATCGTCAACTATTGTATTGGCTGTGACAGGTAGGTTCTCTTTTGCAGGAATATCCGCTTCTCTTACTTTTCCTTTACGTACTTCCAGTTTGCTTATCGGTTTGTCTATCAGTACATCCGACGACTGGATCTTTGCACTGCTGCTGTTCTTATCTACATTCAGTAACGTGAGGTCACTGTACTTCCATACTGCGCCTGCACCTATTACTGACAGTACAATAAAGACAAGAATATAGAGTGGTCTTTTTCTTTTTTTGTTGTATCTTTCCCACTCCTCTTCCAAAGGCTTAATATCATACATCTATATATCCTAACTTTAATGCTGCCATTTCTACTATTCTTTTAGAGAGATTTTCATAATTGATCTTTGTCGGTTCATTTTCATCATAATATTCGTAAATTTCGAATATGGTGAACATGAGTTTATTACACTCTCTGAAGTTACCTTTGGTAAATTGATGGATCAACTTCATATCTTTGTCTTTGATACTGTTGGCAATTTCAAAAAGATTCTTCTTTAAAAGCTTTTTATGTATGTAGGTTGTCTGATCTTCTTTCGTAGCATTTTTCAGTTCAATGACTTCCCATATTCTTGACTGAAAATGCTCTTTGACTATCAAATCCTCATCTTCGGTTTTATGTAAAGAAACAATAAATTTCACAGCACGGGTATCGGACAAAAGGCGTATCTTTTCCATCATTTCCGCACTGTACATCTGGGCTTCATCAAGTAGAATAATGATCTCCCGTTTACCTCTTAAATTTTTACAAAAATCAACCAAAGTAGAAAAATTCACTTCTGTATTTTTAGGAAGATCCTTTTTCGTCAATACTTTAAATAACTTGTGAAAAAATTCTTTTTCATTAATAGAAGGTGTGTCAAAATAGTAAATTTCTTTTTTGTATTTCAGTTTCTCTTCGATCCTGTTGAGCAAAATACTTTTGCCCGTACCGGGTTTACCAAAGAGAAGGATCATCTTCAGAGGTTTGTTAATACTGTGTTCCAACTGTTTATATGCTGCAACTGAAGTATTTAATTCAATATAGTCGTCGATATCTATTGAATCGACAAATACATTCTTTGCAGCATCATATCTACTTTTCATTGACTTTTGTATATCCCAAGTCTTTAAGTGAGACAGATTTATCATTTTTAATGATATGCGGTGTAATGATGAAAACCAACTCTTCCACCGTGTTGATCTTCTCTTCATGTTTAAAGGCATACTCAAGCAGTGGAATATCTCCAAGTAATGGAACTTTATTAAGTTTTGTACCGGTTTTTGAAATAATAAGCCCTCCAAGAATCGCATGCTGGCCATCTTTCAACTTGACCACAGAAGCGATCTGTCTTCTAATAAGATCCGGTGGGATATCTCTTGTTGTACCGTCACTTTCAACATTATTCACAGTATCGGATACAGACGGATTGATCTTCAATGTGATGCTACCGTGTGCATCGATCTCCGGTGTGATATCCAGTAAAATACCTGCAAATACAGAATCGACCACTTCACCTTCAGCCGCTACAGCACCCCCGCCGGAACTTGCAGTAGAGCTTGATTTGATCTTATAAAAAAGTTCTTTACCGACTGAAATAAGTGCCGGCTGATTATTCATAGTCATGACCCTTGGACTGGATATTGCTTTCACATCCCCCTGTGTATTTAAGAACTTCACGACTTCAGAAACTTTCGCGTTTCCGGTAATATTGACCACTTTAGCCGAATTAGGAGATGTGCCCGGAGCATATGTAGCATCTGTTATCCCGTCAATTGCATCAAAGGTATAGGTTGCAATATTCTTTTGTGACATTGCTAAAGAATTAATGGTGAAATTCTGTAAAGCATAGAGCTGTGACCAGTCAACACCGGTAGTCCTACTGTCATCAAACTGTACAGCCAAAATACGCACGTCGATCAACACCTGTTGCTTGATCTGCTGTGTCAGTGTATGTAGATAACGTGCCACCCTCTTGATCTGTCTGCCAGTTCCCGTCACCGTGATCATACCTGCTTCAGGATTGACTATAGGTGCCAATGGATTATACTCCCATACCTGACCGTCCGGCCCGGTCCAGCCTTCACCTGTCTTGGCATAATGTGTGCTTCCGTCCCCTGCACCTATCAGAATACGCTGAACTTCAGATTCAACGGTTTTCCAGAATTTGAACTCATCATTACTTTCAATCGAAATACCTGTTTTGGAGGCACTCCCACCGCCACTACTGCCAGTACCTCCGCCGCTGCCTGCTCCAAGACCACCACCAGATGTATCAGTTGAATTGGCTATCGTCACATTTGCTGAACTCTTCCCTGTTCTCTGACCTGAAATATAATGAACGCGAAAGGTCCTGGTAATGAGATACGAGATCTTAAGCACATTTCCGTTTAATGTATAATGCAAGTCATTTTCTTTAAGAATAATATTTAAAAAACCTTTTAATGTACTGTTTTTTAATTTCACATAATAGAGTTTTTTATTCATTCTTTTTTTTGCAGCATCATCTTTTACGAGTACCGTTAACCCGCAAGTATCTGCCAGATTATCAATGACATCGCCTACAGTAAGTTTACTGTCGATGGTTACACTGAATAGTTTACTGGAACAACTGCCTGCAAACAGATTTGTTGTCAAACCTGACAGCATCAGTAATGCTATGACGTATCCGATCCCCGTTTTTTTTATTTTTCTCATCCTCTTACCTTCCTTCTAACTTGATGAAACTGTCTCTATCCTCATGCAGAAACAATTTTTTTATATGATTACCATTTCTGAGTACCACGCCTCTTTTCCCAATATACTTCAAGGTGTATCCCAACACTGTGTCATTTATATCTTTCCATCCCTCATTAATATAGGCTTTCCCACCCATTATTGCATGTAGTGAGACTTTTACGTCTTCAGTGATTTCATCAGGTATAACGAATGTTGTAACATTGTTCTCTGCTGCCACTACTACAAAAGGATTTTTTGTAGATTCCAATATATTCAGATCGAAACCGACCCTTTTTTCATGGATTTTATGAACCATATTTTCTATCTGGTCAACAGAAAGGTCTGCATATAATGATGCAGTCAAGAGTGAAATTATCAATACTGTATTTTTCATTAGTGATTTATCCCCCATACTGAAATATTTATATCTGCCAAAACATCGGTTGAGTTTTGATCAGAGATAAACGTTGTTCCGTAAATATCTGTCACCAGTGTATTTTGTTCCAGTTCATTGATAAATTTTACGATATTTTTGTATCCGCCTTTACAGCCGACACCAATCTCCAGGACGTGACCGAAGCTGCCATTGCTGTCCACATATTTATTGGTAATATATCCAAGATCGACATTTTGTACTTCGGCAGTATGGGTAATGGAATTAAGAAATTTAGACCAGCTTTTCTGATTGAACAGCATATCTGAAAGTTTTTCCAAATTTTTATCGATACATTTAATATTATTGTTGACTTTAACGATTCTCTTGTTCTTATTCACAATGTGATGATCGAACTTTTTAATATAATACTCACGGTCTCCGCCGATTGTAATAGAATTAAGATAGGTATTATTATCCACAATACTCTTTTGAATACTTTTTTTCGTACTTTCACTTTTTTTATACATTGTCTCCGTATAAGGCAAAAGGTAGGCATAGGCAACATAAGCGATGAGTCCTGCAACACCCAGGATCATTAACCATTTTTCACTCTCTTTTTTTGGTGCAAAATAAGCATCCAGTGCTTCCAGTTTATCTTCTAAGAACTTCATTTCAATTCCACCTTTAACAGACCCTTGTAATAGGAACTCTCCGGATCTTTTTTAATTAGCTCAATATCAATCTGATTAATCTCATCAAAGTGCTTATCTGAAATATGTTTGATCACTTCTGTGAATTTTCTATCATCCGAACTTACTATGGACAACCACAGCGTATCATTTTTACTGTACATATTATTTACGTGTACATCATATTTATCCAGATCTTCAGCAATTGTATACAAAATACCTGATTTGAGACGATAATTGACTTTCTTATCATATATAGCTGTCAGCGTTTTGGTTTTTCCGCCATATATTTTCGTGACTCTGGCAATTTCTTTGTCAAGTGCAGAAATCTTCTGTTTTTTCTCACCCAGTATCTTTTTATATTTCTGGGTCTCCGTAGTCAGTTTATTATTCTCCAGGTTCAATGCATAGATTTTAGCATCATCAATGTAAGAACCTATCAGATAAAGAAGCGGATAGGCCAAACCTATCGAAATAGCAGCAAAGGTTGCAATAATAAACTGCCCGCTCGCTCGATTTACAAATGATGGCGGACGGGGATACATGGTCAGGTTTACAACAGAATCCTCATCTTCCATGGCATCAAAGGAATTCAGCAACATCAGATATTGTAACTGATCCGTATACCATTCATCATTTTTAACATTATAATTGAAATTAAGATCTGCAGACTGTAGACCCTGATAATTCTGACTGTATTCATCCAAACCGATGATCGGTCCCTGAGCAGAACCGATGAACATATGATCGATCGTCTCTAACTGGAACGCTCTTTTTGCATAAATGATAATATCATTGATGGTAATGAATACTTCCAAAAAGATCTTCATGAAGTTTTGCTGATACCCACTCTTCGCTGTTTTCAAGCCTTCAGATTCAAGAATGGTAAAAAACTCTTTTTCATCAACTTTTTCACCGACCAATTCACAATATTTATCATAGATCTGCTCTAATGAAAAGTCGATTGATTTGGAATAGAGGAATTCCCCGTTTCTGTAAAATGTAACAAAGGCATCATGTTTGGTAAAATAAATGAAGCAGTGTGTTCCGTTATCCTGAAGGATCTCTTTTCTATATAAGGCTTTATAGAGTAAAGGTGCGGGGAGCACAAGATCAATATATTTTGTCTGTTGTTTTACGGGAAGATACAGTTCATCCAATACTTCCGGTTCTGCAACAAAAATATGAAATTCTCTCTCTTCACCTGAATTTTCTACTTCAGTGGATGAGATCACATAATTCGTAGTCTGATCAAGACCTAACTCTTCGTACGCTTTAATATCCAGTATATCTGCTATATCTTCATTGGGAATACTACGGCTTATACTTACCGTAGTATTGATCAGATCTTTATTACCAATATAGGATGTAATAAAATTTGAAGAGTTATAACTGAGCTTGTTCAAAGGTTGATAACTATCACCTTTATAGATATACTTCTTGTCCGTATAAGCATTGAGAGTAACAATATTTTTTACTGCCGATTTCGACGAATTCTTATTCAAAAACATTCTAACTTCCTTCCTTGTTAAACAATTATATATGTTTTAATATTAAAACTATCTTACGCCAATTCTAACAATAAGTGCAATTTCTAGAAAGTGAAGTGAAGGTAAGGGTTAAT
>FXBE01000132.1_pt1 | contig 12707 bp, 12 predicted proteins | sample 5335311 | NCBI WGS metagenome assembly FXBE01 (sample SAMEA103928390, study PRJEB20085) | sediment metagenome | biome: marine biome; feature: hydrothermal vent; material: sediment | place: Atlantic Ocean | collected 2013-08-06T02:46:56 | depth 0.05 m | reverse complement strand
CTTTATGGGAGAAGTATAGTCCGCTTAGGTTAACCGTATACTAATCATTGTAGAATTCTATAATGAGAAAAGAGAAATGGAGTATTCACAATGATTAAAAAAATAATAATGGGACTAGGGCTTGTCTCTGCACCTTTATGGGCAGTGACATTGGAACAACAGATAGGGCAAATGCTTATGATCGGTTTTCACGGCACTTCTGCACCGGCAAACTCGCAGATCTGTAGAGATATAAAAAAATACAATGTTGGTGCGGTGATTCTTTTTGATTACAACCCTGTCAATAAAAACAAACCTAAAAATATTTCTAACCGATCACAATTGAAAAAACTGACTTCTCAGCTTCAAGCATGTAGTAAAGACCATAAACTGCTTATTGCCGTAGATCAGGAAGGCGGAAAAGTACAGCGTTTGAAAAGCAAGTACGGTTTTTACGGAAAATTCCCCAAAGCATCAGATGTTGTCAAAATGGATCAGCATAAGATCAAGTCAACCTATACAAAAATGAGTAAAGAGCTTAAATCTGTGGGCATCAATTATGACCTTGCCCCGGTGGTAGACCTTGACATAAACAAAAAAAATCACGTCATACACGGTCTGGGGCGTTCTTTCGGAAAAGACCCTGAAACAGTAGCAAAGTATGCCAGTACTTTTATTGATGCTATGCACCATTACGGTGTATTGACATCTCTTAAACATTTTCCCGGACACGGTTCTTCGGAAGGTGATACCCATAAAGGCTATGTAGATGTTACAAAACTTTGGAAAAAAGTAGAGCTTGAACCCTACAAACTTTTAAAAAACAAAGCAGATACGGTGATGGTAGCCCATGTGTTTAACAAAAGAATAGATGCAAATTACCCTGCGACACTTTCTGTTAAAACAGTAAACGGACTTTTGCGTAAAGAAGTTGGATACAAAGGGGTAGTGATTACCGATGATTTGCAAATGGGTGCGATCTCTCAGAAATACACGTTAAAGAAAACATTACAGTTGGCAATTAATGCGGGAGATGATATTTTACTTTTTGGAAACCAGTTGGACCCTCGTAAGATTGTGACGACAAAGACATTGGTCGATACGATCGTTGGATTGATAAAGAGCGGGAAAGTAAATAAAAACAGCATTACAAATGCATACAACAGAATTCAAAAATTGAAGAAAAAACTGTAGGGTGCGTTTCCTAACGCACCAATAGAAGAATCTAATCCAAAAACGTTAAAAAAGCATCCTGTCCAAACTTCATAGCCAGCATTTTGGCTGTTGCCCCTCTCTGGTTGGCAATGCTCTGGTCGGCCCCTTTCTCTACCAATACTTTTCCAAAAGCCGGCTGGCTGTCAATGATGGCTTCCATCAGTGGAGTCCAGCCAACTGCATCTACAAAATCAATGTCTGCACCGGCTTCTATGAGGTAGTTGAAAATGTCCATCTGTCCGTAACGGATGGCATTGTGAAGCAGTGAAGAGCCAAAGTCACCCGGTTCTGCAGCGTTAATGTCAAATCCTGCTTCAATAAAAGCTTTGACTGTCTTCAGGTCACCTTTTTTAATAAAATAGGCAATGACTTTAAAAAGATCAATATTTTCAGTAAATCCACCTTTTTCCAAAAGCTCTGTTTTATCTGCTGTAAAAGGGTATGTGTTTTGTAATTCTTGTAGGGTCATTTTTGATATCCTTTGATAATTTCTAACATTATAACTCTAAAATATTAATGGTGACCTCCAGGAACCCTAAACTTGTTTGGGTACAAGTTTTTTCAACGTTGATTGTCTTTCTCGTAAACAAGTTTACAGTGCCTACGTTTAGCCTAATAGTTACTTTCAGTCATAAGCTTTTTTACGTCTATAGCTGAACACAACATATGCCAAAATAAAATACACTACAGCCTGCCCCCATAAAAGTGCATAAGTATCTGATACCATGTCAAAGCTTGCAGCCATCTGGTTGAGTCCTAAAAAACCGTGAATGGCAGGAATGACGGGAATAGCGTTAGAGAGCATGAGAATAAACTCGGGTACTGCTTCTTTAGGCCAGACAAAACCGGCAGAAAAGATGATGGGAAGAGAGGAGAAGAGTATGGCAGGGGTGGCTGCTTCTCTGTTGTTGAAGAGAGAACCTAAAAAAAGACCGAGGGCAAGGGATGCTGCCAAAAATGCAATGCCAAATGATAGTAAGTCTAAAATGTGTGCAAGTCGTGTCACTTCAAACAGTTGAAAGCTAAAGCCAAAATAGAAGAGCATATGTACAAAAAATATTGACCCAAAAATGAGTATGCGTGAAAGATACATTTGCCAGACAGGAGCCACTTTAAAATAAGCCTCTTCCCGTCTTTTCATACTTTCATTGATACCGCCGCCCAAAATACCGAGTCCTATGAGCATGGTTTGCTGTAATATAAGTATAAAAACAGCAGGGACTACGTATTGTGTGTAAGAGTTGTTTTTGTTGAAAAGGTTGATAACATTCAGAGAATAAGGTACGTAAGAGGTTTTCGCTTGTGCCAGAGGCACCTCTTTTTTAAGTAGATTTGCTACTTTGAGTGTTGCACTTTGGGTGAGCACTGACTTCATGCTGCCTTCAATCACACCGCCGTAAATGAGAAAGTAGGAACTGTCCGCACCCACAGCTATGGTGGGACTTTTGTTGAGTGCAAGGTCGCGTTTAAAATCTTGAGGGATGACAATGATCGCTTTGATCTTCCCTGCAATGAGGGCCTCTTTGGCATCTTTTTCACTTAAGTCATTTCTGCTCACTTCTATTTGTGCTGTGGCATTGAGTTGAAATGTAATGTCTCTGCTAACATCACTTTTGTCATGGTCTACTACTGAAACAGAAAGTTCAGAGACCGATTGCCCGGCATAAGGCTGGGGGTAAAGAAAAGCGTAGAGTATTACACCCCCTATAATAGTGAGTATAATAGCAGTATCGCTGAAGATTCGTTTGGCTTCTGCTTTTAAGGTAGTAAAAAAACTCATTTTACAGTCTTTTTAAAGTACTGTTTGAAACGCAATACTACAGGAATAAAAATAAGCCAGAAGAGAAGCAGGGTAAAAAGTTTATCTCCCTCCATCCAGATATTGATACCGTAGTTGGCCTGTGAAAGCTGAAGTTGGGTGTAGTGTGAAACAGGCAGAAGGTCACGCCAAAATAGTGCAAATCCATTCATGTTATAGATGGGAAAGGTGATGCCCAAAAAAGCAAAAGCAGGGGCTGTGTAGACTGCACCCAGGCTCAATGAACGTGCATAGTCGAAACCTGTGGCAAAAAGTGCATACGCGATGAACTGGTAGGCAATGAGCGTCAGGAACATACCTAAAAAGAGCAGGGTAAACGAGCCTTGAAATGCCCAGTCGCTGTAGAGGTAAAGGGTGTACACTATGCCCATAAACATAAAAGCAAGTGTGTAGGGGAACATCAGCCCAAGTAGTTTTGCCGAGATGTGCTGTTTATTTTTAAAAAAAGTATGCTCCTCTTTTTGTTTAAAAAGTGTCCCCACTGCAACCAAAGTAGCAATGACAATAAAGATCTGCCATATGGCAGGAAGCAGGGCTGAGACAAGGAAGTAGTAGTAGTTTTGATACATATTGAAAAAAGGTGTGATTTGCAGACCTATGGGTGAAATGGCATGTAGTGCAAGTTCCGGGTTCAGACTTTCTGTAAGATTTTGTATGAATTCTACTTCAGCAGAACTGTGCATGATGGTACTGCTGAGTGCAGAAGTGAGTATCTTTCCTATGAGAATGTACTGGGTGTTGAGCATAGCAGTGATCTTCGGGTGAGAGCGAAGCATGCTGTCCCGTGCAAAATGTTTGGGTATGATGACAAGCGCATAGGCTTTACCTCTTTGTATCAGGGCAATACCCTCTTGGGGACTGTTGACCGTATAGTTGATTTGTATCGTGGGAGAAGCATCGATGTGGCTGAGTACCATTTTGGAGAGTTTAGAGTGATCTTGATCGACTACTGCTATAGGCAGATCTCTGACCACCCCGGATTTAAATATGGCGATAATGAGAATAAACGTAAATAAAGGGAGTAGAGAAATTAACGATATTTTGTACCAGGAAGCCCTAATACTTTTAACTTCATAGTAAAAAGCTTCCCAAAATGCTTTAAAAAAGCGACTGAACATAATTTACAGTTCCAACAAGACGCTCATGCCGACACGAAGATCTTTTATGGGCTTTAGAGAACGTAGTTCCACTTCAAAACTTTTCATATCGAAACCTTTTCCGCTCTCGGTTGCTCTCCAGGTAGCATAGTCTCCCATCACTGCAATGTTTGTAACTTTAAAGTCATACAAGGTATCTGAAAGTGCTGGGATCTTTGCTTTGAAGATTTTTCCTTTTTGGAAGTGTTTAAGGTAGTCTTCCCTCACTGCAAAACGTGCCCAGGCATCATCGATGTCTACCATGGAAACAATGGGGAAACCGGTAGGTGAAAGTTCTCCCGGGTGTATGAGTACCTGTGTCACTTCACCTTTGTGAAAGGCACGCTGTGAAGTCTCTTTCATGTAGGCAGAGACTTCATCTACTTTGGCTTGGTAAACTCTTTCCTGTGCAGATGCCGCTTCTTTGACTTCTACTCTTGCGCCTTCTTTTGCCATCATGGCCAGCTCTTTTGCCGCAGAAGAGTCATATTTGGCGGCTTTGTACTTGGTGTAGACTTCATCTCTTTTTTGTTGTGAAACAACCCCCTGCTTGTAGAGACGCTCTATACGTTGATAGGTAGTTTTCATGAGTGCTTCCGCTGCTTTTGCTTTTTCCCATTGGTCTTTGGCTGCTTGTATCTCTTGTTTTCGGGCACCTGTATCTGCCTGGTCTTTTTGTGCACCTGCCGCATCTTCTGCCGCTTTTGCCTGTGCAAGTTTGGCTTCTACCTCAGGAGAGGAAATGGTAAATACCGTGTCACCTTTTTTGAGGAAATCCCCTTTTTTCACAAACACTTCATTGACACGCCCCGGAAGTTTTGAAGAGATGTTGTAGCTTTGTGCATCGATCTCACCCTGTAAAATGATCTGCGATGGCTGATAGGCTTTGTAAAAAGTGATGCTGACCCAAATGACGATGGCAGATACGAGCACTGTAAGAGAAAGAAAAAGTCTTTTGTTCATTTAGTGTATTCCTTGTCCGGCGTGTTCAAATTTGAAAAAGAGTGTGGCATCTCCGCTGAGTACACAGAGCTCTGCCAGTTTTTTAACATAGTTGTATGCCGCATTGAGACGTTGTGTTTTTGCTCCTGTGAGCAGTGTTTGGGCATCGGCTACTTCTACGGAAGTTGCCAACCCTTCTTTGAAAGCCAGTGAGCGTAGTTTGTAGTTCTCCCTGGAAAGTGCCAAAGAAGAGGAGAGGGCATCGAACTCATCTTTGTAAAGCAGTATTTCATTGTAGGTTTTTTGTACAGCCAGACTCAAATCTTCTTTTGCCTGAGCCTTGAGAGAAGAGACTTTGTACTGTAGTACTTTGGCTGCTTCTACCTCTTTGGCACGGTCTTTTCTGCTGAAAAGGTCAAACTTTACACCAACACCGACCAGCCAGCTTGGAGCCATCTCCTCCAAAGGAGAGTCACCTTTATGTAGGTTCATGTTTGCATAACCTAATACTTCGGGGTACCAGGCCGCTTCTTCAACGGCTATCATAGCTGAAGCTTGTTTTGATTTGGCATCAAGTACATCTATCGCCGCATAATTTTCTATGCTTTGAGAAGTGTATTTGTATTTAGATCCCAGTTTTTTAGAGACAAAAAGAGAAGATTTCGGGTCTTGTTTGCTTTTGATCATTTTATGAAAAGCAGCATTGACAATGTCCACTTTATGGGATGCTTTGGTGGTTTCTATCTTTGCCAGATCAAGCTTTACCTGGGCATTGAGTAGTTCTGCTTTGGAGAGCTGTCCCTCTGCTTTTAGTTTAAGTGCATGGTCATAATGCAGTTGTAGCGCTTTTTGCGAAGTCACTCGTGTTTTGTGTACAGCTTTGGTCACAATGACACCATAATAGAGTTTTACCAACTGCAAAAATGCTTTGTCTTTTTCCATACGGTGTTTGGCTTTGGCTTCCAAAACTTTACCAGCATAGGCATCCTGTGCCGCATCGATCTTTCCCCCCATGTAAAAAGGGTAGAGTACCTGAAGGTCCAAAAGTGCAATGTCTTGGTCCAGAAAGTCTATCTCATTGGGGATTGCCTGCTCACCTAGAGCACCTAAAATAGGATTTACTGCATTAGATACTGAAGAAATGTCTATGCCTATAGGGTCATTCAAATGCGTGTATGACCCTGTAATGGAAACAGAAGGAAGGTACATGCCCTCAGCAGACTCTTTTTTGAGTCGTGAGTGCCTGATATCACTTTGTGAAGCTTTCAGAGCATCATTTTTAGACAAGACAGACTGCCAGGCATTTTGTATGCTTATCTGGGCGTGCAGTGTAAGTGAAAAGAGTAAAAAAACCAGTAGTTTCAAGGGGGTTCTCCAGATAAATAATCATTTATTATACAGCGTGGGACTTAAGAAAAAGGTTGTATAATTTTAAATTGACCGATGGTCAGTCATTTTTAAAAAAGGATCACAGTGGCAATTATTGTCAATAAAGAAGAGAAGCGTAACAGTATTGCTTGTGCATGTAAAGAGATCTTGCTGCAACATGGGATCAACAACCTGACCATTTCACAGATCGCAAAGACTGCAGGTGTGGGAAAAGGGACGGTGTACGAATATTTTGAAAACAAAGAAGACATTGTGTTTGAAATTATTACTGTATTTATTGCAGAGTATGAAGAGATACTGCAGGAACTTGTCTCTCAGGACATCAGTACCAAAGAGAAAGTATTGCATTTTCTTTGTCAAATACATGAAGAGGAAGAGGGAAGACGCCAACTTAGGATCTATAGAGAGTTCCTGGCCATCTCTTTGACAAATGGTACAGAAGGCATGCTTGCTTTCAATACAAAATGCCGCAAACAATTCTCAGCGATATTGGAAAATATTTTGCAAGACGGTATTGAAAAAAAAGAGATCAAAGCAGAGGCTATGGACTTTGTTTCTGCGATGCTTGTCTATAAACTGGGGCTGATTGTGGAATCACATACCTCAGAACTGGATGTGAAAAAAGATGCAGAAGCATACATGAATGCTTTGTTCGCACTCATAGAGATAAAGGGAAAATAAATGAGAATTTTACTGATGATCGTACTGCCGCTGTTTGTCTTTGGACAAAGTTACGGCTTAAAGACATTTATTAACAATGCTTCCAAGACCAATGGTCGGATCAAAGCTAAATCGATCAACATCAAAGCAAAACAAGAACAGATCGAAGCGGCAAAAAGTGCCTATTGGCCTACGGTAGATATAGGGGGCGATTACGCTTTACAAACTCCCAATTATATTGTGAGTCCCGGACAGGTGGGAAATGCTTATGTCTCAGCCAAGATCAGTCTTTATGACGGTGGCAGAAAAGATGCCATCTTAAAAAGTAAAAACTTTGAATATGAAGCTTCACTCTTTGAAAAGGCTGCTTTTGAAAAGAGTATTACCCTTGAGATCGTGCGTCATTATTATGCTATACAACAACAGAAAGCCACACTTCATGCCCTGGGAGAACGTGCTAAAGAGTTAAAAGCACAAATCGTACGTGTAAAAAAATTTAAAGGTGCAGGACTCTCTACGCAAGAAGATATTGACAAACTGGTTTCTGAATATGCAAATAACAATTTCACCATTGAAAATGAAAAATTGGCACTGGAAACAAGTGAAGATAATCTTCAGCTCATCTCTGGTCTCTCTGCAAAACAGTTGAGACGAAACTATTTTATAGAACCAAGACAGGTACATTTTGAGTTTTTTGATGCCATTAAGATCATGCAGTCTAAAGCTGCTGCTGTTGGTGAAAATGCAAATGCCATAGATGCGGGGTATATGCCTCAGGTCGACCTTTCAGACACGTACCACAAATCACATTTTGATGATTTTGTAATAGTAGGCGGACTGGGAGGAGATGAATTTCTGATGGACCATCAAAACAAACTGGGTGTCTCCGTCAATATGCGCATTTTTGATAATGGGAAAATGTCCAAAGAGAGTGAAGCCGTGAAGTATCAGAAACTCTCACTCCTTTCTAAGATCGACCAAGCTAAAAAAGAACAGAGAATGAATTACCGCCTATCAAACAAGAGTTTGCGTACCACGAGAACCAAGGTGAAAAGTTCCAAGTCTGCCCTTAAAGCAGCACAGAGTACCTACCATGTGATACGTCAGAAATTTGAAGCAGGTTTGGTAGACAACATTGCTTTTTTAGATGCTTTGGCAAAAAAAACACTGGCTGAAGCACGCTATAAAGCAACGGTTTATGATTATGAGATCAGAAAATCGATCTATTACTATTATGCAGGGAAAGACCCTAAGGAGTTTATACGATGAGAAGAATTTTATTGGTTTTGATGCTGTTGGCATTAAATGTGGAAGCAAAATCGCTTTATGCAACCTTTACGGTAGTCGCATCTAAAAGTGCCAACCTGGCATTTACTGCTTCGGGGACGGTCAATAAGGTTGAGGTTACTATGGCTTCTGAAGTCAAAAAAGGGGAAGTGCTTGCCTCTTTGGACAATGCAGATATCAAAGCCGCACTGAAGATAGCCACCACGGCTTTAAAATATGCGCAAAGAGATTATAACCGACAGGTAAAGGTAAAAAAACTGGTAGATGCATCGAAATTTGACTCTTATGCCTTTAAATATGAAAATGCCAAAGCACAAGTAGCCTATCAGCAGGCTTTGCTCGATAAAACAGTGTTAAAAGCACCTTTTGATGGTGTCATTTATGAAAAGAGCATAGAGGTGGGAGATGTGGTTTCCGGTGCAATGATACGTACAGTATTGAAGATACAGAGTTTGAAAAAAAGAAAACTTGTATTGGAGATAGACCAAAAATACTGGAAGGTACTCAAATCCGGATTGATGTACACATACAAGATCGATGGAGATGACAAAACGTACAAAGGAAAGATCTCGAAAGTCTCTCCTTACGCAGATGATGCCAACAGAAAGATACGTGCAGAAGTGGAGACCGAAGGGTTTACACCGGGGCTCTTCGGAGAAGGGTATATTGAGATTGCAGATCTAAATAGCACGGAAGAAAAGTAAACACCGATGTATAAATTAGCAATAAACAGACCTATTACGACACTGATGTATGTGTTGACACTGGTGATCTTTGGCTTGATGTCTTTCAAGTCCATGCCCTCTGCACTCTTTCCAAATATTGATTTTCCTATGGTTACAGTGAAGACCATTTACCCAGGTGCTGAAGCTTCTACCATTGAATCACAGGTAACAGACAAGATCGAAGAGGCTATTTCACGCATTGGTGGGGTAGATAAGATCATCTCTACCTCTTCTGAAGGGGCTTCTGTCATTATGGTGCAATTCTTTTTAGAACGAGACATTAATGAAGCGACCAATGATGTGCGTGACAAGGTGGCCGCGGTACTGCTGCCTAAAGATGCCAAGATGCCGCTGGTTTCAAAACTGGACATTGGGGCTGCATCGGTCATTAACATTTTTGTCACAGCTAAAAATGACAGTATTAAAAACCTGATGCTTTTTACAGATGAAAAAGTCAAACCTTCCCTGCAAAAGATCAACGGGGTGGGTGCCATTAACATCATCGGCTACAAAGACAGAGAGATCAAGATTTATCCTGATCCGAATATGCTGAACAAGTTTGGCATTACCGTGACTGAGCTTAACCGCATTATTGCTGCGGAGAATGTCAAGATCGGTGGGGGTAAATTGATCTCGACACATAAAGAGTTCACCCTGAAGACCAGAGCCGATGCGTTGACGGTAGAAGCGTTGGGTAATATCCAGATCAAAGACAACATCAAACTTAAAGATATTGCAAAGATCGAAGATGCTATGTCCGATGCGAAGAGTTATGCATCTTATAATGGTGTGGAAGGCGTGATGCTTGAAGTCCAAAAAATTTCGGGGACCAATACCATCGATATTGTGCAAAGAGTGAAAGATACACTTCCCGGACTAAGAGCCATGGCGGGAGACAAATATGAGATCAAAGCATTGAATGATACGTCTCCGTTTATCATCGCTTCTTTGGAGCATGTACAGTTTGACTTGATCTATGGTTCATTTTTGGCGGTCATCATTATTTTCCTCTTTTTGAGAAACTTTACGATTACCTTTGTCTCGGCACTCTCCATACCCGCTTCCATCTACGGTACCTTTGCCCTGATGGACTATATGGGCTTTGACTTGAATAAAATGACACTGATCGGTTTGACGCTTGCCATCGGTATTATTATCGATGATGCCATTGTGGTCATTGAGAACATTTACAAAAAGATGGAAGCAGGGATGGGAAAATTCGAAGCAGCGGTTGAGGGAACCAAAGAGATGGCTTTTACTATTATGGCGATCTCTGCCATGCTTCTGGCGGTGTTTATTCCTGTTTCTTTCATGTCGGGGATCGTAGGGAAATTCTTTGAGTCTTTTGCTATGACAGTAGGGTTTGCAGTCATCATCTCTTACACGGTGGCATTGAGTTTCATTCCTTCTTTATCTGCTAGGGTTTTGAAAAAAGATGAGAGCAAGTTTTATACCATGACCGAACCTTTTTTTAAGGGTATGGAAAAAATTTATGAAGGTATTTTAAAAACAGTGTTACGCTTTAAGATCGTGACACTCATCGGGGTTTTCCTTCTCTTTTTCTTCTCTTTGAGCCTTTTCCCGAAGATCGGTATGGATTTTATTCCCAAAGAAGACAAGGCAGAGTTTGAAGTACACATTAAAGCAGATGCTTCTGTCTCCTTGGAAGAGATGATCCGAAAATCCAAAGCCGTTGAAGATCTGGTCAAGAAAAATAAAAATGTACTCTATACGACATTAAGTGTAGGATATAACGCGGCACAGGAGAAACACAAGTCTGTTATTTATGTGAAGCTGAACGACAGAAGCAAGCGTAATATTAATCAGGAGCAGCTTATCCAGAACATTAGAGGAGAGTTGGTACCGTTCCAGAAAGATCTTTTCATTACAGCAGCTGCCATACCGAACATTAAAGGGGCAGGGGTTTCTGTTCCGTATCAGATCGTGCTGAAATCAGACTCTTTTGAAGCGTTGAAGAAAGGTGCCAAGAACTTGACAGAGTATCTTGCAAAGAAAAAAGGATTTGTGGATATTGATACCAACTTGGATGACGGAAAACCACAGATCGATATTAACATTAACAGAAACAATGCCAACCGCCTTGGGATCTCTGCTTCACAAATAGCACAGACGATTGCCACGGCATTCTCCTCCGATCTTGAGCTGTCTTACTTTGAAGAGAAAGGGAAGCAATATAACATTACTTTGAGAGTAAGTGATGAGAATAGAGTGACGATTGACGATATTAAAAAATTACAAATCAGAGCAAAAAATGGTCAACTAGTCTATCTGGATGGCTTGGTGACGTTCAGTAGAAGCAATGCTTTAGCGACCATAAACCACTTTGACAGACAGAGACAGGTGACTGTTTTTTCTGACCTTTTCGGTCTTGACCTGGGAGGTGCAGTTGCCTATACCCGTAAAGGTATCGATGATCTTTTGCCTGAAGGTGTGAGTTACCGCTTTACAGGATTTGCAGAAGAGATGGAAAAAACAGGGAAAGCCTTTGGCTCGGCACTTGGGCTCTCTGTCATTCTCATGTTCATTATTTTGGCAATACTCTATGAGTCTCTGGTACAGCCAGTTATCATCATGGTAGCATTACCGTTAAGTATTATTGGTGTTATGTGGGCATTGTACTTAAGTGGTTTGCAATTTTCTCTCTTTGTCATGATCGGCTTTATGCTGCTCATGGGAATGGTAGGGAAAAATGCCGTATTGCTTGTAGATTTTGCCAATGCCTCCATGGCTAGAGGGAAGAGTGCTGATGAAGCACTCATTGAAGCAGGGGAGAAAAGATTGCGTCCTATTCTTATGACTACCATTGCTATGATCTTTGCTATGTTGCCTTTGGCATTCGGGAGCGGTCTGGGGTCTGAGACCAATGCCCCAATGTCCATTGCGATCATCGGTGGGTTATTGAGTTCCATGTTCCTGACACTGCTAGTAGTTCCTGTGATCTACAGAATGATCAACCCTCTGGACCGCTGGTTAAGAAAGTGGTACGAGACAGGTAGAGTAGACTAAAGTTTGAGGTAACGCTCCAGGATGATCTTGGCGGCCACGGAGTCCAGGCGGCCGTCTTTTTTATGTTTGAAGTCACCCATGGTAAGTTCTTTGGCTTCAAAACTGGAACCCTGTTCATCTTGATAGTCTACGGGAATGTCAAGTTCCAAAAGAGAGACAAAATGTTTGATGCGTCTCTCCATCTCCTCTTCGCTTGAACCTCCTTTAGGCAGACCTACGATCAGTTTTTCTATCTCCCACTCTGTGATGACAGCATTGACATCCCTTGCAGCCTGATTACGATTTTTACGTAACACTGCATCTTGTGGCAGTACAATACTTCCATCGAGACATATTGCTACACCAATACGTTTGAGTCCTACATCTATACTTGCTAATTTCATACTTCTCCTTTACCGGAAGTGCCCTTTAGCGTATCTCTGCAATAAAGGCATCTTTCTGAATACGCTTTCGCACTTCTGTGAGTGCCGCTTTTGCCGCTTGTTTTGTCTTATATGGCCCGATAAGCAGTTTATTGATCGTCTTACC
>FXBE01000131.1_pt1 | contig 12734 bp, 14 predicted proteins | sample 5335311 | NCBI WGS metagenome assembly FXBE01 (sample SAMEA103928390, study PRJEB20085) | sediment metagenome | biome: marine biome; feature: hydrothermal vent; material: sediment | place: Atlantic Ocean | collected 2013-08-06T02:46:56 | depth 0.05 m | reverse complement strand
ATCCTGAAGTAGTGTAACGCTTTTATTTTGTTAATAAAGTAACTAGAATTATGTACGAATCATTTTACAATTTTAACGAAAAACCCTTTTCACTGTTGCCCGATCCGGAGTTTTTATATCTTGGTGATCGGCATAAAGAAGCACTTTCCATGTTGGAGTATGGAATGATGCATCGAGCTGGCATCATATTGATTACCGGACAAATTGGCTGTGGAAAAACAACGCTAATTCGTTATCTCATTCAGAATCAAGATGTGGATATAGTCGTTGGAAATATTACTAATACTCATAGATCGTTTGGAGAGCTTCTAAAGTGGGTAATGCTTTCGTTTGATTTGGAATATAAGGGAAAGGATAAGGTTGAACTTTATCAAGATTTGGTTGAGTTCCTGCATCAAAAATATAGACAGGGTAAGCGAGTCGCATTGATTGTAGATGAAGCGCAGAATATGACGCCTGATGCTCTTGAAGAAATGCGGATGCTTTCCAATATTAATGTGGACAAAGAGCAAGTTCTGCAGATTATATTGGTGGGGCAGCCCGAACTCCGAGATAATTTAAGGCTTCCCGAACTGAGACAGCTCGCGCAACGAGTCGCGGTTGACTATTACTTAGAGCCTTTGGACCCTAAAGAAGCTTTTGAATACATTAGGCATCGTATTATGGTGGCTGGCGGCGATCCTGAAATTATTGAGCTTGATGCGTTTAAAGAGATATACCTAAGTAGTGGGGGAACGCCTAGGCTTATGAACACAATTTGCGATACCTCTCTCGTATACGGATACGCAGAGCAAGCTAAAGTTATTACAGCCGAAATTATTCAAGAGGTCGTGCGGGATAAAAGCAAAGGGAATATCTTGCCATTAGAACATACTAAAAAAGATGCAGCAGATAGATTGCAGGGAATAAAACACGTAAGCATCGGCGTTGGTTCGTAGGGGTACACTTTATTCTTGTTATATTTAGAGTGACTATTGTAATTTTGTCAGGCTAATATGGGTCTATATATATGTGTGTTTTATTTACGTTATAGATAATAATTCGCACACTAAATTAAAACATTTTCGAGGGAATGAATGAAAGCGGTAATTCTTGCGGGTGGACTTGGAACGCGTATTTCTGAAGAGACTTCAATCAAGCCAAAACCTATGGTGGAAATTGGGGGTATGCCAATCCTTTGGCACATCATGAAAATCTATTATTCTCAAGGCATTCGAGAATTTGTAATTTGCTGTGGGTACAAGGGTTACGTTATTAAGGAGTTTTTTTCAAACTACTGGTTACGTAGTTCTAATCTCACCTTTCATGGTAAATCTAGGCCCATCGAAATTCACGATAATAGCACCGAGGACTGGACAGTAACGCTAGTTGATACCGGCGATTCCTCCATGACTGGAGGGAGGCTAAAAAAAGTCAAAGAGTATATTGGTAATTCCACTTTTTGTCTTACCTATGGCGATGGTGTCGGCAATATAGATATTAGAGAGTCGATAAGTTTCCATCGCAAACAAGGCTCTTTAGCAACGCTTACTGCCGTTCAGCCGACGGGCAGATTCGGTGCCTTTGCGATGCATAAAGACCAATTGAAGGTCGAGCATTTTAGAGAAAAGCCTCAAGGTGACAATGCCTGGATAAATGGTGGTTATTTTATTCTAGAACCTGAAGTCATTGATTATATTGATGATGACGCTACTGTTTGGGAGAGGGAGCCACTTGAACGGTTAGCGGGTGAGGGTCAATTGAGCGCATTTAGACATCATGGATTTTGGCATCCTATGGATACAATACGTGATAAAAGCGTATTGGAGGATTTATGGGAAGCTAATGAGGCACCCTGGAAGTCTTGGTAAGCTGCACCTCCACTCTAAGGGCGATTTTTCATAGCCATAACAGAGATGCTCTATTTGTCTGAATAAAAACTCTTTTGATATCGCTAAACAGCGGATAGCACCGAGCGGATACGAATAAAGAATAGGCAATTCGAAGCATTACCTCAGCGGTAGCACTAGTGCTTGCAATACATCCCCTGCATCATTTTCAATAAAAGCCACTATTTCCAGATTCTCGTGGTGCCAGCTTGGATTGAGCGGAAGGATTTCATCTCGGGGTTCAGTGGTCACCAAGGTAGGCTCCAGCATTTGGCGTACGACATGCTCATGGCGTAGTTTCTGCCCCCGATTCTCCCCGGCTCTAATTGCTGTGGTTAAGTTGTTTTCCGCGATCACAAGATTCAGCTTTAAATTCTTTTCAACGTTGTCTTCCAAGCTCACGGTGCAAGTAATATCAAGAAGATTTTTATTTGAAACAACCGCTTGCAATTGAATGTTCGCAGGAGCAGCTTGCGTAGTAATACTTGCGAGGCCTTTCTTTAGCTTATTTCTAGGGCGGAGATCTATTCCATTTAAGATTAACTGAGGCGTGTAAAGAGTATTCAAGTCGTTTTGCTTAACGTGGCGACGTTGGCGGAGAGTATGTTCGGCACTAGCAAATTTATCTTTCCAGCCGATATAGTCCCAGTAGTCAACGTGCAGAGCCACGGGTATGACGTGTTCTGGAGAAAATCCATTTTTCTGTAGATCAGCCAGCCAGCTTTCGGTGGGAGGACAACTACTGCAGCCTTGAGAGGTATAGAGCTCCAAGAGTGCTGTGCGATGAGGGGGGCTATTGGCTGAAAAGGTTTCCGAGAACGTCGTTGTGGGTAGGAACAAGAATGCAATGATTAGCAGTTTACCCAGTATGGATCTTGGCATATTCGTGGCGCTCCTTAGGTTTGGAGAGGAAAGGTGTTAGAATCGCGCGCTTTACCGGTTGGATTCTCTACTTTAGCAGAGTGAGGTTCCTGCCCAAAGAGGAAGATAATTGGAACCACGGATTTACTCTCCTGATGAACATGGCATTCCTGCAGCGCGTATAGACTACCGCGCGCTAAAGGTGCTTAACCATCTTGATGAGAATGGTTATCGCGCCTGTCTTGTGGGTGGAGGTGTACGGGATTTGCTGCTCGGCCGAGAACCTAAGGACTTTGATGTAGCAACGGATGCCTTGCCAGAGGATGTGCGGCGTTTGTTTCGTAATGCACGTCTGATAGGTCGGCGTTTTCGCTTGGCTCATGTGCGATATGGTCGGGAAGTTATTGAGGTCGCTACTTTTCGTGCACCGCATCATGAGGCGCAGGGCAACGGCCAGGCGGCGATGGGTGAGGGAGGCCGTATTCTTCGCGATAATGTATACGGCACCTTGGAGCAGGATGTTTGGCGGCGTGACTTCACAGTCAATGCCCTTTACTACGACATTAATGATGGCTCCGTTATCGATTATGTCGGTGGCATGGAGGATCTAGAGCAGGGCGTTCTCAAGCTGATTGGTGATCCTGAAGAACGTTACCGAGAAGACCCAGTGAGGATGTTGCGGGCGGTGCGTTTTGCAGCAAAGCTAGGTTTTCGCATTGACGCGGAATCTGAGGCGGCTATTCACGAATTAGGCTTCTTGCTGGGTGAGGTCTCACCCGCTCGATTGTTCGATGAGTTTCTAAAGCTGATGCATGGCGGCGTTGCTTTAGAGACCTTCGAGTTGTTGCGTCATTTTGGTCTTTTTCAGCACCTCTTTCCTATGGCGGAAAACACTCTAAATGAACCCAATGGTGAATGGCTGGGTGGATTTATTGCCAAGGCTCTCGAAAATACTGATACCCGAATCATACAAGGCAAGTCTGTAAATCCTGCATTTCTAATTGCTGTTTTGTTATGGGGCGATGTGAAAAAAGGTTTAGAGGAGCGTTTAGCTAAAGGGCAATCCATGGTGCCGTCTTTACTGCAGGCGGGGCGCGCAACCGTATCGGAGCAAGTCAAATACCTTTCCATTCCTCGGCGCTTCAGCATGGTCGCGCGGGATATTTGGGATATGCAGCCACGCCTGCATCGAACCAACGGCAAGCGCCCCTATAAATTGTTAGAGCATCAGCGATTTCGTGCCGCTTATGATTTTATGTGCCTGCGTGGGCAAGCCGGGGAAGAGGAGTTGGTCGACCTATGCGATTGGTGGACGCATTTTCAAGCATCGAATGAAGATGAACGCAGTGCCGCTTCAAAGCCCAAAAACCAAAACGGCTCAAGACGACGTCGGAATCGACCACGCAAACGTAAACCCGCGACTAAAGAATGAAGCTCTGTTCCACCGTATATGTTGGATTGGGTAGCAACTTAAGTAATCCACCCGATCAGCTACGCTTGGCATTGAAGGCATTATCTATTTTACCGTTGACCCGACTACAAAAAGTGTCGCGTTTCTACCGTACGAGGCCGCTGGGAAGGGCCTGGCAGCCGGGGTACCTAAACGCAGTGGCACAGCTAACTACAGGTCTTCAGCCCCTTAGATTATTGGATAGGTTACAAGCAATCGAGTTGTGCCAAGGACGTATTCGTAGCGGACATCGCTGGGGTCCGCGAACCTTAGATCTTGATATTCTATTGTTTGGCGATCGCCAGATGGCTCATCCTCGATTACGGATTCCTCATTACGATTTGGCCCGACGCGACTTTGTAGTATTGCCTTTGTTGGAAATTGCACCGCCTGGGATGGAGATTCCCGGTCTGGGGAGTCTGTCAGAACTCGGTCGTCGATTTCAATCAATCTAAATATTATGGAGTGAGGTATGCACGCAGTAGGAGAATTTGAAGTTAAGCTTCAACCCCTGGATACTTACGCTACGGGTATCGATGGAACTAATTTTGGCAGGATGTCGATTGACAAAATATTTAAAGGCGACTTAACTGCGAAAGGTACGGGAGAAATGTTGAGTGCAATGGCGGCTGTAGAGGGTTCTGCAGGCTATGTGGCGATCGAGCAGGTCAGCGGTGAACTGTCAGGAAAGAAGGGTAGTTTTGTATTGCAGCATTTTGGTACGATGAATCACGGCAAGGATCATCTTATTCTCGAGGTCGTACCAGACTCAGGGGCGAAGGAGTTAATTGGGCTTGTGGGAACGATGTCGATTAAGGTCGAAAGCGGTAAACACTATTACGAGTTTGATTATGAATTTTCAGGGTAGAATTTCTATCGGACACCTTGCACCTAAACGGCTTGGAGCATTCAAACTCCACGGAAATCGGCATGTTTGACCAACCGAAATATCTCGTCGTAGAGGGGCCGATCGGTGTGGGTAAAACGACGTTAGCGAACCGTCTTGCGAAGGACTTTCATGCCGACTTGGTATTGGAAGAGCCTGCTTCAAATCCTTTTCTAGAGCGCTTCTATTCCAATCCAAAGCAAATGGCTTTACACACTCAGCTGCACTTTTTGCTCCAACGGCGATCTCGGGTTGCAAAGCTGAAATTTCCTCTAGAGCGCATGATTGTTACGGATTTTCTACTGGAAAAGGATCATTTGTTTGCCAAGTCCACATTAGATGAAGCGGAGTTGGCGCTATACGAGCAGATACATGAATTGGTGATCACGGAATCTCCAAGGCCCGATTTGGTCGTTTATTTACAGGCTCCGGTTGAGGTTTTATTACAGCGTATTCACGGTCGGGGGGAGCGATTTGAACGTTCGATTGATACGACTTATTTGCAGCAGTTAAGTGATGCCTATGCCAGTTTCTTTCATTACTATGCTGATGCACCGTTGATTATTGTGAATGCCACGGAAATTAATTTTGCGCATAATGACGATGATTATCGACAATTATTTGAGCAAATAAAATCAATCGATAAAGGGCGTCATTTTTTTAATCCACTACCTGCATAGCTTATGAGTGTTCAATCTGATTTTAAAAGAGTGACTGTCAGTTCCCTACGGAAAATGAAATCTAACGGTGAAAAAATCGTAAGCTTAACGGCTTATGATGCGGGTTTCTCGGCAGTTTTGGATGAAGCAGGCGTTGATGTGATGCTTGTGGGAGACTCCCTCGGCATGGTCATTCAAGGACACGAAACAACGATACCCGTGACCGTCGATGACATGATTTACCATTGTAAGGCAGTCGCCAGCCGTTGCCATCGGGCGTTGCTAATGGTTGATATGCCCTTTATGAGTTACACCTCAACTGAGCAAGCAATGACCACAGCGGCTGCACTCATGCGTGACGGTGCTGCCCATATGGTTAAGCTCGAAGGCGATGCGCGCCAGGTGGAAACTGTGCGTAAGTTGAGCGAGCATGGTGTTCCTGTCTGCGCTCATATCGGCTTGCAGCCTCAGTTAATTCACAAGCTGGGTGGCTACCAAGTTCAGGGTCGAGATGCAAAGGCGGCCACGGCTATGCTTGAGGATGCGCATGAATTGGAAAAGGCCGGAGCGGACATGATGTTGTTGGAATGCGTTCCCGATATCTTGGCGGCAGAGATCACGGCCAACCTGAATATCCCAGTGATTGGCATTGGAGCCAGCCAAAAATGTGATGGCCAGATTTTAGTGCTGCATGACATTCTTGGTATCACTCCCGGAAGAGTGCCGCGATTTGCGCATAACTTTCTGCAAGGGCGGGACAGTATCCAGGCAGCGGTAAGGGCTTATGTAGAATCTGTTAAAAATGGTCAGTTTCCTAAGCAGGAGCACCTGTTCAGTTGATGCAACAGGTTCAAACGCCGGAGAACCTTCGCAGCGCTGTGCGAAAATACCGCCAAAGCGGACAATCTGTCGGCTTTGTGCCCACCATGGGAAATCTACACGAAGGTCATCTTGCGCTGGTTCGGTACGCGAAAGATGCCGCTGACTCTGTGGTGGTGAGTATCTTCGTCAATCCCTTGCAGTTTGATCAAGCGGATGACTTGGAGGCCTACCCAAAGACTTTGGAGGAAGACGTTCGCCAGCTGGAAGCGCTGGACGTAGATTTGTTGTTTGTCCCTGAAGTGGGAGACCTCTATCCTAATGATATGACGACTGTGGCGCGCGTGGAGGTGCCAGGCATCAGCGAGCGTCTAGAGGGGGCTACGCGAGTGGGGCATTTTACCGGGGTCGCGACGGTAGTGGCTAAGCTATTTAATCTCGTTCAACCTGATATTGCTGTCTTTGGTGAAAAGGATTATCAGCAACTTGCAGTAATTCACAAAATGGTCAAAGAGCTAAATTTTCCCATTGAGGTGCTCTCAATCCCCACGGTACGCGAGTCCAGCGGCCTGGCGATGAGTTCACGGAACAACTATCTTAGTGAGGAGCAGCGTTGGCAGGCTGCGGGCCTAAACCGAATACTTCATCAGTTGGCGGATTCCATTCAGTCAGGAGAACGTAATTATCGTGAACTTGAAGCTAATGGCGCTGAAATGTTGCTAAAAGATGGGTTTAGGCCTGATTACCTGGAAGTCTGTCATGGCGAAACACTAGTGCCGGCAAGTGATAAGGATGATTCTTTAATCCTATTGGCCGCGGCCTGGCTCGGACCCGCGAGGTTGATAGACAATGTCTCCCTTTCATTACCCCACAATTGAAGACTGTTCGTTAAGCCCCCATAATAGAAGCGTCTGAGTTAAATAACGGTTTATTTATGCAATTGACGTTGCTCAAATCCAAGCTGCACCGTGCAAGGGTGACCCATGCCGAACTTGAATACGAGGGTTCCTGCGCCATTGATGCCTCTTTGCTGGATGCCGCAGGTATTCATGAATACGAGCAGATCGAGATTTATAATGTCACCAACGGCGAGCGCTTTTCCACGTATGCTATTCGAGCTGAATCCGCCAGCGGCGTTATCTCAGTCAACGGCGCTGCTGCGCACAAAGCTGAAGTGGGTGATGTCGTTATTATTTGCACCTATGGACAGCTTGATGCCGCTGAGGTTAAGGGCTTTAAGCCCACGCTGATTTATGTGAATAGCCGGAATCAGATTGTGCGCACTGCGGAGTCTATTCCCGAGCAAGCTGCCTAATGCTAGGTGATTTGACTAAAGGCCGATTATACTTCCAGCCTATAGTCAGACATCAGGTCCTTCAAAACTGGTAATTCAGGCCAATTGAAATAACCGGCCAAATCTTAAAGTCTTCCAGGTCTTCCTCGATTTTCAATACCTCTCGATCAAGATCGGCCTGCTGTATCAAGTTGCTATCAGCTCCTGAAACTGTTGGGGTGTCAATCTCAGGTGTGCCTTGAAAAAGGACACCAAAATCGGCGGTTAGGGATAGTCCTCTGTTGTGCTTGCTGACTTTGTCGTAACCAAACCCTAGATAAGGAGCAATTTTCTTAAATCCAATTTTTGAGTTAACGTTCACATCGGCCAAATGACTGTAGTCGGTATCGCCGATGGTGAAGGTTAGGTTATCGGCAGGTGAGGCGGTGCCTGTTATCTCATTATTATTGATCATAAATCCACCGGTTAGCCGCAGACCATGTGTAAAGCCACCGGTAAACGGATGCCAGTCTGTGTTAAATGCCACGGTTTGCAGACTGATGTTAGCATCGTAGTTAACTTGGTCGATTTCTCTGGAAAGTGTATCGGCGTATTTATTGATCCCGAAACGCATGTTGAATTGATTATTAATGGGTTTAGTGATCTCGAGTCCCAGTCCCAAGGTGCTAGCGGATGTGCCCACGGCCCATTCGTCAGAAGCTTGTGCGAGTGATACTCCCATGGAAGTTGTTAACGCGAGCGTGATGAATGCCTTTTTCATTCTTATTATTCTCCTGAGCCATTATTTTTATTGATCCCTGGAATGGGTTTGTGTGGCTTCTTGGGGAATATATTCCGCGAAAACGGTTTAGTTTAATGTGAAGGGTGTTGTGGTTTTTTTTAGGACTGGCGAAGGGGTGGAGCTGGAGGTAGAGATTCGGGTGTGAGCGGTTAGCAAGGCGGTAAATTGTAACCCGCTAAGTGCCGGGTGCCGGCAAGCTGTTGCCGGTGATTGGACGTGGGCTAGATAAAACGCATCGACAAATCGATGCTTTTTACATCCTTGGTCAAGCTACCACTGGAAATATAGTCTACGCCAGTGGCGGCAATTTCAGGGAGCTTCTCCAAGGTGACATTTCCCGATGCTTCCAGTTTCTTTTGACCATGATTCAGGATCACTGCCTGGTGCATGTCGTCAATCGAATAGTTATCCAGCATCAGAATATCAGCTTCGGTATCCAGTGCTTCTTTAAACTGGGTAAGTGTTTCAGTTTCCACTTCAATCACAATGTCTGGGTATTTTGTTTGCGCGGCTTCTACTGCCTGGGTGATAGAACCTGCCGCATTGATATGATTTTCCTTTATGAGTATTTGGTCGTACAGACCTAGTCGGTGATTTTTTCCACCGCCACAAGCAACCGCGTATTTTTGTGCCAGCCTCAATCCCGGAATCGTCTTACGGGTATCGAGAATCTTGCAGTTTGTACCCGTCAATGCATTTGCGTACGCGTGAGTGGTTGTTGCTGTCCCGGATAGTAGTTGGAGGAAATTAAGCGCGCTGCGTTCTGCGGTCAATAGTTGCCGGGCATTTCCTATTAGCCCGCAAATTATGGTATTGGTGGTTTGCAGGGACCCTTCTTTGATGTGCCAAGTAATCGCAATTTTTGGATCGACTTGTCGAAATACTTCGTCAAACCATGGACGGCCACAAACGATGGCATTTTCTCTGAGCGTAATCTGAACTTGAGAAACGGTCTCGGGTTCGATCAGATGAGCCGTTAGATCCCCGCTACCAATGTCCTCGTCGAGTGCAGTTTGAACCGTTAAATCCAGGTTTTTTAGAAGAACGGGATCTATCACGGTTTCTCCAATGCGCTTCGGGTAAGACGGAATACCAGTGGACTCAGTAATGCGAGCGCAATCAAATTAGGTATGGCCATCAATCCATTTAATACGTCGGCAAGTAGCCAGATAAAGGATAGGTTGCCGATGGCACCGATAAACACGGCTATAATCCACGCAATACGAAACGGTAGAATAACTTCCTCGCCAAAGAGAAATTCGGCGCAACGCTCACTGTAATAGCTCCAGCCAAGAATCGTGCTGAAGGCAAAGACAACCAATCCGAAGCTGACGATGAGCCCGCCAAAACCTGAGATGCCTGAATTGAATGCTGTTGTGGAAAGAGACGCGCCCGTCAATGCTACACCTGTGGAAGGATCCATTTGAGTCCAGGCGCCTGTTAGGATAATCACCAGCGCTGTCATGGTGCAGACGATAAGCGTGTCGATAAATGTTCCCAGCATTGCGATGGTTCCCTGTTGCACGGGATTATTGGTTTGCGCTGCGGCATGCGCAATAGGTGCGCTACCCAAACCGGCTTCGTTAGAAAATACACCCCGTGCGACACCAAATCGTATGGCGGCCCAAACGGCGGCTCCCGCGAATCCACCCGTCGCAGCTGTTCCATTAAAGGCATGATCGAAAATAATGCCGAAGGCGGCGGGTACTCCGCTAAGGTTTGTGCCAATGACAACCAATGAACCTAGAACGTAAATAATGGCCATGACGGGCACAAGCCGAGCGGTCACCTGACCGAGACGTTTAATGCCTCCTAGAATCACCGCTGCGGCAATAACAGCCAGTACCAACCCTGTGATCCAAGTAGGTACTGAAAAATGAGTTTGCAGAACATCTGCGACAGAATTGGATTGAACGGTGTTGCCAATCCCAAAACCTGCCAACATGCCGAATAGAGCAAACAGTGATGCCAACCACCAAGCCTTTTTACCCAAGCCGTTCTTAATGTAATACATCGGGCCGCCGACGTGCATACCGCGATGATCGACTTCGCGAAAATGTACCGCCAGAACCGCTTCTGCATACTTGGTCGCCATTCCGATCAATGCGGTCAGCCACATCCAGAAAATGGCGCCGGGACCTCCGAGCGCTATGGCGGTACCCACTCCGGCAATATTGCCCGTCCCTACCGTTGCGGACAGCGCTGTCATCAGAGCTTGAAAAGGGGTGATATCGCCCTCTTTTGAAGCATCCGTTTTACGGCCCCGCCAGAGTAGGATGAATGCATTTGGAATCCGTCGCCAGGGTAAAAATCGCAGCCCGATCGTAAGATACAGGCCGACCCCAAAGAGCAGAATCAGCATTATGGGGCCCCAGACGAAAGTACTAATTTGGTTCAGAATAGATTCGATCATAGGGCTAGGAGTGCCTGCGATGAGGAGGGGAGGATAGTATATTAGCGTAAAGGGAAGGGCGTGTATTAAAGTTTCTTGTTGTAGCCGCTACTTTTATAGCTTCGACACTTGTAAAAGTTGTGTGAGAACGCCCCCTAAGGTGAAAACATCATCTCCAGAGTAATAAATCCTTCCCACTGCAAACGATGCTCATGCTCATCCGCAAAACGTAGCCCCGGTGCAAATTCAAGAAACATCTTGTCTCGCCAGATAGCACGGCGATGGCGTAGCCGCAGTTGAGTAATCTCGAGTTTATTGTGTTCGTCATTTACAAGCTCATTGAGCCATTCAAAGGCGAGCCATCTAAGCGAAGAAAGCCTCCTGAAAACGGTGAAATTTTGCTTTAGGATAAGGCCAACCTCGCGATCTGCCCAAATAGGTTGAGTGGTGCTGCGAAAAAAAAAGTTCTCACCTATCTCATATTCATTATCGATACGTAAGTTGGCTTCCCAGCCATCTCTGGTATCGTAGATTAAGGATGGTGTCACGCGCGTTAACCAGTCCCCACGGTTGATTTTTTTACTGAGTCGCAGGCGAGTGAAAATATGTGGATCCGTCAAACCGCCACGAAAACCAGTGGAAAGGCTAAGTTTTTTCTTCTTGGTATCTTTAATAGTGTAGCGTATAGAAGAACTGGCTTCTTGATCTGCGGTATCCGAGAGGCTTCCATCGTCGGTGCCTTCAAATACGAGCTGCACACGGCGCTCTAATCGTGGCAGGACGACTTTTCCGCGTAGAAAAAGCCGGGTTTTTTCAGCTTCCAGCTCAAGGAACGTATTGGACACACCGAAGCGAAGGTTACTGGATGCAAGTTCCTCGTCTTCTCGTTCATCACCAAAAAAGCTATCTAACCAAGATGCGGTTTCTTGCAAGCGTTGTGTAATAGCTGCGTGCCCACGTGCAAGTTTACTCTCAGGAGCCAAAGGCTGATCTATATCGCCCAGCGACATAGCGGTCACCGAAGAGGTTGCAACGAGTGCTGGAAACAAAAAAAAGGTCATCCAGTATCGCATGAGAGAATAGCTATAATTCCAATTACAAAAACGGATAAAACGGTATCTTTTTCGTAGTGCCTCCATCTGCTTGGGGAAATGCCTCCATTCCAGAAGCCTGTCTAAGCTAAGTGCTTACCGATGAATAGATAGAGCGAGTCGTATACTTTCTTGACAGCATAAGGTAATCCGGTTCCTCTTGCCAGCAAGGGTTTTATACGTAAAGAGCGTAGTTAGAAATCAGATGAGATTGACGGGGGTAGACACTTCGAAAGTGGCGTTTCATCTACCCGTAACTTACTTATGATAATTAAGTCTTGTTCCGAGCTTCCTTAAACACTGATATCAGGGAACTCCAATGAATAAAGCTGAGTTATCCAGAGAAGGGCCGCATCAGCAGTGACATCGGACCTCTGGGAAAATGCTTTCGCCACATTATTGAAAAGATCACCGAGGCTATACATAATACTAGCGCATACCAAAACGTGAAGACAAAGCTCAAATTCCGCTCACCAAAGAAGAGATATAAACCGAGCATGCCAATCAGTATATGTCCGATATAGTGAGTTAACGCTAATTGACCACTCACCATCGTTACCTTTATCAAACTATACCCGTATATGGACTCCTCGTTTATTGCAAGGCAAATGTTCCTATCTAATATCGAAAACA
>FXBE01000130.1_pt1 | contig 12772 bp, 10 predicted proteins | sample 5335311 | NCBI WGS metagenome assembly FXBE01 (sample SAMEA103928390, study PRJEB20085) | sediment metagenome | biome: marine biome; feature: hydrothermal vent; material: sediment | place: Atlantic Ocean | collected 2013-08-06T02:46:56 | depth 0.05 m | reverse complement strand
TTTCTTTCATAGCTGTATCTTATCCTATCTTTATATTGTATCTGCTAACCCAGAGGGTGATACTGCATCATCGTCTCTTGCAGATTTTGCTTCTGTATATGGGTATAGATCTGTGTGGTCTCAAGCGATGCATGCCCCAGTAATTCCTGTACCACGCGCAGATCGGCACCCCCTATGATCAGCGAAGAAGCAAAAGAGTGGCGCAGTACATGAGGTGAGACCCCCAGATATTTTTTGACGATCTTATAGGCAGAGATACGGCTGAGCACTTCACCCCGGTAGTTAAGCCAGATGTAGGCATTCGACCACTTCTGGGCTCCAAGGTATCTCTCCACTGCTTCAGTCGCAACAGGGGCAAGAGGTACCACTCTCTCTTTTTCTCCTTTGGCAAAACGTATCTTCAGCCACCCTTCGAGTATGTCGGAACGCTGTGTGGAAAGTGCTTCGGAAATGCGACATCCGCTGGCATAAAGAAAAAGTATGAGTGCATAATCACGCAGCCCGGCTACTGTACTTCTGTCGATACTTTCCACCCCCTGCATGATCTCTTCAGGACTGAGGTATTTGGGAAGATTCTTGGGTACTTTGGCCATGGGGATCTTGATCTTCTCGTAAGAAAAATCCTTGATATGGCAAAAATGGAAAAAGGTATTGATAGAGGAGAGTTTTCTGTTGAGCGTACGTTTGTTCTCAAAGCTGGCAAGAAACTGCAATACATCAGTGGTTTCAAGTTTGGTAAGCGCTTTGGGGATAAGTGTTTCAAGTTGACGAAGGTCTCCCAGATAAGAGGAGACAGTCAGGGAATCCAGCGCTTTTGTCACAGAAAGATACTCTTCAAAAGCGGTCAGGATATCGTTATTCATAACCTAGTTTGGAGAGATAGATGATCTTTCCGTCTTTATACAGTTTATGATCTGCAATATAGACCGGTTCATCTACTTCACCGACATCATAGATCTTGTACTTGCTTAAATTTTTATTCAATACAATGAGTGAGCCCTGATGATCCAGTGCATAGACTTTTCCACCGTCTACAGCAGAGGCAGAAAAGTGTGCAAATTTAAACTTTTGTTTTGCCTGTACTTTCAGCTCCCCATTCAATTTCTTTATCTCTCCCTCTTTGGTAAACAGATAGATCGATCCGTATGCAACCGAGACATCAGATATATTGGCACGAAGTTCATCCTGTCCTTTTGTGCCGACGGTAAGCAGTTTGATCGGCGTTGCTGCGACCATAGTATCACCCATACGCGAGAGATAGATCACATTATTGAATGCCGGTTCAGAACTCAGATAGATCACCGTTGCATTCTCCGGGTCATTTTTACTAAATACAATCAATTTACCATCCAGCATCGGGAGCACAACCAGGTTGTCAATGAACATCGGTACTGCGGCTCTGCTGTCAATGGCAAATGTGGCTTCCGATTTGTTTTCTGTCAGTTTTTTATCTTTTGCAATGGAGTATACCCCAAAGGTATTATCGCTGAGCACATAGGCGATAATTCCGTTCTTGATCGCTGCAGAGATCACCGGCATAGACATCTTGACCTCTTTGACCGTGGCACCGGAGCTTCTGTTGAGTATCTTGAGGGTACCATCCAGATTGCCTGCCAACACATAACGATTGCTTTGACTTAAAAAATCGTAGTCCTTGCCAAGCGATATTTTGCTCACACCGTATTTTGAAATATAGTGCCGGTTTTCCAGTGTTGCCCCGTCACGACACAGATCGACAATGCTTCCGTCATATGACTTGGCTGTAGCAGCATCTGCAGAAAATGTCTGAGGCGGTTCAAAATATTTTTTGGAACTACATCCCGAAAAGGTCAGCGATGCAGCAAGAAGTACAGCAAATGATATTCCGGAGTGTAAAGATCTTTTCATTATTTTGCCTTTATCATTGAGTGTTCAAGCAGACGTGTCAACATTTGAAGAGAAGAACGATCATCAATGAGTTCGAGCTTCTCTTTGGCTTTTTTGGTATCGCCGGACTTTATAGCCAGATAAGCCTCTTCAAACAGTGACAAGTCAGCATAGAGTTTTGAATCAACCGGATGCATTGCTATCGCACCTGCTGTATAGCTGCTGGCATCGGCGATCACATCATTCTTGCTCTTGGACAAGGTTTTCAAAGCACTAACATCATTTGTTTTAGCCGCTTTCGAAAAGCTGTAAAGTGAAAACAATGCAGGATTTTTCGATTGAAGTGTTTTTAATGCTTCCGCATCTTTCGGATTTTTTTGAAGGGTCAGAAACGCCGTGTTCGCAGCCTCAAGTCTCGATGCCTTGATACTCTCCATAGCCGTTTGTGCAATAAAAAAGAGCAATACTGCACCCGCTACACCCCATACAATATATTTATATTTATAATAAAGTGATTCCAGTTTAAAGGCACTTTCAAGTACTTTTTCATCACCACTTAATTCTGTTTTTACATATTTCACATCATCTTTAATGCTCACAAATAGCTCCCGCGATTTTAAATTGATATATTATACCCTTTAGAGTTAAAAAAGGGGTTACAGCTCAACGATGGTAATGCCTAAGTTTCCTGGCATTCTGTAAAACTTTTCTATCTTCGGATGCTGTTTCAGGTACTCACTGACCAATTTTGAAAGCACCCCTCCACCTGTACCGTGGATGATCTGTACTTCGCTCAAACCGTTTACCAGCGCATCGGAAAGGAACTTGTCTACCGTGTCGATAGCTTCATCAGCATACATACCCAGCAGTTTGACAGAGACAGATGCACCTGACTTCTCCACCTGTACCTTTACCTCTTTTTTCTTTTTTGCTACTTTTATGTTGGGGGTGTCCCCTCTTTTCTTAAGCTGCGAAAGCGGTACTCGCATCTTCAGTCCATCTACAATGATGGTGGCATCTTTCCCCCGGACAGCAAGCAGTTCCCCTTTGTGTGAGCGGTACTTGACCTTGTCACCCTCTTTTAAAGGCTCTGTCTCTTCAAGTTTGACCTCTTTTAGTTTAAACTCTTTTCTCTGATGTGCCACATTGAGCAGACGTCTGCCCTCTGTGGACTCTTTGACCTTCAGTGCTTCACGTGCTTTTTTGGTCGCAGCATTGTAACGGTTCTCCAGCGTCGCGATGGCTTTTCTGTGATTTTCCCTAAGTACATGCTCTTCATCCAAAAGTTTCTGTTTCTGTTTTTCCACTGCTTCGAGTGATGCATCTACTTTGGCGATCTTTAGGCGCATTTCACGCTCCAGAGTCGTGGAGCGTTCTATGAGTTCATTCAAATTCTCTTTGTCTTCGCCATACACTTTCTTGGCTTTGTTGACAATACCCACAGGCACACCGTAACGCTGTGCTGTCTCAAAGGCGTACGATTTTCCGATGCTCCCCTGCAAGAAGGTATAGGTCGGTACCCGTCTCTCTTCGTCGTACAGTGCGGCGATGAGTTCGACCTCATCGTCTGAAGCCATCAGTGAAGCCAGCCGTTTATGGTGTGTGGTAACAATGAAAGAGATACCTTTTTTGCGCAGTTCATCCAGCATTACCCGAAAAAGCGAAGCCGCTTCGTCTGAGTCTGTTCCCAGTTCTATTTCATCGACCCCGACAATGGCGTCTTCTTTGGAAAAAAGTTTGGCAAACTCCTGCATACGTCCGGCGAAAGTGGAAATGTCATTTTTCACAGACTGAGGATCATCAATGACCGCTTCAATGCTTTTATAGTGTCCCACCTGGGTTTTAGAAGCATCACATTGAAAAGGTAAAAGGTATTTGCTCATATACACCGCCGCAAGCATCGACTTGAGCAGCATTGTCTTACCTCCGGCATTGACACCGGTAACCAGCATGATCTGTTTGTCCATATCCATCGTGATGGGGACAGGGTTCTCTATGGCAGGGTGTGCAAAATCCTGCAGCTTGATACGTTTTCCTTTGGACGGCAAAATAAATTCATACTCTTTTGCCCTTGCAAAAGAGACACGTGCCTGATAGTGGTCGAAACGATCATACTCTTTGTTGATATATGCCAGGAAAAGATGCCATTTGAAAAAAATAGCTGAAATCTTTTTGCAATATTGAAATATCAATGCCTCTTTGGAACTTAAAAGGGCAGACTCTTTCTCTTTTAAATGGGAAAGACTCTGAGGGATGATGTAAAAAAAACCGCCCGGAGATCTCGCGACCACAGTAGCTTTGATGGCATTGTTGAAGCCTCCGCGTACCAGCAGTGTCTCTTCCCCGCCGTTAAAGTGAACCTGGGTATCGACCAGATAATCACGCAATTTTGAAGAATGTGCCAGTTTATACAATGTCTCTTTGATATCTGTTTTGTTTTGTTTGATGGCACGTTCAAGTTTGTAGAGTTCAGGGTCACGCTCTGCGTTAATATCGCCTTCACGGGTAAAATAGTCGATGATCTCCAAGATCTCTTCATGGATCTCTATACCGTTTATCCAGCTTTTTAAAGGTTCTTGAAAACCAACAGCACGAAGCGTATTGAAATAAGAGAACATCGTTACGAAGGCATAGATCTCATCCAGAGAAAGTACTGCCTGTTTTTTTAGAAGGTTGAGTTCTTTGTCCAGATTCGGTACCTGTTTGGGCAGAGGAAACTGCACAGAAGAGAGTGCTTTGATGTAACGGTAGTGCTGGTTGATATCTCCCATCATCGCTACAGGTTTCTCTCTGGCAAGGAACCTTTTGAACTGCGCTACATACCCGTCAAGATCAAGTTTCTGAATGATGGATTTTTCATTTCTATGCTGTTGTAACACTTCTCAATAATTCCTCTACAATGTATTGAATGAATTATACTATAATACTCACAGTTTAAAGAGTCCGTATGAAATATATATTATTACCTCAATCATTGGTTTTCGGAATTTTTGGCTAAAGTAGAGAGAGATTTTGAAACCGTTAGCAACGATATGGACACATACTTAAACAATATCTATAGCAGTATGCAAGAGGAAAGAGCGTTCTTTAACGCTCTTTTTTACGCTTCACCCCGTATCTGGTAAGTAATGTCCCCTGCACCAAAAGAACAAACAAGCCCTTCATCGTACCCTTTGATAACATGTCCGTCTTTAATGATCTTTACAACGCAGTCTTCTTTGGTAACGCTATCTGCCATTGTCAGATCATAACGACTGAATGCCCCTTTCAAGTCTATTTCAACAGGCAATTCACCCGCTGACCAGATAGGAAGAATAGTCAACTCATCTGCGCCTTCAAAACACTCAACAAAAGCAGGAAGATTGTCGATGGTACGTGTATATTTATGCGGCTGCCAGATGACATTAAGTGTTTTAAAGCCACGCAGCTCTTTATAAGCTTTCAAAGACTCCATGGTCGCTTTTATCTCTGTGGGATGATGTCCATAATCATCGATGACCACCATCTCTTCTTTATTTTGAATAATATCAAAACGTTTTTTGATCCCTTTATAGTTCAAAATATTCGTCCTAATATCTTCAAGTTTTTCACCAAGCTCCAGCGCAGCCAATATAGCCAATGCAGCATCGATTGCAATATGAAAACCAAAACCAAAGACATCAAAAGAGCCAAAGTCTTTCAGTAAAAAACGTGTATGGGGTTCTCCGTTTATCAGTACAAATTCTACATCTTTCAGATCTTTGGAAGGGTAGAGTTTAGTGCTGTCCATGTCCAGTGATGCCAGAAATTCATCTTCTGCATTAATGACACGGGTTTTTGCCAAAGAGAGGAACTTTTTATAAGCATTATAAAAACGCTCTTCATCATATTCATAATACTCCATGTGTTCAGGCTCGACATTGGTGACAATCGCCAGGGTTGGGTTGGAGTTCAGAAAACTCTCATCACTCTCATCTGCTTCAAAGATCACCCTGTCGTTGTCATAATTGCGCACATTGGAGCCAAACTCTTTTGCTATTGCACCGATCAGTGCAGAACTCTCAGGAACCATAGCAGCCAACATGGCTGAAGTAGTACTTTTACCATGTGCACCCCCTACGGCATAAACGATTTTCTTATCAAGAATATATGTCAAAGCATCTTTACGTGAAAGAAGTTTTACACCTAACTCTTTGGCTTTTTGATACTCAGGGTTTGTCGGGCGAACCGCAGCAGAGTAAATAACCATATCAACACCTTCTACCGCATCTTCATGATGGGGAATAGTGATCTTCGCGCCAAAATTTGTTGCAAGATCATTGGTGATTTCAGTCTGCTTAATATCAGAACCGGAAATTTTATGTCCGTCGTTATACAAAAATTTTGCTAAAGCAGAGAGACCAATACCCCCAATGCCGATAAAATGTATCTTTTGCTCTTTCATCTTACTTCTCCTTATCCGCTTCGAGTACTTTCAATGCTTCTTCACCCTCTTTGACATATTTGGCAAACATCGTTAAAAGAATATCATTGGGCTGTACAAAAGTTTGAATAAAAAAAGCCAAAGGATCGTTTTCATCCATTTGCGAAACATCAACCATGTTTTCAATAAAGTCATCAAAAGAATTTCCTGCCATTACAGCACAGGCATGGATCATCATGGCATCTTTCAAAGCCTTATTGTTGACAGTATGATGCAAAACTAAAAACATCTCTTTAGCGCCTTTTTTGTCATTTTCCGAATAACGCTGAATGGCATGTTCATAGATAGCACGGGCAATGGCTCTCTCTTCTATGTCATTGTTCACATCAAACGATCTGTGTGTAGAAAGGTACTCAGCCAGTTTATCAAAAGCTGTATTAACAATAAAAGTAAACACTTCATTGATCTCATCTTCAGGTGCTTCGATCACAAGCTGTGCGTCAAGAAGCTGATACCCTTTGGCAACAGATTCTTCATTCTTACACTCCTCTTCCAGTCGTTTTATATTCGCTAAAAATTCAGGATCTTTTTTTAACTCTTCTACATGTATGTCCGGCATTTCCATTTGTGTCCTTTATTTTGGTGCGCGTTTACGCACTTTAGATTGTTTTTATAAGTAAAGCAATACGCTGTAATGCTTCTCTGGTTTTATCTGCTTCATAGACCAGTGCCAGTCTGACATAGCCTTTGCCCTCACCTTCCCGTCCGAGGAAAGAACCGGGAATCACTTTGAGGTTGTATTTTTCATACAGTGTGGTTGTAAAGTCTATTTCATCTTCCACTTTAAGCCAAATATAAAAGGTGGCTTCCGGTGCTTCTAGCCCCAAAATTTCTTTTGCAACTTCAAAGTTCTTTTTATATTTGTTTCTAAAAACAGCCACATGTTCCTGGTCTGCCCAGGCGACAGCAGCAGCTTCCTGCAAAGGCAATGGGGATGCACATCCGACATAGGTTCGGTAAACCATGTAGGATTTAAGGATCTCTGCATCTCCGGCAATGAAACCTGAACGCAGTCCCGGTGCAGAAGAACGCTTGGAGATGGAATTGATGACCAGGATATTTTTAAATTCAGGGTTACCTGCTTCTATACTGGCATTCAGAAGTGACGGTAGCGGGGCATTGAGGTAAAGGTCGGCATAACATTCATCATTCATCAGAACAAAATCATGTTTTAATGCCAATGTCACCCATTTTTTAAGATCTTCCATCATCATCACTGAAGCGGTAGGATTGTTCGGTGAATTTAAAATGACAAAGTCTGCTTTCGCTAAAGCTACCTCATCAACTTCCGGCTGAAAGTCATTGCTCTCATTGAGATTCAGATAGATCACCTCAGCGCTGCAAGCTTTCGCAGCACCTTCATAAATCTGGTAAAAAGGATTGGGAAAGACCATGACCGGCTTTTTGACATCATGCAGCAGAAACTGGGGAAAATTAAAAAGTACTTCCCTGGTACCAAAGGTCGGAATGATCTGGGCATTGTCAAGCTGCAAAGAGAACCGTTGCTGTAAGTAGCGCAGCATCCCTTCACGCAATACTGCTTCGCCGGAAGTCTTAGGGTACTTGTTTAAAAGAGATACCTTCTCTTTTAAAGCCTCCAGTATAAATGCCGGTGTATCAAACTGCGGTTCACCTATGGTCAAAGAGAGTGGCGCATAGTCCGCATTGGGGACTCTGTTTTCAAGAAGTTGGTTCAACTTCTCAAAAGGGTAGGTTTCAAAGTTCATGATTGCCCTAAGTATTATTTTAATGAAAGATTATATCCAACTTGGGGTTAATATTTCTCTTCTTTTTTAGTTCACTGCCACTTGACTGTTCAACAACATTGCCAATTCCTGTTTTATCGCTTTTTCTTTGGCACTAAGCGCAGTACTTTTTTTCTCTTCTACCTTGTTGAACATAGAAATCTTCGCTCTCAACTTTGCTTCTCTTTGTATGTTCATCATCGTATAGGCTACATAATAGTTGTAAATATTTTGAATATACTGCACCGTTTCACGCCCTATTTTCTCAGCTGCGATCACTTCCACGTTGCCAAACCATTTGTTTGGATTCAAACCTCTCTTTTTTGCGATCTTCCTGAACTTGTTGATACGGTTAGGTCCTGCGTTATATCCTGCAAAGACAAAAAGAGACCGGGACGCTTTGTCTATATTTTCATCACTGAAATAGTGCTCTTTTAAAAGCTTATGGTACTTGACACCTGCATGGATATTGGCATCCGTATTGTAAATGCTTCCCACATTCATCTCTTTGGCAGTGGCCGGCATAAGCTGCATAATACCTCTTGCACCCACATGGCTTTTCGCTCGTTCATGAAGTCTCGATTCCTGATAGGCCTGTGCCATAAGCATCAAAGGATCCAACTCATACTCTACTGCATACTTTTTAAATGTTTGACTCAAAGTTTGAAATTTCTTTTTTGAAATACCTGACTTAGATATTTTTCTATAACGTTTTGAATGCAAATACTTTTCAGTCGCCACTCGGGAAAATGAATTACCCACTTTATTGGTTTTTATAAATTTGTTCAGCTCTGTCAAAAGCTGTGGATTATCTTTTCTAAGCATCAGTCCCAATTCTGCATTTTCCCTGAAGGTAATATCTGTATGTAAGTTCAACGAAGTATAGACAACTGACCACATTTTTGCTTTATAATCATCCATAACCGTAATGCCGATGACACCGTCGTTTACCAGCTCCAGTATATCTTCACTCTCAAGATCTTCCGGTAAAGCTTTGATCACTATGGGGTCCAGACCTTTTTGTACCAGTGTCTCACTCACTTGCAACAGAGAATCCAGATAAGACATAGAAGGCTTGATGTACACTTCTTTTCCAGACAGGTCTTCAAATGATGTAATACCTTTTAGGGCATTGTTTGTAACCAGTATTTCGTTAATTCCGGAAGCAAAGGGAGCTGAAAATATCACCTCTTCCTGTCGTCTTTTAGTAATGGTATTACTTGCAATGGCAACATCTCCGTATCCGGCCTTTAAAGCAGGGATCAAAAACTCTCTGGTGACAGGAATGGGGATCAGCTTGGTTTTAATATGTTTGTTTTTGTTAGGATGGTTTTTATTGATCTGTTTCTCAAGTGCAATAATAGCATTGTGGTACAAACCCGTTTTTTTACCTTTTTCTATGCCATAAAATGTTTTGGAATTGACCACAAGTACACGAATGGTTTTTCTTTTCAGCATCGCATCCAGGTCATCCGTATGCTGTTCCAGTACTTTCTGCACCAAAGGTTTTGTCTTCTGTTTCACCGACTCCATTTTCTTGAGATGCGTGACAGATTCCGACTTGGCATCCAGTAGATCTATACCGAGTGTCAATGCCAGTAACGGCAATATCGATTTCAATTTCTTTTTCATCAATGTATCCTTTTTTCACTCCAAAGGGAGAGATTCTATACATATGATAGTAGAAACAAAAAAATAAAAGAAGGGCATTTAGAAAGAAAAAAAATGCTGCAATATGCCTAGTAGAGTGCTACCACCGACTTTGTACCTGTCTCAGTTTTGCTCACCACAAAAGCACCATTGTTTATCTTTTTTCGTACGGTTTGCAAAGCACTGTCTACGGCTGCTTTACTTTGATAAGGACCAACCAGCACTTTATACTTGTCTTTATGTTCTGTTTTGAAGGACAAGCCTGCCTTCGTGATCTGGGAAAGATAACTTTGTGTCGGTTCCTGTGCAAAAGAACCTGTCTGTATATAATACGTTGTTTCTTCGGACTTATGTATAGAAACTTTGGGGGTCTTTGAAGATTTGCTCTGTTTTAAAACTATCTTTGTACCTCTGCCTTTATGCGCTACCACCCATTTAATGACATTGTTCTCCAGTTGTGCCGCTTTCCAGTTTCCTCTGTTGCTATTTACAAGAATCACTACGGTGTAGAGATTCCCCTGTCTGCTTTTCACATACCCGGCAATATTCTTCACTCTTTTAAGTGTGCCTGTTTTCATCCAGGCTCTGTTACGCACTATCGTGCCTCTGAAACGTCTTTTTATAGTTCCATCTACACCTGCAATGGAAAGGATCTTCATCCAGCGCATGCCGTAATGGTCATACGCATTATCCAAGACTTTTGAAAGCAGTACAGCAGAGAGTTTCGCCGAGCGTGAGAGTCCGCAGCCATTATCTATGCTCAGGGTATGTTTGTTTAACGCTCCTCTGCTCTTAAGAATGTATTCCACTGCTTTTCTCCCTTTTGCAAGAGTAGCCGGGGCACCATATATCTTTGCCCCCATATAGAGCAATAGATGCCGGGCATAAAGATTGATCGATTTTTTAGCAGTTCGTGAAACGATCTTCTCCAGCGATCTTGAGTAATGGGTGAACAGCAACGTTGCTGTAGAAGGGACTTTATTCAAACGCATTGACCCCGAAACACTTATACCTGATGTTTTCAAGGCATCTTTGAGTGCATAATAAAAAGACTTATATGGTTTGGTGATCACCTGACAAAGATTTCGTTTCCCGCAGTTTTTGGAAATTCTTCCTCGCAAGATCACCTGAGGAGTACCCGTACTGTTGTCTATTTTCATACCAGGCCAGGAGTAGCGCCCCCGACAAGGTTTGTTCACACGTTGCAAATTGTTTTGAAGCACATAAGAACCATCAGGTACTTTTTTGTACACCGCGTTTTTATTGGGTGCCACACAGATGGTCGAGATACGCTCATTGAACATCATGGCATCCGGCATGGCATTGTAGGGACTGTAGGTATGGTTGTCAAAACCGGAGTTATTCTTGTTACCCACGGCGAAATAACTTCGGTCTATGACGATATTTCCCGTGATCTTCCGTATTCCTTTTGCCTTAATTTGTGTAATGATCGATGGCAGATCTCTGGAAGCGAGGGTCGGATCGCCATACCCTTTGACAAGCAGATCACCCTTTAAAACACCATTATTGATCGTTCCTCTGGCATAAAATTGCGTCGGCCAACGGTAGTCAAAGCCCAATTTCGATACAGCCGCATATATAGAAAGCACCTTCATCACAGAGGCAGGTGTACGTGTCGCGCTGGCGTTGAGTGCAGCGACCACATGCCGGCTTTTTCCTGCATCTTTTATGTAAATACTCATGTCTTTTTTGGGTATACCCGATTTTGCGATTATCGCTTCCAATCCTGCTGGCAGCGCGTAGATCCAGCTAGAGAGCAGTACCAGTACGACAATAATATGTTTCAATTTATCTCCTTATAGGCTTGCAAAAGTTGCTGCATAGCCTGTTTCAATATTTCTTGGGATGTACCGACATTTAAACGCATAAACCCTTCTCCTGCGGTACCAAAACTTTTGCCGTCATTGAGACCAAGTTTTGCTTTTTGTATAAAAAATGCTGTGAGCTCCTTTTGCGAAAGACCCATCTCACGGCAATCCAACCACATGAGAAAGGTCGCTTCCACAGGCAAGGCTTTTACAGGCACGTTATGCTCTTTTAGAAAAGTTGTCACATAGACAACATTATCCGCCAAATATGTTTTCAGTGCATCCAGCCAAATATCACCCTCTTCATATGCTGACATCAGTGCTTCTATGCCAAAGGGGTTTCCGTTAGTCACACCGGACTTGTCCTGTATCACGGAAAAACGTCTGCGAAGTTTGTCGTCGGGTATTATGGCATAAGATGTATTTAAGCCTGCTACATTAAACGTTTTTGAAGGGGCGGTCAACACCACAGAGTGCTCTTTCATTTTCTCAAAACTCGCAATACTGTGCTGCTTTTTGTTATATACGATGTCTGCATGTATCTCATCTGAGACGATCACCACATCATATTTTAGACAAAGATCGATGATCTTTTCCAACTCCTCTTTATCCCACACTCTTCCTGTAGGGTTATGCGGAGAACAGAGCAGAAACATTTTGGAAACTTTTAGTTTTTTTTCAAGGTCTTCAAAGTCTATTTCATACCGTCCGTTTTTCTCGACCAGTACATTGTCATAGAGTTTTCTTTTTTTACGTTTGACTGAAGAAGAAAAAGGAGGATAAAGGGGACTTTGTATCACGATACCCTCTCCTTTTTTGCTGTAAGCGTCAATGGCAAAATTTATAGAAGGCACCACCCCGTAACAGGGAACGATCCAGTTTTTGTCTATATCCCAGTCAAAACGTTTTTTCATCCAGCCCTGAATCGCATCAAAATAACGTGGCGGATAGACCGTATATCCATAAATAGGATGTTCTGCCCTTTTTTGCATCGCTTCCTGCACACAGGCTGGAGAAGCCAAGTCCATGTCTGCCACCCAAAGAGGCAAAAGATCATCGGTTCCAAATTTTTTGACAGCATCGTCATACTTGGTTGTATAAGTCTCCATCCTGTTTATGGCTATAAAAACTGTCTTTTTCATTTTAAAAAAATACAAACGAGAAATATTTTAGTCAATACTTTCAAAAATCTCTACAGAAGGTTTTCCTGCAAACCACTC
>FXBE01000129.1_pt1 | contig 12894 bp, 8 predicted proteins | sample 5335311 | NCBI WGS metagenome assembly FXBE01 (sample SAMEA103928390, study PRJEB20085) | sediment metagenome | biome: marine biome; feature: hydrothermal vent; material: sediment | place: Atlantic Ocean | collected 2013-08-06T02:46:56 | depth 0.05 m | reverse complement strand
ATTGATATAATTATAACCGGGTAGGTATTGCTTTCCTATGCCGTTAGCCAGACACTATGCCCAAACTAACCACATAAAACCAACAGTAGCCACACGCATGTACCAGAACCACTTTGGGCTAAACGAAAAACCCTTCACCATTACGCCAAACCCACGATTTTTTTACCTCAGTGATCAACGCCGAATTCATCTGACACACCTGCTATATGGTGCCGACGAAAACGGTAGTTTTGTACTTTTGACCGGTGATGCGGGCACAGGTAAAACGACACTTTGCCGCTCCCTACAGGAGCGAGCCCCCCTAAACGTTAATTTTGCACTCATCCTTAATCCGCCGAAAACTCCGCTAGAACTGCTTACCTCAATATGCGATGAATTCAAAATCCCATACTCAGAAGACAAAATCAGTCAAAAGCCTCTCATTGATAAACTCCGCAAGTTTTTTTTACTGCAGCAAAGAAAAGGTTCTCAATCCATTGTCGGTGTAGATGAAGCCCAAAATCTGGATGCAGAAACGTTGGAACAAATTCGTCTGCTCACAAACCTGGAAACGGGAACCCGCAAGCTGTTAAAAATCATCCTGATTGGCCAGCCCAAACTAAGCACGATACTCTCAAAAACGAATACCCAGCAGTTAGCCCAACGTATTACGGCTCGATATAAACTCGAGCCACTTTCACTCAAAGAAACCGCCATCTATGTTCAGCACCGTCTCGAGACGGCCGGTGCGACAAAAAAGATATTTCAACCTATGGCGATCAAACAATTGCACCGTAGCTCTAATGGCATCCCGCGCATGATCAACCTGATCAGTGACCGTGCCTTAACTGGAGCCTATGCAATGAATCGCAAAAGAGTTGGTGCAAAGCTGATTTCCGAAGCCGCGAATGAAATTACCGATACACCCAAGGGAAAATCTTCGGGCAAACTCTGGAAGCTCGCCCTATTGGCGAGTCTTATACTTGTAGCAGGTTTTCTGGTATTTTTCTACTCATCCAAAAGCAAAATCCAAGCCAATGCATCTGAGAACCCTGAAGCAAGCATACCCGCAGAAGCTGCCAAAACGGCTACGCCCCCTAAGGTCAAGTCAGCATTACTTGATACGCTGAATAACACAGCCCCTGATTCCCTCGCACTGAAACAACTGTTCGAATATTGGGGATATAACTTCGACTCGTTAGAAGGAGGATCTACCTGCGGACGAGCGAAACAGGCTGGATTAGGATGTCGCTTTACCAGGGGATCGATTGCCAAAATTCGACAATTTAATCGGCCTGTGGTGCTGACACTGAAAGATACTTCCGACCAATCCCATCAAGTACTCGTATCTTCAATAAATCAAGATACCGTCACGCTTAGGTTAACCGCAGGCGAACAGGAATTTGGGCGCGCAGAAATCGAATCTCGTTGGAGCGGAGACTACCTGCTGCTGTGGCAACCACCACCACAAGGCTCTACCCTTCTCAAAAAAGAACAGTCTGGGCCAGATATTATTTGGCTAAAAGAGCAACTTGACCTGCTAGAAGGTATCGACGCAAATACCCAAGCGCATTCTGAGTTATTTGATGAAGACCTCAAGCAGCGCGTCATCACGTTCCAAAACAATAATAATTTAAAAGCCGACGGTATTGCCGGTGAAGAAACACTGATCGTACTGACTACGGCTATTGGCAAACCAGAGACACCGGCCTTATCACCACCGCAATAAGCGTCTCCTTTCCAAACTGCACCTTTTTAATGCGATAAATGTTAACGCCCAAACTATCTAAACAGCAACGTTCACAAGTCGTTATAGAGACCGAACGCCTCGTCAGTCAGGTTCACAAACACTTTTCCTTAAAACCCAATGCAGTGTCGGTAAGTTTCGATGTTAAGGGAAGCGCTTGGGGTTACTTCGTAATTCAAAGACGTAATTACTATATTCGTTACAATCCTTTTTTATTTGCCCGATATTTTGATGATGGAATAAAGGATACGATCCCTCACGAAGTTGCCCATTACGCCGTTGCAAGAATGCATCCGCGACGCCGCTGCAAGCCTCATGGCACCGAATGGCGAAACGTTATGTCTTTATTCAATATACCTAATCCAAAGGCCACTCATCGCGCAGATGTATCCGGCATCCCCGGTAGACGTCAGCGGCGCTTTCCGTACGCTTGTCATTGCGGAAAAGTTGAGCTCTCAACAACACGCCACAAGCGCGTTCTATACGAAGGTGCAAAGTATAAATGTCGTAAATGCGGCGAAGTATTAGTACTACGACCGGCCTGACTTACGCCGGTCAAGAATATAGCGCAGCGGCCCCGATGCGGTATAAACCAAAAATCCAAAAAATAGAACTTTAGGTGGATCAAAAGCGAGTAGTATTAATATTAAAACGACGGCCAAGACACCGAAGAATGGCACCTTTCTTTTATAATCTAAATCCTTAAAGGTCAAATAGGGAATATTGCTTACCATCAAGGCCGCCGTCACTAGAGTGACAAAAAAGGCAGGGACTCTCAGGGCCTCACCAGACACACCTAAATCGTGCCAGATCCAAACCATTCCAACCACTAGCGCCGCAGCCGTGGGGCTGGGCAAGCCGATAAAATATCGTTTATCAGCTTCCTCTGTCTGGGCGTTAAATCTTGCTAACCGCATGGCGGCGGAGGCGGTATAGAAGAAGGCTGCCAACCAACCTAATTTAGCCCAACCCGGATCCGTATCGTTCATATACACAAGCGACCATTGATACATCACCAGTGCGGGCGCAAGCCCAAAGGAAACAAGATCGGCAAGACTGTCATATTGAGCGCCGAACTCGCTTGTTGTATTTGTCATTCGCGCCACTCGACCGTCGACCGTATCGAGAACCATGGCGATAAATATCGCAACGGATGCAGCTTGAAAACGCCCGTTCTGAGAAGCGATTATGGCATAAAACCCGGCAAACATAGCGGCTGTCGTGAACAGGTTTGGCAATAAATAAATGCCACGCGAACGGCGCTTATCCGACGAATTTTCTTCCATATCTGCCAGACCCTTTATGCGACCTCAGTGCTAAACAACACGTTTTAGTTTTTCTTTTTATCGACGAGCTTATTATCACCGATCCAGGCCATCATGGCGCGCAAGCGTCCACCCACTTCTTCGATGGGATGCTCTCGACCCAAGCGGCGTTTTGCCTTCATCGTAGCGGCGCCCGTAATATTCTCAGTAATAAATTCCCGCGCAAACTCACCGTTTTGAATTTCGGTGAGAATCTTCTTCATTTCTTTTTTCGTCTCATCCGTAATAATGCGCGGGCCTCGCGTCAAATCACCGTATTCGGCCGTATTGGAAATCGAGTAACGCATATTGGCAATGCCACCTTCATACATGAGATCCACGATCAGCTTTAGTTCATGTAAGCATTCGAAATACGCCATTTCAGGTGCATAACCTGCTTCAGTTAGCGTTTCGAATCCCGCTTGCACGAGCGCGGTAGCGCCACCACAGAGCACCGCTTGTTCACCGAACAAATCAGTTTCTGTCTCTTCCTGAAAGTTCGTTTCAATAACGCCTGCGCGCCCACCACCGTTGGCCGAGGCATAAGATAATGCGATTTCTTTGGCCTTTCCGGTCGCATCTTGATGCACCGCGATTAAGCTGGGTACGCCCCCGCCTTGCATATACGTCGAACGCACCAAGTGTCCAGGACCTTTCGGAGCGATCATAATGACATCAAGATCGCGTCTCGGTGTGATTTGACCGTAGTGAATATTAAATCCATGTGCAAAAGCGAGCGCGGCACCTTCTTTAATATTGGGTTCTATCAAACGTCTATAAAGCGGTGCTTGATGTTCATCCGGAGCTAGAATCATTACAACATCAGAGTCCTTTACGGCTTCCTCTATCGGCTGAACCGTCAAACCAGCAGCTTCTGCTTTAGCCGCAGAGGCTGACCCTGAACGCAAACCCACAGTGACCTCAACACCAGACTCTTTGAGATTATTGGCATGAGCATGCCCTTGAGAGCCATAGCCAACAATCGTGACCTTCTTTGCCTGGATAATACCCAGATCGGCATCTTTATCGTAATATATGTTTATCATAAAATACTATTCCTAAAGTATTGATATATTGATTTAATTAACCTTAAAACGAGGAACTACATGAGCTTTGAGAATACTAGCTGGAGTTTACGCTCCGCACTGCTCTATATCCGTAGCGACTTATCGCCTCTAGCGATGCCCATAGCACCTGACCGCACGATTTCCACCAAGGGAATATCCTTAAGCGCATCAATAAAAGCATTTAATTTCTTACTACTGCCCGTGAGTTCGAGGGTATAAGACGATGTCGTTACATCAATAATACGCGCACCGAAAATATCAGCCATATGCTTTATTTTCTCGCCGCGGCCATTATCTGATTGCGCTTTAACCAGCATCATTTCACGTTCAATATGGTCGTACTCAGTTAGATCTAACAGCTTGATCACATCAATCAGCTTATTCAGCTGCTTGGTAATCTGCTCAACAATTTCTTCAGAACCTCGGGTAACGAGCGTCATTCGAGATAAACTCGAATCATCGGTGGCCGCAACAGAGAGGGACTCGATATTGTACCCGCGTGCTGAAAAAAGTCCGGCAACACGAGAGAGTGCACCGGATTCATTTTCCATTAGGATGGAGATAACATGCCGCATGAGTTTTTCCTAAATACCTACACTAGTATCATTTCATTCTGGCCTGCGCCCGCTGGAATCATGGGGTAGACGTTCTCTTCAGGTGAGATAACGAAATCCATGAAAACCAGTTTATCTTTCAGCGCAAAGGCTTCCTTAAGTGCCGCCTCGACATCGCCAGGCTTGTCGATCCGCATTCCCACATGGCCATAAGCCTCCGCAAGCTTGACGAAATCGGGTAAGGATTCCATATATGTCATCGCATAACGACCTTGATAGAAAAATTCTTGCCACTGTCGAACCATGCCAAGAAAACCATTATTAAGATTGATGATTTTTACCGGGTAGCCATACTGCTTACAAGTACCCAATTCCTGAATATTCATTTGGATACTGCCATCACCGGTTACGCAAGCAACAGCGGCATCCGGATGTGCTGCCTGGACACCCATCGCCGCGGGCAAACCAAATCCCATGGTGCCAAGTCCGCCTGAATTAATCCAGCGACGCGGCTTATCAAACTGATAGTACTGCGCCGCAAACATTTGATGCTGCCCAACATCGGAGCTCACATAGGCATCGCCGCCAGTGACCTCGTAGAGCTTTTCCACGACATACTGGGGTTTTATAGTGTCTTTATCTTGGTCGTACTTAAGGCAATCCATCGCCCGCCATTCGGTAATCTGTTTCATCCAATCGACCATGCTGGGCTGCTCGTCCGATTTCTCGCGCAACCCTATTTCTTCAATGAGGGCTCGCAGCACAGGTTCTACATGCCCAACAATAGGCACATCGACCTTAACATTTTTAGAAATCGAGGCTGGATCCACATCGATATGAATGATTTTTGCATTCGGGCAGAATTTTTCAATATTGCCAGTGACCCGGTCATCAAAACGGGCTCCAATTGCAATAACCAGGTCGGCGTGGTGCATGGCCATATTAGCTTCATAAGTACCGTGCATACCGAGCATGCCGAGGAATAGATCATCCGGTGAGGGATAAGCACCTAACCCCATTAATGTGCTGGTAATGGGGAACTTCAGGAGCCGGGTAAATTCTCTTAGCGCTTCGGAAGCATTACCGAGTACGATGCCGCCACCACTATAAATAACGGGTTTTTCAGCCTGCAACAATACTTCAACTGCACGACGTATCTGTCGGGAATGGCCGGTAATTTTTGGTTTATAAGAACGCATTTCAACTTGTCCAGCAGGCTTGTAGATCGCTTTATCTGCGGTCACATCCTTGGGAATATCAACCACGACGGGGCCTGGTCTTCCGGTGGTCGCAATATAAAATGCCTTGCTGATCGTCTCCGCCATGGACTCAATGTCCTGGACCATAAAGTTATGCTTAACGCAGGGGCGAGTAATGCCAATTGTATCGACTTCCTGAAACGCGTCATTACCAATCAAGGGACGCGGTACCTGTCCGGTAAAAACCACTATGGGGACAGAGTCCATATAAGCATCGGCGATACCGGTCACTGCGTTGGTAGCACCTGGGCCAGAGGTGACCAAAACCACACCGGGTTTCTCAGACGACTTCGCATAACCTTCAGCGGCATGCACAGCGCCTTGCTCATGACGGACCAGAACATGGGAGACCTTGTCCTGCCGATACAGTGCATCGTAAATATGCAGTACAGCGCCACCCGGATAACCAAAGATAAGGTCAACACCCTCGTCTTCCAGGCAACGGACAAAGATTTCAGCACCCGTCAACTCCACAACCTGCCTCCTAGTAAGTTCCAATCAATTGATAAATAAAAGAATTAAAGGGATTTACCTTCTATCCCACTGTAAGAGGAATTTAACATGGCATGTAGAACATTTCACGTTTATTTAAGGAAGCTCTAAATTAGTGTTTTGAAACAGCTAGCAAGTGTAACGATATAAGCTGCCACAGGGTTTTTATCGCAGCAACTACGAGGTTATTACCTACTATTTTAGCCTCCTGAACTGCGGGGTTAATCCAAAGCCCCCTGTATATTATGTAAAAAATCTAGTCCTGAAAAGCTCTATCGGTTGTTAATTGACCTTGAATTTTCTATCATTCATCACCCTCACGGTGCTTTTAGGAGAGGGAAATCAAGGAGTCCCTACGTGAATAAAAATAATCCCCTGATACTTGTCGTCGACGATGAGCCTATCTTTCGTGACCTTCTCGAAGATTTACTGAAAAAGGATTACCAAGTGCGCACCGCGGACGGTGGTATGGAAGCATTACAGAAAACTCTAGAAGAACCGCTACCCGACCTTATCCTTCTCGACTGGCTCATGCCCGATATTGATGGACTAGCTGTATGTGTACAGATCAAGAAAAACCCTAGGACCGCCGACATACCGGTGCTTTTCCTCACCGTTAGAAATGATATCGACGATGAGGTTCGTGGTTTCGAAGCGGGTGCTTTAGATTATATCCACAAACCCATTAGCCCACCGCAGCTACTCGCACGGCTGCGTACGCATCTGGAACTGAAGGCAACACACGAGGAATTAACTGCGCAAAAAGAACAGCTCGAACAATTATTGACAGAGCGTAATAAAGAACTGGAGAAAACGAGGTCGTTGGCGCTTAGTTTTATGGAGAACATGGTTTTGTCATCAGGGGGCGAATCGAATAGAACTGCTTTGTATCGTGATGCACTAAAAGAAAATATTGATCCAGAGGTTAGCCCTGATATCCAGAGACTATTAGATCAAACCAGCCAAACTGAAGAACTTTTCTCCGTCTCAACAATCACTGACCATGAAACTGTATTGACGCAATTGGATAAAATCGTAGAGAGCCCAGGTTTTGTAAATGCGCAACGAATGCGCTCACTACTAAAATTTATCGTTCATGAGTCACTCAACGGACATACCAATGCATTAAAAGCCTTCACAATTGCGGTTGAAGTATTTCAACGTGATGAGAGCTTCGACCCACAACAAGACCCACTGATTCGGGTGCAGGCTGGGAATCTCCGAAAACGCATTGAGCAATACTACCAAGATGAAGGAAAAGACGACCCCGTTATCATAGAAATACCGAAAGGCGCATACAGCGCTATATTTTCTACCAAGTCTGTAGCAGAAGCGAATTGAAATATGAATTCAATTTACGCAAACTCTTCTAGCAATATAAGAGGCGTTAATGAATGCTGAATTTTTCCTGCCGGTAGCCGCTCCGATTAAGAAGTGACTTGAGCCGTTACACCGACATACCGCTATACCGCTATACCGCTACATTTAGGATATTAATACGTGAAATCATGGATAGGATTTTTATGTTTACTGAGCCTGGTGTTTCCTTACTCCTCAGTTCTTGCCGAGCCTGAAGCAACCCTCAACAGTCAAGCGCCTCTTAGCGTAGCAGAGCAAGACTGGATTAAGGCGCACCCTCAAGTATCGGTGGGCGCAGAGCCTGACTGGGTGCCTTTCAGTTTTGCTGACCAGAATGGGCAATTCCTCGGCATTGCGAAAGACTACCTAAGCTTGATCTCTAAAAAAACAGGGTTAAAGATCAATGTAAGCATGGGGCAATGGAGCAATCAGCTACAAAAACTTCGTGATAAAAAAATTGATTTACTCGCAGCCGCCTATTTTAACGAGGCACGCAGCAAGTTCGCCACATACTCCCCCCCCTACTTTAAAATCTTAAGATATTTTTTTATTCGTGATGACCTTAATTTAAAAACCTTAGAAGACCTGAATGGAAAGCGCGTCGCCATTCCAAAGGACAACGCTAATATCAAGATTCTAAAAGAGTATTTTCCTAGAATAGAAATTATGGAAGTAAAAGATTTTCACGCGGCAATAGATGCAGTCCTGGAAAATAAAGCCGCCATGCTCTATGACAACTACACCACTCTCTCATCCCTTTTAAAAAGAGAAGCTATCAGCACCATCGTTCCATTTAAATCTACACGGGACCTAGGCAATAGCACTATCCATTTTATTTCCCGAAACGACGCACCAGAGCTGGCATCAATTATTCGAAAAGGTTTGGATGCGATTTCGGAAATGGAAACCCAGGCGATCTATAGCAAGTGGCTGACTAATAAGCCAGTGAAGAACAAGCAACCATTAGACCTGACAAATATAGAGAAAAAATGGCTTAAAGAGCATAAAGATATCCGTCTAGGTGCTGATTCAAACTGGCCTCCCTACGAGTTCATCGGTAAATCTGGGAAGCTCCAAGGGCTTGGTGCCGATATCATCAAAGAAGTTGAAAAAATAATTGGAGTTCAACTTGAATTAACCTTGGAACCAAGTTGGTCCCAAACATTAAGTAAAATAAGAGACAAAGAGATTGACATGGTGGGTAGTATTATCCAAACACCCAGTCGATTAAAGTATATGTGGTTCACTGACTCATATTATACACCTCCTAACTCCATATTTACGCGTAAGGATGGCCCATCAATAAACAGTCTGGATGATTTAGAAAAAAAAATAATAGCGGTGGAGAATCATTATTATCTACATGAACGACTGAGTGAAGATTACCCTAACATTAAGCTTTTGACTTTTGAGACTACAGCAGATGCTCTAAAAGCAGTCTCATATGGCAAAGCAGACGCTTATGTAGGCAATCAAGGGGCAGCAAACTGGGTTGCTGAGCAATATACACTGACCAACCTGAGGGCGGCCCATGTGATCTCTGAAATGGGTACCGCACCACTAAGATTTGCTGTGCGCAAAGACTGGCCTATCTTTCAAGGCATTTTAAATAAGGCTCTAGCATCTATACCTGATGCGGATTATATATCGATTCGTCGCAAATGGATGGGGCTTAATTCAACAGCAAAAGAGCTTTCTCTAAGTACTGAAGAACAGCAATGGCTGGACAACCATACCTTAATTCGCTTTACCGGAGACCCCAATTGGCTACCCTATGAGGCATTTGATGAGCAAGGAAACTACATAGGTATTGTTGCAGAGCACTTAAATCTCATTGAGAAAAAACTAGGTATTAACGTCGAAATTATACCTGCAAAAACTTGGAGCGAATCTGTAGAGAAAGTGCGAACGGAAGAGGTAGACATTATATCTGAAACGACTGATTCAGATTTAACATCCGACTTAATATTTACACAATCCTACCTTTCAAGTCCCATCGTAATCATAATGGAGAGCGATAATGACTATATTGAAAACATAGATCAGATAAAACCAAGAAAAATAGCCGTTATCCGGGACTACGGCTATGTGCCAGAAATTATCAGGAAGTATCCTGACATCGATTTCCACATAGTCGACTCCATTCAAGATGGACTCACCGCAGTATCTACCGGAAAAGTCGATGCGCTTTTAGCGACATTAGCCCAGGCAAGCTATCATATCTCAGAGCTTGGCATAAATAACATTCGTATTGTTGGGGAAACCGAGTTTACTACCCGATTAGCGTTTGGAATGCGCAAAGATTTTTCCCCACTTGTCCCCTTATTTAATCGCGCTTTATCCGCAATTAGTATAGGGGAAAAACAGAAAATCCTTAACAGATGGGGAAAAGAAAAATTTGCCACAAACATAGACTATTCTTTACTTGCAAAACTTGCCGCCGCACTGCTTTCTATCATTGCCATCATAATCTACTGGAACCGAAAACTAGCGAAAGAGATTAAACAGCGCAAAGATCTCGAAGCCCAAACACAGGCGTTAATAGATACTATCCCATTGCAAATATTCGTTACCTCAGTCAGCGGCGATATTTTATATGCTAATCCACAAGCACTAAATGAGAATAATGTAAAGAAAGAGACTATTGGAAAACATAACATACTAGAGTTTTACAAAGATACTCGAGATCGAGAGTCTGTTCTGAATGAGCTTTCAATCAAAGGGAAAATCAACCAAAAGATTCTCCCTATTAAATTACTTGATGGAACTGTTCGCTCGATGATGATTTCCATAATGCCCACTCGTTATGACGATCAACAGGCCTTATTGACGATTTCCCTCGACGTGACCAAGCGTATCGAAACCGAAGAAGCCTTACAAAAAGCGAAAGCATCAGCAGAAGCCGCCAGTCATTTTAAAAGTCAGTTTTTGGCTAATATGAGTCACGAAATTCGCACGCCAATGAATGCGATTATTGGCCTAGGGCACCTGCTTTCACGCACCTCACTGGATACAAAACAACATGATTATGTGGAGAAGATGGAAGGCTCTGCGCAATCATTACTCGGCATCATTGATGATATTTTAGACTTTTCTAAAATTGAAGCTGGCCAACTTAAGATTGAGGACATAGAGTTTGACCTTGAGGATGTACTGCGTAATTTGACTACATTGATCAGCACTCGCATTAAAGATAAACCACTTGAGTATATATATCGAATCGATACGGATATACCTCCAAATCTAATTGGAGACCCTTATCGCCTTGGTCAAATATTGACCAACCTGGTCGGTAACGCGATTAAATTTACTGAACAGGGCCACATCCTGTTGAGTGTGATTGTTCAGCAAAAGAAACCTTTACGCCTACAATTCAGTATCGAAGATACTGGGATTGGAATCTCGAAAGAAAAAATCAACGGATTATTCGAGCCTTTCACTCAGGCAGACGGCTCCACCACACGTAATTATGGCGGCACCGGTTTAGGCCTGTCGATCAGCCACCAGTTAACCGAATTGATGGGTGGCGAAATAAGCGCTACCAGCCAACCCAACCAGGGTAGCCGTTTTCAGATTAACCTACCGTTCAAAGTTGGAGCAAAAATCCCTCTTCTTCGGCCTGCCACAGACCTGCAAGGCCTGCGAATTTTGCTGGTTGATGACAATTCCACAACAGTAGAGGCATTGAGTGAAATGCTGACATTGCTCTCCTTTCGCGTGGAGGAAGTTTTGTCAGGCAGCGACGCGTTGAAAAAAATACGATCGACCAATACGGACTACGATCTAATACTGCTTGATTGGCGCATGCCACAAGCAGATGGCATCGAGATTGCCAAACGTATCCATACCGAATACTCTGGCAGCAGGCCTCCTAAAATCATTCTTATGACCGCTTTTGGCCGTGAGGCAGTCGAGCACAAAATTGACCGCCAACACCTGGATGGTTTTCTAGTAAAGCCCATCACAGCTTCTCAAATGTTGGATACAATCGCCGAAACAATGAACGCCACTAAACGCAGTGACCTAGCCACACCGCAAGATACTCTTGAGGCACCTTACGTACAACCACTCACCGGCCAGATACTACTGGCCGAAGATAACCCCATCAATCAGCAGGTCGCACGCGAAATACTCGAACAGATGGGCTTAAGTGTGGAAATTTGTAACAATGGGATAGAAGCCGTTGCATCGGTGCGCAAGCGTAGACCCGACCTGGTAATAATGGATATTCAAATGCCAGAAATGGATGGTTTTGAGGCCACCAGCCAAATTCGTCAAATCAAAGGCATGGAAACGCTTCCTATCATTGCTATGACCGCGAACGCTATGATTGGTGATGCCGAACGCTCCTTGCTCGCAGGAATGAATGATCACGTGGCCAAACCCGTAGATCCGGCGTTACTCTATGAAACCGTTAAGTCCTGGTTAGAAAAACAGATGGATAGACATCCACATCCCTTTTCAGAGCGAGGCGATAGCAAATCGTGGAAAATAAAACTACCCGGGATAGATCTTCAGCAAGGCCTTAAACAAGTGGGCGGCAACCATGAACTATATATAAAGTTGCTAAGCGAATTTCTAAACAGTCATACCGGGAGCGCCAAACAACTTCATGAACACCTAAACGACAGGCGTCTTAAGCCCGCACAGCGACTCGCCCATACATTACGCGGCACCGCAGGCACCCTGGGAGCAACCCAACTCGAACAGTCCGCCCACGAGATAGACAACACCTTGCGGGGAAATCTATCGGTTAGTAAAGACCAAATAAGTACTTTGAATCAAGCCAGTGATGAATTATTTCAATCACTGTCACAATGGCTCCCGGAACAGAATAAGACATAGAGCGCAGGGAAGTATTCCAATGGACACAACCCAAGAACTGCACATATTTCAAGGCGAACCTTTGCCAGTAGACGCCTTTAGCCTTAATTAGAACTTAGCGATGCCATGATTAACTGAGATTATCAGATGCTACCCAGTGCTTGATGGGCAACGGCCTATAACAATGGCTTATAACCCGCATACAGCGATAGTTTGCACGCCTTGCGTAGCTTGGAAACGAAACCTGATTGAAGTATACTCTTCGCACTCAAGAATACCCCATACTCCCATCAATAATTTGAAAGTTTT
>FXBE01000128.1_pt1 | contig 12917 bp, 11 predicted proteins | sample 5335311 | NCBI WGS metagenome assembly FXBE01 (sample SAMEA103928390, study PRJEB20085) | sediment metagenome | biome: marine biome; feature: hydrothermal vent; material: sediment | place: Atlantic Ocean | collected 2013-08-06T02:46:56 | depth 0.05 m | reverse complement strand
AAAAAGGAGGAAGGAAAAAATTCTATGAAAAAGGAAGACAAATCATTGGGGATGACATATTGAACTTCCATGGATACTCTTTATGGGAGAAGTATAATCAAATCAGGTTAACCGTTCACTAATAATGAAAATTATAATAATTATAAACTGAAATTAATTTATTTTGAAATTTTTCTTATGAAGCAAAAGAGCACCATGGATTTAAAAGGAGGAGGAAAAATCTATGAAAGAAAGAAACCAAACTATAATCTTGGGGGATTGAATGGTTTGCTTTGATGCTCTTTATGGAAGAAGTATAATCTACTTAGGTTAACCGTATACTAATCATTGTAAAATTCGAAATGAGAAATGAGAAATGGAGTATTCACAATGATTAAAAAGATAATAATGGGACTGGGGCTTGTCTCTGCACCTTTATGGGCAGTGACACTGGAACAGCAGATAGGACAAATGCTCATGGTAGGGTTTCACGGTACGTCTGCACCGGCTAACTCTCAGATATGTAAAGATATCAAAAAGTACCATGTGGGGGCGGTCATTCTTTTTGACTACAACCCTGTCAATAAAAATGAACCTAAAAATATTTCCACCAAGGTACAGCTTAAAAAATTGACTACACAGCTTCAGGCCTGTAGTTATGACGGTAAGTTGCTGATAGCTGTAGACCAGGAGGGTGGCAAAGTACAGAGACTTAAAAAAAGATATGGTTTTTACGGTCAATTCCCTAAAGCAGTTGATGTAAAGAATATGGATCAAGGTAAGATCAAACAAACGTATAGAGCAATGAGTAAAGAGCTTAAATCTGTGGGCATTAACTATGATTTAGCTCCCGTAGTAGATTTGGATATTAATCCCAGAAATCATGTTATTCACGGTTTAGGCCGTTCTTTTGGTAAAGACCCCAAAATGGTTGAAAAATATGCGAGTACATTTATAGACGCGATGCATCATTACGGGGTATTGACCGCTTTAAAACACTTTCCCGGGCATGGCTCTTCTGTGGGTGATACTCATAAAGGGTATGTGGATGTCACAAAACTCTGGAAAAAAATTGAGATTGAACCGTATCGTTTGTTGAAAAACAAAGCGGACACAGTCATGGTCGCCCATGTATTCAATAAGAGACTGGATAAAAAGTATCCGGCTACTTTGTCGTCCAAAACAGTGAACGGACTTTTGCGTAAAGATGTAGGATACAAAGGTGTGGTGATCACAGATGATCTGCAAATGGGCGCGATTACCCAAAAGTACACACTGAAACAGACGTTACAGCTGGCGATCAATGCGGGAGATGATATCTTGCTTTTCGGGAACCAGTTGGATCCCCGTAAGATCGTAAAGACAAAAACTCTGGTAGATACAGTAGAGGCGTTGGTAACAAGCGGAAAGGTAAGTAAAAACAGTATTACGAATTCTTACAACAGAATTCAGAGATTGAAGAAGAAATTGTAGGGTGCGTTAATCCAAGAACGTTAAAAATGCATTCTGCCCGAATTTCATGGCCAACATTTTCGCAGTAGCACCTCTTTGGTTGGCAATGCTCTGGTCCGCACCTTTCTCCACAAGTATTTTCCCAAATTCCGGTTGTGAATCGATGATGGCTTCCATCAGCGGTGTCCAGCCTACGGCATCGACAAAGTCAATATCTGCACCAGACTCGATAAGGTAGTTGAAGATCTCCATCTGTCCGTAACGGATGGCATTGTGAAGCAGCGAAGAACCAAAGTCTCCCGGTTCTGCAGCGTTAATGTCAAATCCTGCATCCAGGAATGCTTTGACTGTCTCCAAATCACCTTTTTTGATGAAGTAGGCAATGACTTTGAAGAGCGCAATATGCTCTGAAAATCCGCCTTTTTCCAAAAGTTCGGTTTTGTCTGCGGTACAAGGGTAAGTATTTTGTAATTCCTGTAGTGTCATGTTTGCTGTCCTTTGATGCAATTTCTTATATTATAACGCTCAAACGTTAATAAATACCATATGCTTTGTTGCGTCTATAGGTGAACAGGGCATACGCCAAAATAAAATAGACAAAAGCCTGACCCCATAAAAGGGCATAAGCATCTGCTACCATACCGAATGTCGCACCCATTTGGTTGAGTCCCAGAAAGCCGTGAATGGCGGGAATGACAGGAATAGCTGCTGAAAAGAAGTTGATAAAGTCGGGCAGGGATTCTTTGGGCCAGACAAAACCGGCGGAAAAGATAATAGGCAGAGAGGAGAAGAGTATGGCAGGAGTGGCCGCTTCTCTGTTGTTGAAGAGAGAAGCCAAAAAAAGCCCCAATGCAAGTGCAGCTGCCAAAAAAGCGATACCGAAAGTGAGCAGGTCTGAAATGTGTGCAACGCGTGTTACTTCAAACAGTTGATAGCTAAAACCAAAATAGAAGAGCATATGTACAAAAAAGAGTCCTCCAAAAATGAGTATGCGTGAAAGGTACATCTGCCAGACAGGCGCCACTTTAAAATAGCCCTCTTCCCGTCTTCTCATACTTTCATTGATGCCGCCGCCCAAAATACCGAGTCCTATGAGCATGGTTTGCTGTAAAATAAGTATGAAAACAGCAGGGACTACGTATTGTGTGTAAGAGTTGTTTTTGTTGAAAAGGTTGATAACATTCAAAGAGTAGGGGACATAAGAGATTTTCGCTTGTGCCATAGGTACTTCTTTTTTAAGCAGCTTTGCCACTTTGAGTGCAGCACTTTTGGTCAGGACAGATTTCATACTGCCTTCCAGCACACCGCCGTAAATGAGAAAGTAGGAACTGTCTGCACCTACAGCGATGGTGGGGCTTTTGTTGAGTGCCAGGTCACGTTTAAAATCTCTGGGGATGACAATGATCGCTTTGATCTTCCCCTCAATGAGTGCTTTTTTGGCATCTTTTTCACTCAGGTCATGTCTGAGCACTTTTATTTGCGGTGTAGCATTGAGTTTAAAAATAATGTCTCGGCTGATATCACTTTTGTCATAGTCAACGACGGAGACGGAGAGTTCAGAGACAGACTCCCTGGCATAAGGCTGTGGATACAGAAAAGCGTAGAGAACCACTCCGCCGATAATGGTCAGAATGATAGCGGCATCGCTGAAAATACGTTTGGCTTCTTCTTTGAAGGTACTGTAAAAACTCATTTCACAGCCTTACTAAAGTACTGTCTAAAACGCCATACTACGGGGATAAAAACAAGCCAGAAAAGAAGCAGGGACAAGAGTTTGTCTCCCTCCATCCAAATATTGGCACCATAGTTGGCTTGGGAGAGTTGCAGCTGTGTGTAGTGGGAAACAGGCAGGAGGTCACGCCAGAAGAGTGCAAAACCGTTCATGTTGTAAATAGGAAAGGTAATGCCCAAAAAAGCGAAAGCAGGTGCGGTATAGACGGCACCGAGACTCAATGAACGCGCATAGTCAAAACCGATTGCAAAAAGTGCATAAGCAATGAACTGATAGGCAATGAGCGTCAGGAACATGCCTAAAAAGAGTACAGTAAAAGAGCCCTGGAATATCCAGTCACCGTAGAGGTAGAGAGTGTACCCCATGCCCATGAACATAAAAGCAAAGGTATAGGGAAACATAAGACCAAGTAGTTTTGCCGGAATGTGCTGTTTCTTTTTAAAAAAATTTCTTTCCTCTTTTTGTTTAAAAAGTGTGCCCACCGCAACCAAGGTAGCAATGACAATAAAGATTTGCCATATAGCCGGAAGCAGGGCGGAGACAAGGAAATAGTAGTAATTCTGATATGTATTGAAAAAGGGTGTGATTTGCAGACGTATGGGTGAAATAGCATGCAGTGCAAGGTCAGGGTGCAGACTTTCCGTAAGGTTCTGTATGTATTCCACTTCCGCTGAACTGTGCATGATAGTACTGCTGAGTGCAGAAGTGAGTATCTTTCCTATGAGAATGTACTGGGTGTTGAGCATAGCGGTGATCTTCGGGTGACTGTGAAGCATGCTGTCCCGTGCAAAATGTTTGGGGATGATGACAAGTGCATAGGCTTTACCGCTTTGTATGAGTGCGATACCCTCTTTGGCACTGTTGCGCGTATAGGCAATTTTCATCGTGGGGGAAGCGTCGATGTGACCGAGTACCATTTTGGAGAGTTTGGAATGGTCCTGGTCCACCACAACAACGGGCAAGTCTCTGACCACCCCTGATTTGAATATAGCGATAATGAGCATAAAGGTAAGCAAGGGAAATAGAGAGATCAATGATAATTTGTACCAGGAAGACCTGATACTTTTGATTTCATAAGTAAATGCTTCTACAAATGCCCTCCCAAAACCACGGCTCATCATTTAAAGTTCCAGGAGTACGCTCATGCCGACACGAAGACCTTTGATGGGCTTCAGAGGACGTAGTTCGACTTCAAAACTCTTCATATCGAAGCCTTTGCCACTTTCGGTCGCTTTCCAGGTTGCGTAGTCTCCCATGACTGAAATATTGGTCACTTTAAAGTCATACGATCGCTCAGAAATGGCAGGGATCTTTACTTTAAATACCTTGCCTTTTTTGAAATGTTTGAGATAATCTTCTCTGACTGCAAACCTTGCCCAGGCATCTTCTATGTCTACCATGGAAACAATGGGAAAACCGGTAGGGGAGAGTTCCCCCGGATGTATGAGTACCTGTGTCACTTCACCTTGATGAAATGCACGCTGTGAAGTCTCTTTCCTATAGGCAGAGACTTCATCTACTTTCGCTTTGTAGACTCTTTCCTGTGCCGAAGCAGCCTCTTTGACCTCTGTTCTTGCACCCTCTTTGGCCATCATGGCAAGTTCTTTTGCCGCTGAAGCATCATATTTGGCAGCTTTGTATTTGGTATAGACTTCATCTCTTTTTTGTTGTGAAACGACACCCTGCCTGTAGAGACGTTCTATACGCTGATAAGTGGTTTTCATGAGTGCTTCAGCCACTTTTGCTTTCTCCCACTGGTCTTTGGCTGCCTGTATTTCCTGTTTTCGTGCACCTCTGTCTGCCTGCTTTTTTTGTGCGCCTGCAGCATCGTCTGCCGCTTTTGCCTGTGCAAGTTTGGCATCTACTTCGGGAGAGGAGATGGTAAACACGGTGTCCCCTTTTTGAAGAAAATCACCTTTTTTGACAAAGACTTCGCTAACACGTCCGGGAAGTTTGGAAGAGATGTTGTAACTCTGTGCATCTATCTCTCCCTGTAAAACGATTTCTGATGGCTGATAAGCTCTGTAGAAAGTGATGCTGACCCAAATAACGATGATGGATACAAGCAGTGTAAGAAAGAGAAAACGTTTTTTGTTCATTTAGTGTATTCCTTGTCCGGTGTGTGCAAATTTAAAAAAGAGTGTGGCATCTCCGCTGAGTACACAGAGCTCTGCCAGCTTCTTAACATAGTTGTAGGCTGCATTGAGACGTTGTGTTTGTGCGCCGGTGAGCAGTGTTTGGGCATCGGCCACTTCTACGGAAGTTGCCAAGCCCTCTTTGAAAGCCAGAGAACGCAGTTTGAAGTTCTCCCGGGAAAGTGCGAGTGAGGAGGAGAGGGCATCAAATTCATCTTTGTAAAGCAGTATTTCATTGTAAGTTTTTTGCACTGCCAGACTCAAGTCTTCTTTCGCCTGGGCTTTGAGTGAAGAGACTTTGTACTGTCGCACTTTAGCAGCTTCTACCTCTTTGGCACGGTCTTTTCGGCTGAAAATATCAAACTTTACTCCCACACCGACCAGCCAGTTTGGTGCCATCTCTTCCATCGGAGAGTCTCCTTTGTACAGGTTCATATTGGCATAACCCAAGACTTCCGGGTACCAGGCAGCTTCTTCTACCGCTGTCATTGCCAGAGCTTGTTTTGACTTGGCGTTGAGTACCTCTATGGCAGCGTGATGTTTCAAACTTTGAGAGGTGTATTTGTGTCGGGATCCCAGTTTTTTTGAGACGAAAAGAGAGGATTTTGGGTCTGTGTTGCTTTTTATCATTTTATGAAAAGCGGCATTGACAATGGCTACTTTATGGGATGCTTTGGTTGTTTCTATCTTTGCCATGTCAAATTTCACCCGGGCATTGAGCACTTCTGCTCTGGAGAGCTGACCCTGCGCTTTGAGTTTCACCGCATGGTCATAATGCAGCTGCAGTGCTTTTTGGGAAGCCACCCTTGTGTTGTAGACCGCTTTGGTCATGACAACACCATAATAAAGTTTGATCAACCTCAGGAATGCTTTGTCTTTCTCCATCCGGTGTTTTGCTTTGGCTTCCAGTACTTTACCGGCGTAGGCATCCTGTGCTGCGTCGATCTTTCCTCCCATATAAAAGGGGTAGAGAACCTGAAGGTCCACCAACGCAATGTTCTGATCTAAAAAGTCTATCTCATCAGGTAGTGCTTTCCCTCCTATAGCGCCTAAAACAGGGTTGACGGTATGAGAGACGGAAGAGATGTCAATGCCTATGGGATCGTTTAAATGTGTATAACTTCCTGTGATCGACACAGAGGGAAGATACATTCCTTCCGCGGACTCCTTTTTGAGTTGTGCGTGTCTGATGTCGCTTTTGGAAGCTTTGAGTGCATCATTCCCATTGAGGACATGCTGCCAGGCATTTTGTATGCTTATCTGTGCAAAAAGAAAAGTGGAAAAAAGCAGCATAAATAAGATTTTCAAGTGATTCTCCCTGTATAAATAAGTACATAGTATACAGAGTCACACTTAAGAAAAAGGTTGTATACTTTTACAATTGACCGACGGTCAGTCATTACAAATATAGGGAAAGGTGTCTTGTGGCGATTATTGTAAACAAAGAGGAAAAACGGCACAATATTGCATTTTCCTGTAAAGAAATTCTTCTTGAACAGGGTATTAAGAATATTACCATTGCACAGATCGCAAAAACTGCGGGTGTCGGGAAAGGTACGATCTATGAATACTTTGACAACAAAGAAGAGATCGTGTTCGAGATCATCACAACCTTTATTTCCGAGTATGAGAAAGATCTTCGGGCAGTGATCGCTGAAGTCAATGCCACTAAAGAGAAGGTCTTTCATTTTTTGTATAAAATTTATGAAGATGAACACAGTGACGAGAAGATCAGCACATACAGAGAATTCATTGCGATCTCATTGACATCAGACAATCACGACATGATCGCATTCGATACACAGGTGAGAGTCACTTATATGCAGATCATGCAAGATATTCTCAGCGAAGGTATTCAAAAAGGGGAGATCAAAGCAGAAAGTCTGGCATTAAGCTCCGCACTTTTAACGTTCTCTCTGGGCTTGCTGGTCAATACAAAAACGGCAGGCTTGAAGCCCAAAGAAGAGATATCGCTCTTCTTAAATACACTTTTCCCGATGATGCAAACGTTAGAACAACATAAAAACAAGGAAACAATATGAGATTATTTTTACTCTTAAGCATGCCTTTGTGGCTGCTGGCGCAGAGTTATTCTCTGCCTCAGCTCATAGACCATGCAAGCAAATATAACAAACAGATCAAATCAAAAAGTCTGCAGAGTGACTCTGCCATGAGTGAAGTAGAGGCACAGGAGCGTGACTTCTGGCCTACGCTGGATATTGGTGCGCAGTACACGAACACGACACCCAGTACCTTAATCTCCCCTTCGGGTATGGGAATCGGATATGCTTCTGTCGGAGTTGATGTCTATGACGGCGGACGCAAATCGGCGCTTCTGAAGTCGAAAAATTTTCTTTTTGCGGCGTCACGTTTGGAGCAACAGGCTTTTGAAAAAAGCATTGCACTCAATATTGTCAACCATTATTATACGGTACTAAAACTTCGTTCGATCATCAAGGCGATGAAAGCGCAGACCAGAGAGATACATACACAGATACAGCGTATGAAAAAGTTCGCTTCTGCCGGGCTTGCCACACAGGAAGATGTAGACAAACTGCAGGCAGAGTTTGACAACAATGAATTTACCATTGCCAATGCCAAGCTCAACCTTCGCACCGCAGTTGAAAACCTTTCTCTTCTGAGTGGTGTTCCTGCCGAAAAGTTAAAACGGAACAGGTTTTTAGAACCCAAAAGAGTCTCTTTTGAAGCTTATGAAAAATCGAAGATCCTGCATGCCAATGCCGAGGCACTGAAAGAGAATGCCAATGCCATCGATGCGGGTTATTTGCCGCAGCTAAGGCTTGAAGACACGTACAGCAGAAGTACATACAACGGGACAAATTCGATTCCGGGTATACCAAGTTCGGAATTCTACCCCGACCACCAAAACAAACTGATGGTCTCTGTCAATATGCGTCTTTTTGACCACAGTAAGATGAAAAAAGAGCGTGAAGCGGTCATGTACAAAAAACTGGCGGCAGACTCTGAGAGTCAGTATGCCATTGAAGAGCAGCATATGCAGTACAAACTGGCAAAAAGTCGTATGCAGACCATCCGTGCCAAAGGCAGATCTGCCAAGTCAGCACTCAGAGCAGCGACAAGCACCCATAATACTGTTGTGAAAAAATATGAAGCGGGTCTGGTCGACAACATCACCTACCTGGATGCACTGAACAATAAAACATTGTCTGATGCACGTTACAAAGAAGCACTGTATGATTATGAGATCTCCAAATCGGTCTTTTACTATTTTGCAGGCAAGAATATTAAGGAGTTTATACGATGATAAAACAGATGATGGCCGCAGTACTGATTTTAACAGCAGCGCTGCAGGCAGAAGAGATCTATGCTACATTCAATGTAGAAGCAAAAAAGTCCGCCAATCTGGCTTTCATCACCACAGGGATCGTCGACAGAGTCAATGTTGATGTAGGGTCTGTGGTCAAAAAAGATGAGGTGCTCGCCGTTCTGGACAACAAAGAGAACCGCGCCATGCTCGATAAAGCACGTACCACCTACAAGTTTGCCAAAAAAGACCTGGCACGACAGATGAAAGTCAAAAACCTCATTGATGCAGGCAAGTTCGACGTCGCTGCCAATAAATTCGAAAGCGCAAAAGATACCCTGACCTATCAGCAGGCACTGTATGCTAAAACATTTTTGAGGGCACCATTCAATGGGATCATTTATGAAAAAGCGTTGGAAGTGGGAGATGCCGTGAGTGGCGCAGCATTGCGGACCGTACTGAAGATACAGAGTGAATCGGCCAGAAAGATCGTTTTGCGTTTTGACCAGAAGTATCATGCTGTGGTCAAGGTGGGACAGACGTTCCGCTACAAGGTAGATGGCGGAAGCAAAGTGTACAGCGGAACTATCTCCAAAGTTTATCCCTATTCCAACATTGCCGACAGGAAGATCAGCGCAGAGGTCAAAGCCAAAGATCTGATGGTCGGGCTTTTTGGCGACGGCTATATTCTTGCATCTGATGCAAACACTACCGGAAAGTAAGACGATATGTATAAATTAGCGATCAACCGTCCTGTTGGTACATTGATGTATGTGGTGACACTTGTGCTCTTCGGATTTATGAGTTTCAAGTCCATGCCTTCCGCATTGTTTCCCAATATTGATTTTCCTATTGTCACCATTAAGACTGTCTATCCCGGTGCAGAGTCAAGCACCATTGAGTCTCAGGTTACGGACAAGATAGAAGAGGCTATTTCCCGCATAGGAGGGATAGACTCTATTACCTCCAGCTCTTCGGAAGGGGTCTCTGTCGTGATGGCGAAGTTCTTTTTGGAGCGTGACATTAATGAAGCAACCAACGATGTCCGGGACAAAGTTTCTGCGGTGATACTGCCCAGAGATGCGAAAGTGCCTCTGGTATCGAAACTGGATATCGGTGCTGCACCAATTATCAACATCTTTTTGACCGCGAACAAGGGCAGTTTGAAAAATCTCATGCTCTTTGCTGATGAAAAAGTTAAACCCAAATTGCAAAAGATCAACGGAGTAGGTTCCATCAATGTTGTAGGGTACAAAGACAGAGAGATCAAGATACTCCCGGATCCGAGTCTTTTGAACAAGTACGGTATTACCATTACCGAACTTAACAATATCATTGCCAGAGAAAATGTGAAGATCGGCGGGGGTAAACTCATTGCGACAGATAAAGAGTTTACCTTGAAGACTGCGGCAGATGCACTTTCTGTCAAGGCACTGAAAAACATTGAGATCAAAGAGAATATCAAACTCAAAGATATAGCTACCGTGGTCGATACACTTGCTGATGCCAAGTCGTTTGCTTCTTATAACGGTAAAGAAGGTGTGATGCTTGAGGTGCAGAAGATCTCCGGTACCAATACTATTGATATTGTTGAAAAAGTGAAAGAGACGGTACCTGAACTCACTAAAATGGCGGGTAAAAATTTCAATGTAGAAGTGTTAAAGGATACCTCTCCGTTTATCATTAGTTCGCTGGAACATGTGAAATTTGACCTTATTTACGGGTCTATTTTGGCGGTGATCATCATCTTCTTCTTTTTGCGAAATATGACCATTACTCTGGTATCGGCACTCTCAATTCCTGCTTCGATTTTTGGTACCTTTGCTCTTATGAACTATATGGGCTTTGACTTGAACAAAATGACCCTCATAGGATTGACGCTGGCCATAGGTATCATCATCGATGATGCTATTGTGGTCATTGAGAATATTTACAAAAAACTCGAAGCGGGTATGAGTAAGTTCGATGCTGCCTTTGAAGGAAGCAAAGAGATGGCTTTTGCCATTTTGGCGATCTCTGCCATGCTTCTGGCAGTTTTTATTCCTGTCTCTTTCATGTCCGGGATCGTAGGAAAATTCTTTGAGAGTTTTGCCATGACAGTCGGTTTTGCTGTCATTATTTCCTACTCGGTGGCACTGTCGTTCATTCCTTCTCTCTCGGCGCGAACATTGAAAAAAGAAGAGAGCTGGTTTTACCATAAGACAGAACCGATCTTTAAGGGGATGGAGCGTATCTACGACAAGATCCTCAAGTTCGTACTGCGTTTCAAGATCTTGACGCTTATTGTGGTATTGCTGACTTTTTTTGGTTCGCTTTCACTCTTTCCGAAGATCGGTATGGATTTTATTCCCAAAGAGGATAAAGCAGAATTTAACGTTCATATGAAAGCCGATGCCGGTGTCAGTCTCGAAGAGATGGTCAAGCAGTCGGAAATCATAGAAAATGTCATTAGAAAAAACAAAAATGTACTCTATACGACACTTTTGGTAGGGTATAACACGGCCAAAGAGAAACACAAGTCGGTCATTTATGTGAAACTCAATGACAAATCACAGCGTGCATTGAACCAGGAAGAGATCATTCAAAAACTTAGAAAGACACTGAAGCCTTATCAGAAAAATATGTTTATTACTGCTGCGGCCATTCCTGCTATTTCCGGAGCGGGGGTCTCTGTACCGTATCAGATAGTGCTGAAGTCAGACTCCTTTGCTGATCTTAAAGTGGCAGCCAAAAATTTGACGGACTACCTCAAAAAGAAAAAAGGTTTTGTCGATGTCGATACCAATCTTGATGACGGGAAACCGCAGATTGACATCAACATCATCCGTGCGAATGCGAACAGTTTAGGTATCTCCGCTTCACAAATAGCCAATACAATAGCTACTGCTTTCTCCAGCGACCTGGAGACCTCTTATTATGAAGAGAACGGCAAGCAGTACAATATCACGCTGCGTTTCCCTGACTCGAAGCGTGTATCGGAAGAAGACATTAAAAAGTTGCAGGTTCGGGCTGCAAATGGTCAACTGGTCTACCTGGACGGTTTGGTGCATTTTACCCATTCCAAAGCGTTGGCAACCATCAATCACTATGACCGTCAGCGTCAGGTAACGGTCTATTCTGATCTCTTCGGACTCGATCTTGGTGCTGCGGTGAAGTATACGCGTGAACATATTGATGCGCTGCTACCCAAAGGGGTCATTTACCGTTTTACAGGTTTTGCAGAAGAGATGGAGAAAACAGGAAAAGCTTTTGGTGCAGCCCTTGGATTGTCGGTTATTTTGATGTTCATTATTCTGGCGGTGCTGTATGAGTCTCTTGTTCAGCCTATTATCATTATGGTAACGCTGCCTCTGAGTATTATCGGGGTGATGCTGGCACTCTACGGATCGGGCTTGCAGTTCTCTCTTTTTGTCATGATCGGCTTTATGCTACTCATGGGAATGGTAGGCAAAAATGCCGTGCTGATCGTTGACTTCGCCAACCATGCTATAGATCGCGGTAAAGAGGTAGATGCTGCGCTACTTGAAGCAGGAGAAAAACGTTTGAGACCGATCCTCATGACTACGGTTGCGATGATCTTTGCCATGCTTCCCCTGGCACTGAGTACCGGGATGGGTTCAGAGGTCAATGCTCCGATGGCCATCTCCATCATTGGTGGGCTTTTGAGTTCCATGTTCCTGACGCTTTTGGTCGTGCCGGTTCTTTACAGACTGATCAGTCCTCTGGACCGCTGGCTGCGTAAGTGGTATGAAACAGGCAAAGTTTCTTAAAACGTTTCTCAAAACGTTTTTGCAAAGTCCTTTAACGCTCGAGATAACGCTCTAAAATGATCTTGGCGGCCACGGAATCCAGTCGGCCGTCTTTCTTGTGTTTAAAGTCGCCCATGGTAAGTTCTTTTGCTTCAAAACTGCTTCCCCGCTCATCCTGATAGTCGACCGGTATCTCAAGTTCTAAAAGCGTAACAAAATGTTTAATACGCCGTTCCATCTCTTCTTCGCTTGAACCGCCTTTGGGCAGACCGACTATCAGTTTTTCTATCTCCCACTCTTTGATGACAGTATTGACATCTCTTGCAGCCTGGTTACGGTTTTTACGCAATACTGCATCTTGTGGCAGTACGATACTCCCGTCCAGGCAGATTGCCACGCCGATACGCTTGAGCCCTACATCTATACTTGCAAGTTTCATACTTCTCCTTTACCGGAAGTGCCCTTTAGCGTATCTCTGCAATAAAGGCATCTTTCTGAATACGCTTTCGCACTTCTGTGAGTGCCGCTTTTGCCGCTTGTTTTGTCTTATATGGCCCGATAAGCAGTTTATTGATCGTCTTACC
>FXBE01000127.1_pt1 | contig 12941 bp, 12 predicted proteins | sample 5335311 | NCBI WGS metagenome assembly FXBE01 (sample SAMEA103928390, study PRJEB20085) | sediment metagenome | biome: marine biome; feature: hydrothermal vent; material: sediment | place: Atlantic Ocean | collected 2013-08-06T02:46:56 | depth 0.05 m | reverse complement strand
GCTTTTTGCATCCTAACAGTAAACGTTTAATCGGATTGTTGCGCTACCTACTCACTCTTTCTTCGTGAGCTTCGTGCTCTTCATGGTGAATCGTTTTTTATTAGACCAGCAGTCGTATTGGCAGACCATCACGGCAACGCAAAGACTAATAACGGCAAATATTCGTATTTTTGTCACTTCACCTGCAAATTTTTTTAGACCGAGTCCATACTTTTAGACCACGCCTGCGTGTGAAGCGCCTCTTGCTGAATTATAGGCCACGAAAACTTTAGACCATTCGTCCGATAAATAGCACCGCTTCATCCTTCAAAATCCGGACATGGCATACCCCTTGCAGAATATTCTCTTGATAAATAATTATTGGACGCACAGATGCCAAACCCAGTTGACCAGCTTTTTGGAATACACGCTCAAGCGCTGACCTTACGGTCTCAGCGCAGCAGTGTCTTAGCCGCAAACATGGCAAATGCTGATACGCCTAACTATAAAGCTAAAGACCTTGATTTTCAGTCTGTCTTAAAGCAGGCCAAAAGCAACGGCAGTGCACACATTCATAAAACGCATGCACGGCATATTGATATAAATAGTCAAGCAGGTAGCGCCGCCGAACTTAAATACCGTAATCCACTACAAGCTTCACTAGATGGCAATACGGTAGACACGCACCTTGAACAAACTCGGTTTGCGGATAACAACGTTCACTATCAAGCCACACTGCATTTTCTAAACAGCAAAATTAGCGGCGTTGTTAAAGCCTTGCGAGGAGAATAAACATGGCACTTTTAGATGTATTCGATATTGCCGGTAGCGGTATGAGCGCACAATCCATGCGCTTAAATCTAACCTCCAGCAATATCGCCAATGCCAACACCGTCGCAGGTAATAAGGATGAGGCTTACAGTTCACGCCATGCCGTTTTTTCCGCAATGCTTAAAGACCGTTTTGCACCTACCGAGCAAGGTGTCGGTGTAGAAATGCTGGGCGTAGTGGAAAGCGATGCAGAACACGTGATGCGTTATGAACCCAATCATCCAATGGCCAATGAAGATGGCTATGTGTTTGATTCCAATGTCGACATCGCAGAGGAAATGGCCAATATGATTTCGTCATCACGCAGCTATCAAAATAATATTGAAGTACTAAATACTTCGAAGGAAATGCTCCTTCGTACGCTTAGGTTAGGAGAATAATCATGAATGAAATAAATTCCAATGTGGCTATCCAGCAGGATATTTACGACCAATACAAACTGCCCGAGAAACAAGAAAAGGATGAAGACCCGAATTCGCTTGCACAAGATGATTTCCTGACACTGATGACGACTCAGTTAAAGCATCAGGACCCTATGAAACCTATGGAAAATGGAGATTTCCTTGGTCAAATGGCGCAATTTAGCACGGTTTCGGGCCTAGGAGATTTAAAGGAGTCGTTCGACAATATGGCGACCTCATTCGGTTCCACTCAAGCATTGTCAGCGGCGGGTTTGATTGGTAAGAGTGTATTAATGGAAGCCAATAAAGCCACGCTAAACGATGAATCAACAGATATCAGCGGTGCAATTGATATACCTCAAAGCACCAGCAAGGCCACGGTGAGTGTTTACGACAGCAGTGGCACAATTATTAAACAAATAGACCTTGAAAAACAATCCAAGGGACAGCAAGTATTCTCTTGGGATGGAAAAAATGAAGAGGGAGAAAAGGCTCCCGATGGAAACTATGAGTTTCGTGCAGAGTATTTGATGGAAGACGGTAAAACACAAGCAGCAACAACGCTGATTAATTCAAAAATAGACAGCGTTGGTTTTAAAGAAGGAAATATAACAGTAAATACGGTGGACGGGCAAAAACATGATTTTTCTTCGATCAATCAAATTGGATGATCGTTGGGATATTGTATTAAAAGTAAAGGTAGCTAATCAGTAGAAGACTCGATTGTTACTCAATAATAAACATTTTAATTTAAGCTCTATAAAGGACCACTATGTCATTTGAAGTCGCCGTTACAGGCATGAACGCCGCTACCGCGGATCTGGAAGTTATTTCCAATAACATTGCCAACTCTAACACCAATGGTTTTAAGCGCTCTCGAGCGGAATTCGCCGATGTTTATGCGGCTTCTGATTTGGGTGTTGCTAAAAACTCTACCGGCGAAGGTGTACGTGTAACCAACGTGCGTCAACAATATACTCAGGGAGAGGTCAACTTTACCGAAAATAATCTAGACTTAGCTATTTCAGGCGGTGGTTTTTTTCGCTTGAATGATAGTAGTGGCGGCGTTGTATTTTCCCGTGCAGGCACTTTTGGTATGGACCGAGAAGGTTTTTTAATCAATGCCTCCGAGCAGCGCCTGACCGGTTACCAGTCCAATGAAAAAGGTAAGATATTACCTACCCTGGGGACCATGAAGATCGATACTGCGGATCTCACGCCGCGCGCGAGTGAAAACATTACTTTGGGCTCGAATCTTAGTTTAGGGGACAATGAGATGGACCCTACCATAGCATTCGATAATACCGACGCTAATACCTATACCTTCTCTACTGCCGCCACCATTTATGATTCTCAGGGATCTTCACACGTCGTTGACATGTATTTTATAAAAAACGCACAAAACGCATGGACAAGCCATATGTACATCGGTGATGAACCCATCAGCCAAGATGTTGGCGACACTATCTCCTTCAAGACCGATGGCACATTAGATCAGGTTAACGGTGGCGTCAGCCCTATCATTAAACTCACCGGAATCCAACCCGCTCCCAACGTTGCCCCCATGGATCTAAACATTGACTTTAGTCAATTGACCCAGTTCGACAACGCATCCGGTACCAACAAGGTGGAAGTCGACGGCTACGGTTCCGGCCGATTGGCAACACTGGATGTGGATAACACCGGTATTATTTACGGTCGATATAACAACGGACAATCCTACGCAATGGGACAAATTGCTTTGGCCAATTTCGCCAATGTAGAAGGACTTCGCCCCGTGGGCAACACCAGTTGGGCAGAAACCTTCGGCTCCGGTCAACCCGCAATGGGTGCGCCGGGCTCGGCCTCTCTCGGAAACATCCAATCCAGCGCCTTGGAGCAGTCCAATGTCGATATCACCAAGGAGCTCGTGGATATGATCGCGTCGCAACGAAATTTCCAGGCTAACGCACAGGTCGTCAGCGTCGCCGATACACTGACGCAAACGATTATTAATATTCGCCGTTAATAGCATCGCTAGTTTAGAGGTAGCAGCCAAGTGAAAGATTTTTTTATTCACCACGAAAAGCACGAAGTACACGAAGAAAAATATTTTTGTAAAAACTTCGTATGCTTCTTGGTAAAAAATAACCTGGGTTAATAGGTATGGACCACTTAATCTACACCGCTATGAACGGCGCTAAACAGACCATGCTTAAGCAAGCAACGAATAGTCACAACCTGGCGAATTTGAGTACGACCGGATTCCGTGCTGACCTGGATGCTTTTAAAAGTTTACCGGTGTACGGTCCTGGCCACCCTACCCGGGTTTATAATCAGGATTTACGCGCCGGAACAAATTTATCTTCCGGGGAAATCATCACCACTGGCAAGGAACTCGATGTCGCAATTCGAGATCAAGGCTTTATTGTCGTACAAGACAAAGACGGTGCTGAATCGATGACGCGGCGTGGCGATTTGCATATTTCTTCAGCAGGTTTATTGGAAACAGGCGATGGAGATCCTGTCATGGGTAACTCTGGCCCCATTGCCATACCGCCTCACGAAAAGCTTGAAATTGCGGGTGACGGAACCATCTCCATTCGTCCGCTAGGTCAAAGTGCGGCTGCCTTAGCTGTTGTCGATCGAATTAAACTCGTTGATCCACAACTCGCAGAATTGGAAAAAACCGAAAGTGGTTTACTACGCCTTACGAGTGGGGATGAATTACCACCTGACACTACCGTTCAACTACTGAATGGCAGTTTGGAATCAAGCAACGTCAATTCCATGGAAGCTATGGTAAACATGATTGAATTAGCACGAGAGTTTGAGTTACACGTTAAGTTAATGAAAGAGGCCAAGGATAACGATGCAGCAGCAGCCAGCATTGTAAGAATGAGCTAATTTATGAAAAACATTTCACCACAAAGTACGTAGGGCGGATAAGCGGCAGCGCCATCCGCCATCTCTGCAACTTGCCAGTGGCGTATGGCGCAAGCTTATACGCCCTACGATTCAAAATTAAGAGAGAACAACTATGAACAGAGCACTTTGGAGTGCAAAAACGGGTCTGGATGCGCAACAACTGCGTATGGCGGTTATTTCAAATAACCTGGCCAACTCGAACACCACTGGGTTTAAACGCGACCGCGCAGTTTTTGAGGATTTGGTTTACCAAAATGTCCGTCAGGCAGGGGCCAATTCTTCTCAGGATACTCAACTCCCCTCTGGTTTAAATATCGGTACGGGCGTGCGTGTAGTTTCCACCGAAAAACTCCACTCCCAAGGCAATTTATCGCAAACCGATAACTCAATGGACGTTGCGATTCAAGGTCGTGGTTTTTTTGAAATACTGATGCCCGATGGCAGTGTGGGGTATACCCGTGACGGTTCATTTCAGATGAATGCCCAAGGCCAAATGGTCACGTCATCTGGTTTCACACTCCAACCTGGCATTACCATTCCGGAAAATTCGCAAAGCTTGACCATCGGTGTAGATGGCACAGTGACAGCAACATTACCGGGCTCTGCCGCACCCACCCAACTCGGTAATTTACAATTGGTTGATTTTGTAAACCCTACCGGGTTACAAGCCGAAGGCAGTAATTTGTTTAGTGAAACTGCTAGCAGTGGCGCGCCCCAACCCGGCACTGCCGGTCAAGGTGGCCTCGGATCCTTGCTGCAAGGATCTTTGGAAACATCCAATGTCAATGTCGTCGAAGAGCTGGTCGGCATGATCGAAACCCAACGCGCCTATGAGCTTAATTCCAAGGCAATCTCTACCACAGATGGTATGTTGCAGTACGTGAATAATAACCTCTAATGACTCAGCTTAAAAAAATTCGATATTTCTTTGTACTTGGCGCTCTGTGGGGACTCGGTGCTTGCAGCCATATGCAACAACCTTCTTTACGAGACCCGGAATATCGTCCAATAATAGCTCAAGTGATTGAACAGCCAGCATCACAAATTCAGTCTCCCAATGGGTCCATCTACAACCCGGCCACTAATCGTTTTCTGTTTGAGGATTATCGAGCCCGCCGTGTAGGCGATATCCTTACCGTAATATTGGAAGAAAAAACCAATGCCGATAAAAAGGCCAGTACAGCAACCGCAAAAAACAGCAATATAGAGACTCCCGTGCCCAAACTGTTTGGCCGTGGCATCAGTATATGGGGTCGCGATATTCTCGACTCTCAAGCTTCCTCGAAAGTTGATTTCGCCGGTGAAGGCGGCAGTAGCCAAAGCAACAGCATTAAAGGTAATGTCACGGTAACAGTAGCAGAGATTTTACCGAATGGATTTTTAAAAGTCCGTGGTGAAAAGCTGATGAATCTGAACCAAGGAAGCGAGGTTATTCGTATCCGCGGAATCATTCGCCCTCAGGATATCTCCTCGGCCAATACCATTGAGTCTCAACAGATCGCCAATGCCGAGATCACCTACAAAGGTAAAGGCATGCTGGCTGATAGTAACGATGCTGGTTGGTTAACCCGTTTCTTTAACTCTGGATGGTGGCCATTCTAATGACACAGTATCCAAGATTATTAATAGCCCTGAAGGCATTATCATCCAAGTCTTTCTACTTGTTTCCGTCATTCTGGTATGGAAGCTGGAATCCAGCTCACAAGGATTTGAGCTACTGCGGTAGCCGCCATCCCTGGCTCCCGGGTTCCGGCTTCGACATTTTGCTCCTGCATTGTTCTGCTACAGTACGTCCTGTGCTTATCCATACCAAAATGACGGGGCTAAAACGATACCGTTTAGTACGAATACCTTTGGGACAATTAACAGTATTCCGCTTTTTGTTTGTAGTAACATTATCTATCGGCGTTTTATTTCAGCCTGTCAGTGCAGAACGTATTAAGGATCTGACCTCCGTGGGCGGCGTGCGTAGCAACCAACTATTAGGTTATGGCTTGGTTGTGGGTCTCGATGGCAGTGGTGATCAAACCAGTCAAACACCTTTTACCGTGCAAAGTATGAAAAGCATGCTGGCACAATTTGGCATCACCATACCCTCCAATGTAAATCCACAATTAAAAAATGTCGCCGCGGTATCGATACAAGCTAACCTCCCCGCATTTGCAAAGCCCGGGCAATCTATTGATATCACTGTTTCCTCCCTGGGTAACGCAAAAAGCCTACGCGGCGGTAGTCTTTTGATGTCGCCTTTAAAAGGTGCTGATGGAAAAGTCTACGCTATTGCTCAAGGCGAACTTGTCGTCGGTGGGCTGGGAGTTGAAGGAGCTGACGGTTCACGCATTGCTATCAATATCCCCAGCGTAGGAAGAATACCCAATGGTGCAATGGTGGAGCGCACCGTTCCTAATTCATTTAACACTTCTGAGAAGATCTCGCTATATTTACACTCACCCGATTTCACCACCGCTAAGCATCTCGAACAGGCCATTAATAAAAAACTCGGCGCAGGTGTTGCCAAGGCTATTGACGCAGTCTCTATTGAGGTTAAAACACCGAAGGAATCAGGACAACGCGTCGCTTATTTATCCTATATCGAAAACCTGGAACTCACCCCCGGAGATGCCGCAGCCAAAGTCATTGTTAATTCTCGCACGGGCACTGTTGTGATCGGCTCGCATGTCACCGTTATGCCGGCGGCCGTAACGCATGGCAGCATGACAGTGACCATCACCGCCGACCCAATTGTCAGTCAACCTGAAGCACTATCAAAAGGAGAAACCGTTGTTGTACCGCGCACAGATATAGAAGTTGAAGAGGAAAGCAACCGGATGTTTTTATTTAATCGGGGTGTGACCTTAAACGAAATCGTGCGTGCCATTAATCAAGTGGGTGCTGCGCCTGGAGATTTGGTCGCAATTTTAGAAGCACTAAAGCAAGCAGGTGCGCTACGGGCACAATTGATGATTATTTAGAGGCTAGGCTGTTAGCAGTTTAGGCTATTAGCTTTTTCGCCTAAACCCCTCCTAATAGCCTAATGGACTAACAACCTAAACACCTATGATGAAAACAGAACACGCCAGCGTCTACACTGACTTCAACGGTCTCAACAAACTGAAGTCTGCGGCCGCAAAAGATACGCCAGAGGCACGACGCGAAACAGCGCAACAATTTGAAGCGATGTTTATTCAGATGATGTTGAAAACGATGCGTCAGGCGAGCGAGGGGGATGAATTACTGGGTGGTTCTCAAGTTGAAATGTCGCGCGATATGTACGATAAGCAATTATCGATTGAGCTTTCCAAAAATGGGGCCATTGGTATTGGCGATCTTATGCTAAAGCAGATGGGGGATCTTCCTGACACTCCTGTCAGTGACACTCCAAAGTCTTTTCCTCAAACAGTCAGCAATGCATTCCAAAACCCCGGACGACCCAATGATTTTACTGCTCGATTCATGGATAGAGAAGATTCGACAACAAAGGCGTCCTATTCCCCTGATTGGAAAACACCTGAAGATTTTATTCGCCAACTCAAACCTTCCGCGGAGAACGCTGCACAAAAACTGGGGGCTAAATCAGAGGCCATATTAGCAATAGCAGCCCTTGAAACAGGTTGGGGGCAACACATCATCCCTGCCGCTAATGGCACCAGTAGCAACAATCTGTTTGGCGTCAAGGCGGGGCAGAATTGGAACCATGATCAGGTCATTGCCACTACTCTGGAATTTGAAGACGGGATAATGCAGAAGCACCGGGAACCCTTCCGCCAATATACTTCCGCTCAAGATTCAATACAGGATTTTGCCGATTTCTTAATGCAAAATCCACGCTATGAAACCGCTCTATCTCAAGCGGATAATCCTCAACGTTTCATTGAGGAGTTGCATAAAGCGGGCTACGCAACCGATCAGAACTACGCAGAAAAGGTCCTGTCAGTCATGGAAAAGGTTAATGCAATGACTCAAGAAATTGCGATGGTTGCCGATAGGTAAGGTCGAGGAGACTAGTGTAGTGTGGCATAAGCGCAGCGCCATCCACCAACGCAGCTTTGGCTGGTGTATGACGCAAGCTTATACACCCTACCCTGGATTTAAAGTAATAGTTTTTCCTAAATACCTGAACTGCTAAAAAGCTAGAGTAGGAACCACATGCACACACGGATGGTAAATTATGGACTCAATGCAAATAGGCTACTCCGCTCTCAACGCAGCACGACAAGCGTTGAATACGACCAGTCACAATATATCCAATGCCAATACCGAAGGGTACAGCCGCCAGCGCGTCAACCAAGCAACCAACACTCCAACCAACGAAGGCGGTCTCTACTTTGGCAATGGCGTAAAAATCACCGACGTGCAACAGTTACGCGATCACTTCGTCGAAGATCAGGTGCGCAACCTTACGAGTGAACAACAACGGCTGGATGCTTTTCATAATCTTGCCTCGCGTATCGATAGTGTGCTGGCAGAAGAGAATGCAAGCTTAACGCCAGCCATGCAGGCGTTCTTTAACTCCATAGAACAATTAAACACCGACCCCGATTCAGCAACAAATCGCCAAGCGGTACTCAGTGAGGGGCAAAATCTGGTAGATCGATTTAACGTGCTAGACGACCAGATGAGTGGACTCTATGCAGACAGTAGCAAGCAAATTGAAAGCGAGGTTAATGAAATCAATGTACTCGCTAAAAATATCGCAGAATTAAATAACAACATCAATTCTGCTCCAGGTAAAAACCCACCTAATGATCTGTTGGACGAACGCAATCGGCTTATCGAAAAACTCTCCGAGCATATCTCCATCAATACAGTAGAGCAAAGCAATAATATGGTTAACATTTATGCCGGCAATGGCATAGCACTGGTTAACAATGCAAAGGCGACATCTTTAGGTGTCACTCCTAATTCTATGGAATCTGAAAAGCTAGAAGTTTCTTTGGGGAATTCAATTATAAGCGCTAACATTCAAGGCGGAAAACTAGGCGGAATTATGGATTTTCGTCGCGAAATGCTTGACGGCGCAGCAAATAACCTGGGACGCATAGCCACTACACTCGCCGCGACCTTTAATCAGCAGCATAGTTTGGGAATGGATAAGAACGGCGCAATTGGGGGAGATTTTTTCTCCGTTGCAGGCCCGCTCGTGCATAGCAATAAAGATAACACGGGTACCGGAGTCATCGCTGCTAACATTGCTGATGCGAAAGTACTGACGGGTTCCGACTACTCGCTAAGCTTCGATGGCGCTAACTACACGATTACGCGTCTTTCTGACAATACCAGTCAGACCGGCGCCCTACCCTCCAACATGGACGGTATTGATTTCAGTCTTACCGGTACACCCGCAAGCGGAGATACATTCCTAATTCGACCCACGGTCAACGGTGCAAAAAACCTTTCAGTGGCGCTAAATAATACGAATGAAATTGCAGCTGCTTCGCCCTTGCGCAGCGAAGCGCTCCTAAAGAATGCTGGAGACGCGCAGATTTCAAGCCCGCGGGTTTTGGACATAAATAATACCGGTCTTTCTACGCCCGCAGGCATTAATTTCACCTCAGACACCAGCTTCGATCTTGTCGATGCAGGCGGCAATATCTTAGTAGGGGGGCAGGCATATACCTCTGGGGAAGATATCGATTTTCAGGGCTGGCGTGTCAATATCAATGGCACGCCTAAGCAAGGCGACAGCTTCACGATCAACCCCAACACCAACGGCACCGGCGACAACAGCAATAGCTCACTGCTCAGTCGATTACAATTCGGCCAAACCATCGAAAATAAAGCCACTTATCAAGAAGCCTATGGCTCGTTAATAAACGAAGTGGGCAGCATGACGCGTCGTACAGAAATCAATCGTGATTCGCAAGACACTTTGCTAGCTCAGGCGCAAAGCGCCAAAGATGCTGTTTCTGGCGTCAACCTGGATGAAGAAGCCGTTAACCTGACTAAGTACCAGCAGGCGTATCAAGCTTCCGCGCAAATCATTGCGACCTCGAAGTCTATGTTCGACACAATACTCTCCGTCATTAGGTGATAGCCATGCGTGTCTCCACTATGTCCGCTGCAAATTTCTCCATCTCCGAAATCAACCGAAAAACCGCGTTGCTGGGCGATATACAGGCGCAGATATCCAGCGGTAAGCATCTACAACGCCCATCAGACGATCCCGTTCAGGTTGCCGCAACCGAGAACATTGACGCTGCGATTCTACGTCTGGGTCAATATGAAAAAAACAATATGATGGCAAATCAAAAACTTACCCAAGAGGAATCTATCCTAGACAATGTCACTAATATGCTGCAACGGGTTAAGGAACTCGCCATATCCTCCAATTCAGACGTTCTCAGTAATTCTGACCGGCAAGCGATCCGAGCAGAAAGTGAGCAATTGATGAAGCAACTCATGGACTATGGCAACACCCAAACCAATGACGGAGAATTCTTGTTTGCGGGAGCAAAAGTGAATACCCGACCTTTTGAAGTAGTGGGCGGAGAAATCGTTTATCAGGGTGATCAAAAACAAAACCACTTGCAGATCAGTGATTCTCGAAAAGTGATAACAAATGATACCGGTAATCAGATTTTTCAAAGCATCCGTAACGGAAATGGGCATTATTCAGTCGCTGCAAATTCAGCCAACACGGGTAGCGCAAAGTTAAACGAAGGATCATTGATAGATGCGAATGCCTTCCAACGGAATGAGTACACGATTGAATTCACGACGCCAACTACTTTCGATGTTATCAACACGACTACCGGCACTACTGACCTTCCCATGCAGACTTACACTGCAGGAGAAGCTATCCAGTTCAATGGAATACAAGTAAATATCGAAGGCACCCCAAAGACGGGAGATGAATTCTTTATTAAACCAAGCCAAAACCAAGACATCTTCGCCACCGTACAACAATTTAACAACGCACTTGCCACTGACACCAATAACCCCGCAGTCCAAGCTCAGTTCCACCAATCTATGGATAGCACTCTTGGCGAAATTGACAACGCACTCAGCCATATCCAAACGCGTCGTAGTGACCTCGGATCACGGATGGGATATATCGACAATACTCGAGAGGAAAATGAGTCGGTAGATTTTTTACTCAAGAAAACGCGCTCAGAAATTGAAGACACTGATTATGTAAAAGCGATCAGCGATCTTCAACTTGAGATGTCTACACTTGAAGCTATTCGTAAGTCTTATTCTCAGATGGGACAGATGTCACTGTTTAACTACCTTTAAAACATTAGTTAATATGTTCACCGCCTATCATATTTTGTCATCATTTTAGCGAATACTTGAACGAATGTTTCACACTATCGCTTGTTAGAGATAGCCAGGGGAAGTTGAACCCAATATCCTCGGGTAGGGCTAAAAAATAGCTAATTTTAAGACATTGCATCAACAAATTCGATTAGACAGGAACCATAACTATACAAAAGAAAATACTCGTTTCGCCCACTAAACTATCCGAAATGATAGAAAACTCTCCCGAATCCATAGTCGTTATAGATACGCGGGATCCTGAAGAGTATGCGAAAGGTCATATCCCAGGAGCTGTGAATCTACGAGATTTCTTTACCTACTTAGCCACTTCTGACGAAGAAGGTTGTAACAATTTCCGTCGTCATTTTTCTGACTTATTAAGCGCCGCTGGAGTGGATTCAAGCTGCCAAGTCGTTATTTGTGAAGATAAGTTAAACAACGGATTTGGCCAATCCTGCCGTGGTTGGTTGATTATGCAAGCACTGGGCCATAAAAATGCATCTGTTCTAGAGAATGGTTTTTTTGGCTGGCAGGCGGCAGGACTGTCCATTTCCCACGAGGTAGAACAGCCAGAGCGTAGTGAGTTCAAAATCGACGATAAAGCAATTGATGAGATCTTCGTAGATAAACAAGACATGCTTCGAGCGTTGCACGACCACGATATTCGTATTTTAGATATTCGTGATCAAGATGAATGGGAAGGATTAAGCTCTTCGCCCTATGGACCTGATTTTGCGGCACGTAAAGGTCGCTTAGAGCGTTCCGTATGGCTTCAGTGGGACAAACTTACGGAAGAAGATGCTGGTTATCTTAGCGAAGAACATATTGTAGCCGCAATGCGTCAGCTTGGGATTAGCCAACACCAAACTATCTACATATATTGTTTTAAGGGCGCTCGCGCAGCAAATACCTATGTCGCTTTAAAATCTTCCGGATTTAATAATATTAAGGTCTATTTTGGCTCTTGGAACGAATGGTCGAGAGATGACACGCTTCCCATTGAATCTGACATCTTAACTGTATCAGCTTCATTGGCTTAAAATCGTTATCAGCAGTAACCGTATTCTCAACCTATCCAGTAATGGATAGGTTTTTTAATAATCTATCGGTCTCTATTAAAGCCAATCATCCCTAAAAAGTCATATCAAAAGATAACTAAATGGAAAAACTCAGGACATATTGGTATTCGAGAATACGTGGCTTCCCTGTCATGCTTTTTTCAATTGTAATGGGCTTAACAGGCTATGCTCTCGTTATCCAAAAACTCGCGACAACAGTCCACGTTCCAGTGGGTGCCCAATATTTTTTCTCATATTTAGCGTTTGGCGTATACCTGCTTCTCTCGTTCCTTTACCTCAATAAAATAACTCTTCACTCTAAGGACTTTTACAAAGACTTATCTAACCCTAATCATATCGGATTGATAGCCACTGCCTCTGTTGCCACCACATTAACCGCAGCCACACTCTTTCCCTATAGCGAAGGCCTATCTCTTGTCGTTTGGGGAATAGGCGCTATTGTACAGATTGCATTGATGGTCAGAATAGTAACACTGTGGATATC
>FXBE01000126.1_pt1 | contig 13019 bp, 16 predicted proteins | sample 5335311 | NCBI WGS metagenome assembly FXBE01 (sample SAMEA103928390, study PRJEB20085) | sediment metagenome | biome: marine biome; feature: hydrothermal vent; material: sediment | place: Atlantic Ocean | collected 2013-08-06T02:46:56 | depth 0.05 m | reverse complement strand
GTTATCCCTTACAAAAGGAATAAGTATGATGCAACTATATAAATTTAACAATCCAGAAATTAGTACAGGCGCTGCAATAAAGAGAGTTGGAAATCCTGAAGGTTCTTTGTATGGTGAAGTTATGGTTTTTACGGGAGCACTAAAAATACCACGGCGTGAAGCTACCAATATGGCATCAAAAATAGGTTGTCAAGTTGGCACTGGCGTAACAAAAAAAACAACTATACTGGTTGTTGGTGATCAGGATGTATCAAAATTAGCAGGGCATGAGAAAAGCTCAAAGCATCGTAAAGCAGAACAGCTAATTTCAAAAGGTATTCCAATCCTCATTCTCAGGGAAACGGACTTTAAAGAAATGGTGACAACCTCACATTAAATCGCCTAACAAAAAAATTCACTCATAAAAAACAAAGCTACAGTCGTGCCTCTTTCCGCTTTGTTTTCCCGGTAATTTTGGGCGTTAAAGGAAGAAAAAATTGAGAAATCTAGCAACAAATCGACAAAAGAAAGTTCTTATGTTTTTTGGCATTCAATTCAACAAATCTATTTCGTTAGGAGCTGCTGGCTGGGAGCTTGGGGCTATTTTTGCAGACGAAACTAAAGCCGAGAAATGGAGGAAATACCTTTTTCTTACAAGAGACTTTGGCGCAGAGTCTAGTGAGCTGATTCCTTACCAAGAAGAAGAGCTGGAAAGTACGCAAGTTCCGGAAGACTGGAGCACGAGTAAAGCAAGAAAAGATTTTCGAGAAGAAATGGCTGCTCAAATTCTCGCAAGCGAGTCTCCTTATGATGCTCCTCAACCCGATATTGTTTTCTTTCGCCACAGCTTTTGTTTTACGGGAAAATTTGATTTTGGGCCGAGAAAGTGCTGCGCGGATTTGATTCTGGAAAAGAGGGGATTCCCAGCCAAAGGTGTATCAGGTTCCCTTGATTATCTCGTGATCGGCACGCAAGGCAGTCCAAACTGGAAACGTGGAAGCTACGGCAGCAAAATAGAAAAGGCAATCGTCCTGCGGAGAGAACACGGAAAGCCCGCAATTGTTTCTGAAGGCCATTGCTTCAGTTTTCTCTAGCGGACCAGCTTTCCCTCTAACGATCATGTCAACCTGGCCGCGTACTGGCTAGCGGTCGCTACTCTCCCTGCTAACCAGTACGCGGCGGTCAGTATTGACATAGGGTTATGGATGGAACATAAATCAACCATGGCTGGTTCCTACCAGATCACCATGAATCGATTTCCCGCTTGAATACCTAGCTGGAGATGGTCCTGCCTTGGTCCAAGGTTTCCTGTTCCTTCCTGATAGTGTGGGGCTTTGTCGTTATTGCTCTCTCGGAATTTCCTCAGCGTCCAAATGCTGCCGTTTATGGATCACGGCCAACACTTCAATCAGCTTGTCAGATTTAATCTCATATAATATCCGGTAGGAATACAGTCCTAGTTCCCGTACGGCATCTACGTTCAGTTCGGGTACTTTCTTGCCCTTTCGAGACAACTCATCCAGGCCTATGGTTTTCTTAATTAGTCCTTCACTGACTCGCTTGGCATACAACGGCGAGTCCTGGGCAATATAATCATGGATGTGACGAATCTGGAATTTAGCATGATCTGTCCACTTCACCATGTTTGAATTTCCTTGAGTACCTCCTCAGTGGTTTGGGTTTTACCTTCGGCGGCATCCTGTTGGCCACGGCGGATATTTTCCAGTACATAAAGCCGGTAAATCATCTCTTCGGTATCGGCACTGTCTGGTAGTTGCTGGATTGTGTTGATGGCATCTTGTTTAGCGGTTTGCATCGTTGATATCTCCTACACGTTGAGTTAAGGCTGGCTTGCTGAATAGCGGTATCCAGCGGCAACGGGACAGGTCTTTAGTTTTGCAATTCTTCATGGGTAGTCATGCTTATTGTAGGTAGTTTCAATAGTAGTATATCGTCCATCATCACCGTACATATCCTCTCTGCGTAAACTTAATCCTTCCGGCCAACATATACCCATAGCATTTAGGTTTTAAGAGTAATTGCACTCTCTATTCACCCCTTGGCGGTATTCACCCCTTGGCGGTGTTGAAATTCCTTGCGATAGTCCCACTATTCCACGTCATTGCGTCTTGCCATGGAACAAGATAGAGCGCAATTACTCTTAAAACCTAAACGTTACGGGTATATTTACCCTCTCTCACCTGTCATTGAAATCACCTACAGGGACTTATACATCAATCCTGCCTTACTGGAAGTAGAGGCGCAATGACCTTTACCAGGCAGATAAAAAAAGGCGGTCTCGCCAATACCATGACAGCAACTCATGAAAAAACACCACCTATCGCAATTGTCACTGTCGCAGAGACTCCAGAACTCCCCCCCGATAAGGAAAAAATCATTCTGGTATGACTGGAATATATCAAGGATACCCGGTTCTTATCGAGGATGTATTGAGCAAATGCAGCAATAATCTGGAACACCGGCGCTACTATCTGAAAGGATCAAAAGAAGAAGTACCCAAACCAGTCACCACCAATAAACTCTACTGCGTCCATTTCGAATAGAAGGGTTTACACTCATTGGAGCCTATTAGAACTCATGAGTCATAGCGGTGTAGAATATATGACACCTCCCAACTGTTAGCAGCTTTTTTGAGGACATACATGAAAATAAAAAGTGCTTTTACTCTTCTAGTCTTACTTGAGCTTATTGTGCTTGGATGCAAGCCAATTGTAGCCGAATTTGCATTTTATCCTGACAATGAAAATGTTATACCAACAAACAAGTTATCTCACGGAATCCAAGAGATAACCATTAGTACCGCGGACAAGGTGAAAATCACCTCTCTTTATCTACCAACAGCTGGATCAGACAAGCTGCTAATATACTTTCACGGTAACGCAGGAAATATTTATCATAGGATACCTTGTCTGCTTCAACTCCAGAACACCGGGATAAATGTGATAGGTGTCAGTTATAGAGGGTATGGTAAGAGTAGCGGCGACCCAACCGAGGAAGGTGTGTATCAAGACGGCAAAGTGATCTTCCAATATGCAGTCGAACAAATGGGATTCTCTAAAGAAAACATCATAATATTTGGGCGCTCAATAGGAACTGCAGTGGCCATAAATACCGCCCAAAATGAAAAAATACGTGGAGTAATATTGGCCACTCCCATGACTGACGGCAAGGATCAAGCAAAAGCAGCAGGGTTGGGGGCAATATCATCATTGGCTCAAACTTCATTTGATAATATTTCAAAAATCGGAAACATGGAGTCTCCACTTCTAGTTATTCATGGTACAAATGATCAAGTTGTCCCCTATTCCATGGGCAAAGCAATATTTAATCGCGCAAACGTTAAAAAGGAGTTTGTAAGAATTAAGGGTGCTCATCACAACAACTTACACGATGCGTATGAAAAGGAATATTGGCCGCCAATAATTGAGTTTATCAAAAACGGATAGCCTTGATGCTATTGGGTGTTTCGAGAATGAGGTATTCTCGGCGGTTGTTAACTGTCAGATTAGGTCTAAACTTCTACAGATTAAGAGAAGCCAACCCAACTCTGTCTCAGTTAAATCAACGCATTGCAGTCACCTTCTGATATCCCACTGGTAAGACAATCAAGGTAATCAGCCCACCACTGCATCATTTTTTTTCGTTCTTCAAGATGCTCAGCGGAGTTATAAGCACCTCTTACTTTATTACGCTCCCCATGTGCGAGCTGTCTCTCTATAGCATCTGGACGCCATTTTTGAGATTCATTTAAGCGGGTTGATGCCATTGATCGAAATCCGTGCCCAGTCATCTGATCTTTTGTATAACCCAACCGACGTAGAGCAGCATTGACCGTGTTTTCACTCATTGGACGCGATACTGACCTAGCACCAGGGAAAACATAGTGTCCCCGTCCTGTTAGTGGCTCCAGCTCACGTAATATTGCTATGGCTTGATGCGAGAGTGGGATTAAATGCTTTGATTTCATCTTCATTTTTTCAGCGGGAATTACCCAACTTGCAGCTTCTAAATCAATGTCTTTCCACTCGGCATGCCTCAATTCACCCGGTCGCACAAATACAAGAGGAGCGAGGCGTAGAGCACAACGGGTGACATGATCTCCCTCATAACCATGAATGATGCGCAAAAGCTCCCCTATGGCTTTAGGGTCAGTAATGCAGGGGTGATGTCTTTCTTTTTTAGCTTGCAGAGCATCGCGCAGATCAGCGGCGATGTCCCTCTCTACCCTCCCCGTGGCAATGGCATAACGAAATATCTGACCTACCGTTACTCTGGCCCGATGAGCGAGTTCAACCGCGCCACGCGCTTCAATCTTGCGGAGTACTGCCAGCAATTCAGGGGCAGTGATCTCGTTTATCTGGCGCGATCCTAACCATGGGTTGAGGTCTTTTTCTAATCGCCGGTATATCTTGGCATGGTGGCCCTCACTCCATTTAGCCCGCTTATTGCTATGCCACTCCAAGGCCACTGCTTCGAAGCTATCCTCCTTTGCTACCCTATTAATTTTACGCAACACACCTGGGTCAATACCATCAGCAACTCGACTACGTGCTTCATCCCGACTAACGCGGGCTTGTTTGAGGGTGACATCTGGATATACACCCATCGATAGCGTCTTGCGCTTACCATTGAAGCGGTAATCAAACCGCCACCATTTATGACCCTTGACGGTAACTAATAAATATAACCCCTTACCGTCAGAAAGCTTGTATTGCTTGGATCTGGGCTTGGCTTGGCGTATTGCGGTATCGGTAAGCGAACTAGGCATTTTATTCATTTGGCGGTAACACCAAGTATCTGTATTGCGATTACCACCAAAGTTACCGCTAAATGCTGCGGTATGTCAATGGATTCTACTAGACTATGCTGGACTTCATGGAGGCTAGAAAGCCACTATCTATAGGGTTTTCTGGACGTTACTGAACAAGCTGTTGGTGCCCGGGGCCGGAATCGAACCGGCACGGTGTTGCCACCGAGGGATTTTAAGTCCCTTGCGTCTACCAATTTCGCCACCCGGGCGGTCTTTTCGAAGATGGCTTCTTGCGTGTATCGAACTTCAGATAGATGGAGGCTGAGCCCGGAATCGAACCGAGGTCCACGGCTTTGCAGGCCGCTGCATAACCACTCTGCCACTCAGCCTTGAACAGCGATCGAATCATATCATTTTGCGCATGATTCGGATATTAAAAAGCCCCGGCTAACAAACACCGGGGCTTATATATCTGGAGCGGGAAACCAGATTCGAACTGGCGACCCCAACCTTGGCAAGGTTGTGCTCTACCAACTGAGCTATTCCCGCATTATTTATTTTTGTCACCATCCGTAGCGCAGGCCTTTAGACCCTTCCAACACAAGCGACTCAACGTTAATCCCCGTGCGCTTGTGAGGTTGCGTATTATGGCGAAATTGAAGATTCTGTCAAGCTCTATGTTAAGGCCTGACGAAGATAGCTAATCATCGACCAGATCGTCAGCAGTGTGGCAATGAGTAATAGAGCAAGGCCAATTTCCGCACTGGGCAAACCCAGCAAAGGTTCCTGGTATAAAATAAAGAACAAGGAGAACATCTGCACGGTCGTTTTAACTTTACCCAGTTGGGATACCGCAATTTTCTTACGTTCTCCAACTTCAGCCATCCATTCGCGCAATGCTGAGATGGTGATCTCCCGCCCAATAATCACCATCGTCGCGACCATTAGCCACATTCCACCAAAGTGTTCAACAATCATTACCAGTACTACGGTGACCATGAGTTTGTCGGCCACTGGGTCTAGAAAGGCGCCAAATCGCGAGGTCTGATTAAGCTTACGTGCCAAATAACCATCGAACCAGTCGGTAATACCGGCGATGGCAAAAAGAATAGCGCTATAGGGCCCTGCATCTTCGATAGGCAGATAAAAGATCACTACCACCAACGGAATCAGCAGGATGCGTAGCGAGGTAAGGATATTAGGTATATTCAGGTTCATTTTTTAAAAGGTTCGGTAGGAAGCTTAAGAATGATAAATTGCATAGATCTGTTCGGCCAGTTTTTTGCTGATGCCCCGCACCTTGGTAAGCTCTTCTGGATTAGCTCGGCTAATACCGCGCAGGCCACCAAATTGCTTTAACAGGCTTTGACGTCGTTTAGGACCAAGACCCGGAATGGACTCCAACGACGAACTCAATCTAGATTTTGCACGTCGGCGGCGATGCCCAGTGATAGCAAAACGATGCGCCTCATCCCGGATGTGTTGGATAAGGTGTAAGGCCGGCGAATTTTCCGGCAAATTCACTGCGCCATTCGGCCCATGAATAAAAAGTGTCTCCAGTCCAGGTTTACGTCCTTCTCCTTTGGCGATGCCAACCAGTGTAACACCTTGTACCTGGAGTGACTCAAGCACCCGCCTAGCCGCGCTCAGATGCCCCTTGCCGCCATCAATAAACAAAACCTCGGGCAAAACACCATCGCCTTCCATTAACCGCTTGTAACGCCGGGTGAGTGCTTGATCCATAGCGGCATAATCATCACCCGGAGTAATATTCTTGATATTGAATCGTCGATAATCTGACGTCAAGGGGCCTTCCTCATTAAATACAACGCAGGAGGCGACCGTCGCCTCTCCACCCGTATGAGAAATATCGAAGCACTCCATGCGAGCAGGCAAGGTATCCAAAGATAATACATCCTGCAATTTATCAAGGCGTTCAGCTTGATTTGCTTTGGATGCTAATCGTGAGCGCAAGGAAAGCTCTGCATTGCGTTTCGCCATCTCTAGCCAATGCGCACGCTCACTCCTGACATTGACTCGCAAATTAATCTTGCTCTGTTTTTTCAAACACAACATTTCTTCAATCAAACCTTGATCAGGGGGTGCAACATTCACAATTATCTCATCGGGGATTTCACGTGACGCATAGTATTGTCCAATGAATGCGCCTAAAACCTCTTCTTGTGTCGAATTAATATCCGGGAGCTTAGGAAAAAAACTGCGGTTGCCGATATTGTTTCCACTGCGAATATAAATAACCTGCACACAAGCAATGGCAAATTCTTGCGCCACAGCGATCACGTCGGCATCGCCTTTTGCGCCGCTAACATGCTGTTGCTGGCTAATATGCCGAAGTAAATCAATTTGATCGCGACGCCTGGCCGCTTCTTCGTACTCCAATCGACTCGCAGCTTGCTCCATTAGTATGATCCGATCATTAATGATCGCATCGCTCTTTCCTTCTAGAAAGCGGATACCATCGGCAAGATCATCGGCATATTCTTGTTTAGTAATGTATTCAACACAGGGCGCGCTGCAGCGTTTAATTTGATACTGAAGACAAGGCCGAGAACGATTCTTAAAAAAGCTCTCCTCACACAAGCGCAGTTTAAAAGCTTTCTGCAACAGGCTTAGGGTATAGCGTAAAGCAGACGCACTAGGATAAGGCCCAAAATATCGCCCTTTTTTACTGCGTGCGCCGCGATGAAGCGCCAGCCGTGGATAATCATCCTGAGTGGAAACATGTAGATACGGATAACTTTTATCATCCCTGAGAAGGATGTTGTAACGAGGAAGATGGCGCTTGATCAGATTGCTTTCGAGTAATAATGCTTCAGCCTCAGTCTCTGTCACGGTCACCTGGACATCGCATATCTGCCTGACCATCTTGGTGATGCGTAGGCTAGGATGATTCTTAGCGAAATAACTGGAGACGCGTTTTTTTAAATGCTTGGCCTTTCCAATATAGAGAATTTCTCCATTTTCATCGATCATTCTGTAGATGCCTGGACTAACAGGTAGCCCGTTTAGCACTTCAGTCGCATCGAAATTATTGCCCATCAAACATACCGGCTGAGCAGATTGTGATGGTTATCGGGTGGAAAAGCAGAGATAGGTGTTTGCGGGAAGGGTTAAACCTAGAAACCTCAGTTGGGCTCGAAAAAGACATGCCAGCAATTGGTGCGCATGGTGAAATAGAAAAACTCGTAGTCAACGCCAAGGATGGCGTGCCAAGGGCTGATCCAACTAAGGTTTCAAGGTTACAGGCTAGGTTCATGCCCCAATTCTAACCTGATCCATGGCTATTGCAGCCATAGATCAGGGTTTATCTTACTGTTCGCGCTCAGATGGATAATGCTGCATCACCTAATAGGCGCTTATCTCTGCGGTGAGGGATACACCAAGCCGTGACTTCCCGCTAAGGCATAAATTTCCTGGGTATCGTCAACGCGTAGCTTATCGCGTACACGGTGCTTATAGGTGCTGACTGTTTTTGGGCTTAGTGCGAGTCGGCTGGAAATCTGTAGCGGGGTATCGCCTTGGGAAAGTTGCAACATCACCTGCATTTCACGTTCAGACAGTCTGTCCAATGGAGAGTTCTCTCCACCAGGCAGTAGAGAAATAGCAATTTTTTGCGCAATCTCAGGGCTGATATACTTTTCACGCTTTTGTACGTGGCTAATCGCTTCAGCCATGTCATCAGGATCGGTATTCTTAGATATAAATCCTGTTGCACCTGTGTCCAGCAGACGCTTTGGGAAAGGTCCATCCGAGTGAATGAGCATCATGACGATTCCCACTTTCGGGTAGTTCATTCTAAGATGGTCAACGGCCTCGAAAGCACCCAGCCCACCCAGCGATAAGGACATCAAAACAATATCAGGCATCTCCTGCTTAATACCCGAAAGGATTTCATCGCTGGTTTTACATTGCTGAATAATCTGAATGTCGTACCTGGAAAATGCTTCAAGTACTTCCTTATTTTCCAGTTTTTGCTCATCTGCTACCATCAAACTAATCATCGTGTCTCCCTGTGTAAACGCTTAATTCCATTTGAACTGTGATAAAGATTATGCAAAAAACCTAAATCACTCAAGGACCTGCGTCATCCCAGACAGCGAAACGGTGGTTTTAGAAGACAGGCGCGATATTGCCCCAGATTAATTGTGACCTTAATCCCAACCCCACGCCTCTTACGGGAGCAAGGAATGGCAAACCCAAAAAAGAACTATTCAGCTAACCCTGGAGTTTGACTCCTCGCTGAGTAATTAGTTTCCATCCATAAACGGCGCCATAGCGCGAGTGCGATTCAGGTGCGTAAGATTTTGGCTACAAGAATATGGGCGTTTGGTTGTTCCAAACAACGATATCTTGTGGGTAAAAGATTGTGTGCCTGGATCGTTCGCAGTACATGCCGTTTATGAATGGGAACTATACTTCGCGCGGCCACGGATGCGGATTTCTAGCTCGCTATAATTTCCGCATCCGTGGCCGCGCGAAGTATAACTACAAGACTCTCAGAACTTCAATAGTGCAGATCCCCAGGTAAAACCACCACCAAAGGCCTCCATAATGATGGTCTCACCCTTTTTAATGCGTCCATCTCTCACCGCAGTATCCAGGGCCAAGGGTACAGAGGCCGCTGAGGTATTTCCATGCTGATCAACCGTAACGACGACACGATCCATATCAATAGACAGTTTCTTGGCTGCAGCTTTTATAATCCGCGTATTCGCTTGATGCGGCACCAGCCAGTCAACATCAGATTTGGACAGGTTATTGTGCTTAAGTGTTTTATCAGCTATTCGACCTAAGGTATTGATAGCCATGCGAAACACCTCGTTACCTTTCATCTGCACATTGGCTTCGCCTTGTAACAGCTTCTGGTATCCCTGGGAGATTCCAAAAGGTACATGCAGTAGTTTTTCGTAACGGCCATCCGCATGCAAATGTGTCGACAGGATGCCAGGTTCCTCACTGGCTTCCAGAACAACCGCTCCGGCACCATCTCCAAAAAGAATACAGGTGCCACGATCATTCCAATCAAGAATACGTGAAAGCGTTTCGGCACCGATTACCAGGGCACAACGATGCGTTCCAGAACTAATAAACTTATCGGCGACGCTTAGAGCGTAGATAAAACCCGTGCAGACAGCTTGAATATCGAAAGCGGCGCAACCACTGATGCCTAGCGCATACTGCACCTGACAAGCTGTACTAGGGAATACATTGTTGGGCGTTGTTGTTGCCAACACAATAAGATCGATATCCTCTGCCGATTTACCCGCCATTTCCATTGCCTGGAGGGCCGCTGCTACCGCGAGATCCCGAGTTGTTTCGTTATCCGCCGCGATATGGCGTTTCTCAATGCCGGTACGCTCACGAATCCACTCATCGGAGGTATCGACCAATTTCTCTAGATCGTGGTTATCGAGGATTTTCTCAGGCAGGTAACTGCCGGTACCGGTAATCCGTGAATACATTATGTTCGCTCCTGCCAGAGTTGTGACTCGAGTTAAAGCATCTAACCAGTTTACCTAGAGCTTGCGCACCTAATCCACCAACACCTGCTCAAGCCGCGAGCGAATGCGTTGAGGAATATTTTGACTGGCTTCAACACGGGCTATTTTTATCGCGTTTTCAAATCCAATGGCATCGATTCCACCATGACTTTTAATCACTACGCCGTTTAAGCCCAACATACTCGCACCATTATAGCGTCGATGATCGATACCCCGACGAAATGCCTTTAATACGGGCATGGAAATAAGACCTGCAAGCCGAGTAAGAGAGTTGCGCAAGAACTCCGCTTTCATATTCGTTGAGATCATCTTTGCCAGGCCCTCACTGGTTTTAAGGGCCACATTCCCAATAAATCCATCACATACGATAACATCTACGTCACCGGTATAAATATCATTTCCTTCAACAAAACCGACATAATTTAACTGGCTCTGATTCAACAATTGGTGCGCTTCCTTAACGGTAGGATTGCCTTTTATTGCCTCTTGTCCCACATTGAGTACGCCTATCTTCGGACTGGGGTTACCATCCACCACTTCGACCAGCGCAGCGCCCATGACGGCAAATTGATAAAGATGTTCTGCGCCAGAATCAATATTGGCACCAAGATCAAGAAGATGCGTGTGGCCATTTTGCGAGGGAATCGCTGTGCAAATCGCAGGCCGGCTTACACCTGGAAGCATTTTCAGTACAAACCTAGCGGTCGCCATCAGGGCACCGGTATTCCCGGCGCTGACACAGGCATTAGCTTCACCTGACTTCAGCAGGTTAATGCTCACACGCATGGAAGAATCTTTCTTACCACGCAGCGCATTTTTTGGGGCCTCATCCATTTCGACGACCTGCGAGGCATGCTGTATGCGCAAACGATCTGAGAGCGAAGATTGATGGCGCTTAAGTGACTCGCTAATAACGGCCTTGTCACCCACTAACACTAAGTCGATGTCATCAAATCTCTTTAGCGCGCTAATAGCTGCAGGAATGACAACTTCTGGGCCAATATCTCCGCCCATAGCATCGAGAGAAATGGTGTACTTACTCATCGTAAAATCTGCTCTTCAAATGAGAACAGGCGCCAAAGGGCGCCTGTTCTCATTAAGGTGGTAAAGAATAAACTGACGCTATTCTTCCCCTTCCTCATCCACTTCCTCTACTTCATGAATGACTTGGCGACCACGATAAAAACCATCCGCAGTGACATGATGCCGACGATGTATTTCCCCTGTCGTCGAATCAGTGGATAACGTGGGTGCGCTCAGTGAATCGTGTGACCGACGTTGACCACGCCGTGAACGCGTTACTTTGCTTTTTTGTACTGCCATAATCGAACTCCAAATAACAATTAGTCCTGAAGCGTTTTACTCAGTGCTTTTTGAGACGCGTTAGCACCGCAAACGGATTTTCAGGTTTTGATTCAAATTCTTCAAATTTATCTGACTGCCAACCGGACAACTGACATTCCCTTTCTTCGGTATGCCGAGGAACATCAGGGATCGCAAGTATTAATTCATCCTCAATCAGCTCAGAAATATCCAGAGATTCATCGCTTAAAACAAAGGGCTCCCAACTTTCGTCAAGCTCTTCCGCCTGTGTATCACTTTGCAGCAGAGCCAATCGAAACTCCCTGTCAACATTGAGCAGCATTGGATGCAGACAACGTTGACACTCCAGCTGTAATTCTGCCTGCACACGACCCTCAAGCCGGTAGCGTCCCTTGCCCTGGATGGAAAACTTCAGGTTACACTGCGCAGATGTATCGACGACTTGCAGCATCGTTGCCAAGCGCTTCATTCGTGTGAGCGACAATACGCCACTTCGCTCTGCCTCGCGTTGGCATTCTTTAAGCGGATCCAAACGAAAAGGCAATCGGGCAGACATAGCGGCGCAATTCTATTGATTCGCACGGTAACTGTCAAAATAAAAAACCGCTTGCGAGCTTTCTTTTGCCGTTATGATAGTCCCACCTTCAATTTATACCCTGCTGTTTTATATGCTACCACTGATACTTGCCTCCACATCGCCCTTTCGCGCCGAGCTGCTAACGCGTTTGCGACTGCCTTTTGAGACGTTCGCGCCGGATATTGACGAAACCCCGCTGGCCGGCGAAACCCCGGAGTCAATGGTTATCAGATTAACAAAAGGTAAAGCCGAAGCGGCCAGAAAACAGTTTCCCAATCATTTGATTATCGCCTCAGATCAATGCGCGACCTGCGACGATGACATCATCGGTAAGCCTCGCAATCATGCCCGAGCGGTCGAACAGCTGAGTCGCTTCTCTGGCCGAAGCATTACCTTCCTAACTGGCCTTTGTTTGTTGAATACTGCGACGGGGCAGACGCAAATAGATTGTGTCCCGTTCGTGGTGCAGTTTCGCAAACTATCTGCACAGCAAATCGAAAACTACCTCTACATAGAAACGCCCTACCAATGCGCCGGCAGTTTCAAGTCAGAGGGTTTGGGGATTAGTCTGTTCGCCAAAATGTCCGGTGAAGATCCAAACGCTTTGATCGGCTTGCCGTTAATTCGACTAACAAGCTTTCTGGCGAATGAAGGTATTAACTTACCAATAAAGTAATGCCTTAGGAGGCACTTGCAAAACTATTTTTCAAAACCAATAATCAATGACTTGCAGCGTATTATCCAGCGTAACTTGTTGATTATTTGATTTTGCACGGAGTTTTGCAAGAGGCTCTTAGGAATGAGGATTTAATAACTTCCCGATTCTAACGAGGCGTTAGTGCGATAT
>FXBE01000125.1_pt1 | contig 13053 bp, 10 predicted proteins | sample 5335311 | NCBI WGS metagenome assembly FXBE01 (sample SAMEA103928390, study PRJEB20085) | sediment metagenome | biome: marine biome; feature: hydrothermal vent; material: sediment | place: Atlantic Ocean | collected 2013-08-06T02:46:56 | depth 0.05 m | reverse complement strand
TCAGTTGGTTAGAGCGCACCCCTGATAAGGGTGAGGTCGGTGGTTCAAATCCACCCAGACCCACCATAATCCCGGGGCCATAGCTCAGCTGGGAGAGCGCCTGCCTTGCACGCAGGAGGTCGGCGGTTCGATCCCGCCTGGCTCCACCATCTTTATCGGTGTGGCATCGTAGTTGCCAGTTATATGAGGCTGATTGCTCATATAACTGGTTATTACCAGTTCGGCATATCTGGTGCCGAGGTTCTTTAACAATTTGGTGTTGTATCTAGGTGAGGAACACAATTCTTCTTTGTGTATTTTTAAGAAGAAAGCTGTTTTCTCAAATGATATCGTTACAGGTTTAGTGACTTAAAGCTAATTCAGAGTTTTCTGGGTTATGTGGTCAAGTGACTAAGCGCATATGGTGGATGCCTAGGCGGTAGGAGGCGATGAAGGACGTTGTAGCATGCGATAAGCCTCGGTGAGCTTGCAAACAAGCTTTGATCCGGGGATTTCCGAATGGGGAAACCCACCTGTCATAAGGCAGGTATCTTGCACTGAATTCATAGGTGTAAGAAGCGAACCCGGGGAACTGAAACATCTAAGTACCCGGAGGAAAAGAAATCAACCGAGATTCCCTAAGTAGCGGCGAGCGAACGGGGATTAGCCCTTAAGCTTTATTGATTTTAGAAGAACACTCTGGAAAGTGTGGCCATAGACGGTGATAGCCCGGTATTCAAAAAGATCTTTAGAGTGAAATCGAGTAGGTCGGAGCACGTGAAACTTTGACTGAACATGGGGGGACCATCCTCCAAGGCTAAATACTCCCTACCGACCGATAGTGAACCAGTACCGTGAGGGAAAGGCGAAAAGAACCCCGAAGAGGGGAGTGAAATAGATCCTGAAACCGTATGCGTACAAGCAGTGGGAGCACAGATTTGTCTGTGTGACTGCGTACCTTTTGTATAATGGGTCAGCGACTTACTTCTCAGTGGCAAGCTTAACCGAATAGGGGAGGCGTAGCGAAAGCGAGTCTGAACAGGGCGTTCAGTCGCTGGGAGTAGACCCGAAACCGGGCGATCTATCCATGGCCAGGTTGAAGGTGAGGTAACACTCACTGGAGGACCGAACCCACTTATGTTGAAAAATGAGGGGATGAGCTGTGGATCGGAGTGAAAGGCTAATCAAGCCCGGAGATAGCTGGTTCTCCTCGAAAGCTATTTAGGTAGCGCCTCGTGTATCACTCTCGGGGGTAGAGCACTGTTATGGCTAGGGGGCCATCCCGGCTTACCAACCCATTGCAAACTCCGAATACCGAGAAGTGCAATCACGGGAGACACACGGCGGGTGCTAACGTCCGTCGTGGAAAGGGAAACAACCCAGACCGCCAGCTAAGGTCCCAAAATCTATGCTAAGTGGGAAACGATGTGGGAAGGCACAGACAGCCAGGAGGTTGGCTTAGAAGCAGCCATCCTTTAAAGAAAGCGTAATAGCTCACTGGTCGAGTCGGCCCGCGCGGAAGATTTAACGGGGCTAAGCATAGTACCGAAGCTGCGGATGCCAGTTTACTGGCATGGTAGAGGAGCGTTCTGTAAGCCTGCGAAGGTGAACTGTAAGGTTTGCTGGAGGTATCAGAAGTGCGAATGCTGACATGAGTAACGATAAAGGGGGTGAAAAACCCCCTCGCCGGAAGTCCAAGGTTTCCTGCTCTATGCTAATCAGAGCAGGGTTAGTCGGTCCCTAAGGTGAGGCCGAAAGGCGTAATCGATGGAAAGCAGGTTAATATTCCTGCACCCTATACAGTTGCGATGGAGAGACGGAGAAGGCTAGGCCAGCCTGGCGTTGGTTGTCCAGGTTTAAGCGTTTAGGAAGTGTTCTTAGGTAAATCCGGGAACACAATTCTGAGGCGTTACGACGATCTACTAAGGTAGAGAAGTGGTCGATGCCATGCTTCCAGGAAAATCTTCTAAGCTTCAGACTGTATGGGTCCGTACCCCAAACCGACACAGGTGGACAGGGTGAGAATCCCAAGGCGCTTGAGAGAACTCGGGTGAAGGAACTAGGCAAAATAGTACCGTAACTTCGGGAGAAGGTACGCCCCTGACGGTTTACGCTGTTGGGGGCCGCAGAGACTAGGTGGCTGCGACTGTTTACTAAAAACATAGCACTCTGCAAACTCGTAAGAGGAAGTATAGGGTGTGACGCCTGCCCGGTGCCGGAAGGTTAATTGATGGGGTTAGCTTAGGCGAAGCTCTTGATCGAAGCCCCGGTAAACGGCGGCCGTAACTATAACGGTCCTAAGGTAGCGAAATTCCTTGTCGGGTAAGTTCCGACCTGCACGAATGGCGTAACGATGGCCACACTGTCTCCACCCGAGACTCAGTGAAATTGAAATCGCTGTTAAGATGCAGTGTACCCGCGGCTAGACGGAAAGACCCCGTGCACCTTTACTACAGCTTTGCACTGAACACTGGTCCTACTTGTGTAGGATAGGTGGGAGGCTTTGAAGCGGTGGCGCTAGCCATCGTGGAGCCAACCTTGAAATACCACCCTGGTATGTCTGGTGTTCTAACCCAGGTCCGTAATCCGGATCGGGGACAGTGTATGGTGGGTAGTTTGACTGGGGCGGTCTCCTCCCAAAGAGTAACGGAGGAGCGCGACGGTTCGCTAATCCCGGTCGGAAATCGGGAGGTTTGTGCAATGGCATAAGCGAGCTTGACTGCGAGACTGACACGTCGAGCAGGTACGAAAGTAGGTCATAGTGATCCGGTGGTTCTGAATGGAAGGGCCATCGCTCAACGGATAAAAGGTACGCCGGGGATAACAGGCTGATACCGCCCAAGAGTTCATATCGACGGCGGTGTTTGGCACCTCGATGTCGGCTCATCACATCCTGGGGCTGAAGCAGGTCCCAAGGGTATGGCTGTTCGCCATTTAAAGTGGTACGCGAGCTGGGTTTAGAACGTCGTGAGACAGTTCGGTCCCTATCTGCCGTGGGCGTTTGAGAATTGAGAGGAGCTGCTCCTAGTACGAGAGGACCGGAGTGGACGTACCTCTGGTGTTCCGGTTGTCACGCCAGTGGCATCGCCGGGTAGCTATGTACGGACGGGATAACCGCTGAAAGCATCTAAGCGGGAAGCCCCCCTCAAGATTAATTCTCACTAGACTCTCGAAGTCTCTGAAGGTCCGTTGAAGACTACGACGTTGATAGGCAAGGTGTGGAAGTGCAGCAATGTATGAAGCTAACTTGTACTAATTGACCGTGAGGCTTGGCCACATAACACCAGAAAATTCTGGTGAAGAAACTAAACCTTGATTTCACAAAATAAAACGATATCGTAACCCAGATACAACACCGAATTCTTACAGCAGGCTGAAAACCTGCTGTTTGTAACCAGTTTCCTGGCGGAAATAGCGAGTTGGTACCACCCGATCCCATCCCGAACTCGGAAGTGAAACGACTTAGCGCCGATGATAGTGTGGGGTCTCCCCATGTGAAAGTAGGTCACTGCCAGGTTTTTAATAAGAAGCCCCGAGCAACGCTGCTCGGGGTTTTTTTTGCGTTTACTTAACACAAAACCCCACTAATCGCCGGCGATAACTTACCTGTCCATTAATCGGGAAATATTTATTAACATTTGATAGCGGATAAAACGTGCGCCGTGAACGCACCTAATCCACAGCTCGTCAGTATAGTGATGCCTCCTATCAATAAAAACATAAAATCTTGGAGTTATAAAACTATGCGTGGAATTAAACTACTTGGTCTCGCCCTTTTACTCACCTTTTCTGGAATTCTTTCTGCTGGACCAGTCAACGTCAACACCGCGGATGCGAAACAAATTGCCTCTGAATTATCCGGTGTAGGTTCAGTTCGTGCGGAAGCAATAGTTACTTACCGAAAAGAAAACGGTAACTTCAAATCAATGGATGAACTTGCTAATGTTCCAGGTATCGGGAAAAAGACCATTGAAAAGAACAGAAGTAGCATTGTTTTGTCAATGCAGAATAAAAGTAGCTGATCTATAGCGGCTTAGTAGCCCCTGACACAATCGTGTGTGCCAGGGGCTTTTTTGTTGCTACTGCAACGGCCATTTAATCGAATAATACTCAGACGAGGCACTTGCAAAACTATTTTTCAAAACCAATAATCAATGACTTGCAGCGTATTATCCAGCGTAACTTGTTGATTATTTGATTTTGCACGGAGTTTTGCAAGAGGCTCAGACTATAGTTATTATTGATTGGATTTTAGGAAAATCTCGACACGCCGATTTGATTGTCGACCTAACTTTGTACTATTGTCACCACGAGGGCTTTGTTCTCCTAGACCTTCAGTGGATATACGCTGGGAAGCCACCCCATTCTGAGAAAAATAGTTGGCTACAGACAGTGCCCTACGTTCTGATAAATCTTGATTGTAGCTTTCGCTACCTCGGTCGTCCGTATGACCGATAATTTGTACACTGGTCTGGTCATATTCATTGATAATATCGCTGACCTTATTCAGCGATGCATTAAAAGCGGGGTTGAGTTGATCGCTATTGAAGCCGAAGGAAACTTCGCTATTTAGGTTTAATTTTAGGGTGTCCTCTCTTACACGCTCTAGTTCAATTTCATGGTTGCGCTGTTCTTCTGCTAACTGACGTTCCATTTCCTGCTGCTGTTTGTCCATGTAGTTACCAATACCCGCGCCTGCAGCCGCGCCTGCTATAGCGCCTACATAGCGCCCCCGTTTATCATGGGCTTGATGTCCAAGAACAGCACCCGTAATAGCGCCAATGGCGGCACCTGTCTTAGCGCGTTGATTAGGGTCATCCGTCGCGCAAGCACCGAGAAGCAGTGCAGTGAATGCGAGCGTTGAGGTAGTCTTTAATTTGAGTTTCATGTTTATCTCCTTATTTATATTAAAACCGACATTTTTCGGTTAGTTCGGTCCTCAATGAGATGAATGGTTCCATAGTTGGGCGACGATTAAAACAAAGCAATGTGATCTAAGTTAAAGAAAAAGCGCTTGGGCTGATTCCACTGAAACTGATGCAGGATAGGCGCGCTGGACACGATAAATCTAAATAATTTTCTTAGGGCCGGCCGATGCAGAAGCTTAGACCTCTATTCAAATTAGTATAGGCCTAGCCGCAATTAGAGGATAAAAGGCAGAGTTTAGAAAGACCGAACTATGATCAGTGCGACTTGTAAAAGCAGCAATACCACCAGTGGTGAAAAATCAATTGCTCCTGTGCGTGGCAGCATCCGCGATATGGGCTCTACTAGAGGCCTATTAAGACTATGGAGGATCGATCCCAGTGGGTTTTGACCACCGAGCGCTCCAGGATTTATCCAGCTCATGACAGCCTGAATGATGATGGAGAAAATATAGACGTAGATCAGTAGTTCCAGTAATTTTTGGATAGCAGCGGCCAAGATTGGAAGGAAACCTGCTGCTCCGCCCTGAAGTAGGAGTAGCACAGCAATCTGAATGATTTTGAGAGTCAGCATCAGCAAGATTGCGGCGCTATCGATTTTACCGAAAGAAGGGATAATGCGTCTTAACGGAATAAGGACAGGATTAGTTACCGTTACGATAAATTGTGAAAACTGGTTATAGAAATCTGCTCGGGAAACACCCAGCAAAACCCGGACCATAATGATGACGATATACAAGGTGAAAATGGTATCGACAAGAAAATAACCCACATTTGAAAATACGTTCATAAGGAATCCTTACCCAATTGCTCTGCCAGTTTTTCTGCGCGTTCTTCTGCGCCTTTCATTGCATTATAAAATAAATTTCGTAAACCGCCATTTTCTAATACCTGTAGGGCTTTTTCAGTTGTCCCGCCTTTAGAGGTCACTCGCTCGCGTAGGGTAGCTACCCCGTCATCACTTTCCAAAGCGAGTTTTGCGGAGCCGAAGGCTGTCTCGATACTGAGCATACGTGCGGTTTCCGAAGTTAATCCCATTTGTTCTGCGGCAGCTTGCATCGCTTCAATAACTAGAAAAATGTATGCCGGGCCGCTACCCGATAGCGCAGTGACGATATCGAGTTGCTTTTCCTCATCCAGCCAGACGGTTATTCCGACTGAACGTAAAAGTTGTTCAGCCAGTTCTTTTTGAGGTTCGGTGACGTGTTTGTTAGCAAACAATCCAGTGGCACCACTTTGTACTAGAGCTGGAGTATTAGGCATGCAACGCACAATGGGAAGATTTTTTCCGAGCCAGCGATCTATATCAGTTGAGTGAATGCCTGCAGCAATAGATACAATAAGAGGTCTTTGTTTTTGAACGATGTCAGCGACTTCCCGAGCGATACTTTGAAGTACTTGAGGTTTGGTGGCGAAGACCAGTACATCAGCAGATTTTGCGGCGGCTATATTGTTACTACTGAGTATGATTGCAGGATCGATCTGGTGTAGCCGCGCGCCTTGCTCGGGGTTCGGGTCAGCTACGCTTATCTGATTTGCGGGCCAATCGTTTTGAAGTAATCCGCCTATCAAGCTGCAGGCCATATTGCCGCCGCCGATAAAGCTTAACCGAGTATTCTTCATTAGGTGTATTGCTCCTGACAATTATCTGTTTACGATTGTACTGATGTTGGCAGAGAGTGTCAGCGACGTATGCCGAAAATAGCAGTACCAACGCGCACGAAAGTAGCTCCTTCGGCAATTGCCGCTGGATAATCCCCAGACATACCCATTGATAAAGTATCGAGTTGGAAGCCCTTTTGATTAAGTGATTCCAGCATTTTACGAAGTCTTGCGAAAGAAGGGCGTTGATCGTCAGCATTGCTACGTGGTTTTGGTATACACATCAGACCACGAAGATGGATGCTCTCAAGTTCACTGATCTGCCGAGCTAACGACAGTAGTTGATCTTCAGTGACCCCGGATTTTGCAGTTTCATTGTCAATATTCACTTGTAGACAGACATTGATAGGCGGCATCCCCCTCGAACGCTGAGCAGATAGGCGTCGAGCAATTTTTATGCGATCAATACTGTGTACCCAGTTGGCGTAGGGTGCAACCAAACGGGTTTTATTACTTTGTAAAGGACCAATAAAGTGCCATTCGATCTCTTTAGTCTTTAGGGCCGCGGTTTTCTCGGAGAATTCTTGAGCGTAGTTTTCGCCGAAATGAACCTGCCCGCATTGCAGAGCCTCTTCAATCATTGAATGAGGTTTTGTTTTACTGACCGCTAAGAGTTGAACGCTGCCAGGCTTTCGCCCGTGAGCCTGCTCACAGCGACGGATATCAGTACGCAAAACTTCTATGTTGTTGCAAAGTTCTTCGGATTTCATGTGACTGCGTTCGTGTAAAGCCAGCGTGTGTTCCTCCACAATGGTAAAAATGGATTTAACCTGAAGCGGCTCGTGTCTGCGCGCCACCTCTAACGGGATAAACAATATGGATATTACTCAGCTCCTCTCCTTTGCCGTAAGTAACGGCTCCTCTGATCTGCATCTTTCTGCGGGCTTGCCACCGATGGTACGTATCGACGGTGATGTTCGTCGACTCAATATGGCGGAAATGGATCATAAAGAAGTCCACGCGATGATTTACGACATTATGAGCGATAAACAGCGCAAGGACTACGAGGAATTTCTTGAAACCGATTTTTCCTTTGAAGTGGATGGACTGGCGCGTTTTCGTGTCAATGCATTTAATCAGGATCGTGGGTCAGCGGCGGTATTTCGTACCATTCCATCTAAAGTGTTATCGCTTGAGGATCTGGGAGCGCCTAAGATTTTTAAGGATATTTCTGCTTATCCCCGAGGTTTAGTCTTAGTCACTGGGCCGACGGGCTCAGGAAAATCGACCACACTGGCGGCGATGGTTGATCATAAAAATGATACGGAGTCAGGTCATATTTTGACGATTGAGGATCCCATCGAATTTGTCCACGAGTCTAAAAAATGTCTGATTAACCAACGCGAAGTGCATCGGGATACTCTAGGGTTTGACGAGGCATTACGTTCAGCCCTGCGTGAAGATCCCGACACCATTTTAGTTGGCGAATTACGTGATTTGGAAACGATTCGTTTGGCGCTTACCGCTGCAGAGACGGGCCACCTAGTGTTTGGCACCTTGCACACAACTTCTGCGGCTAAAACGATTGATCGTATCGTGGATGTTTTTCCCGCCGAAGAAAAATCGATGGTGCGTGCGATGTTATCCGAATCCTTGCGGGCCGTAATCTCGCAGACGCTATTGAAGAAGACGGGCGGTGGACGAGTAGCCGCACATGAAATCATGATTGGAACGCCGGCTATTCGTAACTTGATCCGGGAGTCCAAAATTGCACAAATGTATTCCGCTATTCAGACGGGGCAACGAGAAGGCATGCAGACACTCGATCAGTGTCTTAAAGATTTATTAGCCAAGGGGCTTGTTACTCGTGAAGAGGCTCGTAGCAGCGCGGTTAATCCAGACTCACTTTAAAATTATTAGGATGCACATACGAGCCCTTCGTTAGCCATATTTAAGTGGTAGCCGAAGGGTCAGGGACGAGAAAAGGAGAACATAGTGGAACGTGATAAAGCGGTAGAGTTTATAAATGATTTGTTAAAAGCGATGGTTGAGCGCGATGGCTCCGACCTGTTTATTGCCGCAATGGCTCCACCCAGCATAAAAGTGGACGGTGAGATGGCGCAATTAACAGACCAGCCACTTTCTGAGACACACACGCAGGTGTTGGTGCGCTCCATAATGAACGACAAACAACTGGCTGAGTTCGAGCAATTTCAGGAAGCTAATTTTGCAATCTCCGTACCGGGTTTGGCGCGTTTTCGAGTCAGTGCTTTTACTCAAAAAGGCAATTACGGAATGGTGATGCGGGTGATTCGATCCGATATCCCTGATTTTGAAGAGTTGAATTTACCTCCCATATTGAAAGATATTTCGATGACTAAGCGGGGCCTCGTAATGATGGTAGGTGCCACGGGCTCCGGTAAGTCGACCTCGTTGGCAGCGATGATGGGTTACAGGAATAAAAACAGTAAAGGCCACATCATCACCATTGAGGACCCGATTGAATTTGTTCATGAGCATGAAGGTTGCCTGATTACTCAACGAGAAGTCGGTGTTGATACGGAATCGTATGACATTGCTCTGAAAAATACGCTGCGCCAAGCACCTGACGTTATTCTTTTAGGTGAGGTCCGTGATCGTGAAACCATGGAACATGCTATCGCCTTTGCTGAGACGGGGCACTTGTGTCTGACAACGTTGCACGCCAACAGTACCAACCAAGCGTTGGAGCGCATTATTAATTTCTTTCCACAAGAGCGTCATCCGCAGCTGTTTATGGATTTGTCTCTGAATATGAAAGCGGTTTTGTCGCAACGTCTGGTGCGCATGGAGCACAGTGAAGGACGCGTGCCTGCGATTGAGGTGCTGATAAATACGCCACTAATGGCAGACCTTATCCTTAAAGGCAAGGTTTATGAAATGAAAGAGCTCATAAAGAGCTCTACCGAGCTGGGAATGCAAACCTTTGATCAGGCGCTCTTTAATCTCTTTGAAGAAGGCATGATAGATCAAAATGAGGCTTTGAGAAATGCTGATTCAGTCAATGATCTGCGCTTACGCATGAAGCTTGAGAGTAATCGTGCAAAAAGTACTGATCTATCTGAAGGTACTGAAGGTTTGGAAATTGAAGAAACGCCGGAAGAAAGCGGCATGATGATGCGCTAAATCATAGGTTCTATTTAAATGAAAATTGATCCCTATTTACATTACATGGCGGAGAAAGATGCTTCTGATCTTTTTCTGACCACCGGTGCGCCTGCCAGCATCAAGATTCAAGGTGAGGTCATTCCTGTTGCCGATTCACCGCTAAAACCCGGTGTTGTTCTGCGTGTGGCTGAAGAAATTATGAATGAGGAGCAGTGCGCGATATTTGAGACGACCAAGGAAATGAATCTTGGCCTGTCGATACCGGATGTCGGTCGCTTCCGCGTGAACATTTATATGCAGCGCGGCGAAGCCTCAATGGTTATTCGCTATATCAGCTCCCATATTCCTGGAATTGATACGCTCTACGTACCGCCCGTGCTGAAAAAACTTGTGATGTACAAGTCCGGTTTGGTACTGATGGTGGGTGCGACAGGTACAGGTAAATCCACCACGCTGGCATCCATGATCGATTATCGTAATACGGTTAAATCAGGTCATATCTTATCCATCGAAGATCCCATCGAATTTACCTTCACGCATAAAAAATCCATCATCGGCCAGCGCGAGGTGGGTATTGATACCTTGAGTTATCAAAGTGCTTTGCGTGAAGCCATGCGTGAAGCGCCAGATGTCATAATGATTGGTGAGATTCGCGATCCCGAGACCATGCAGGCCGCGCTCAATTTTGCGGATACTGGCCATCTGGTTTTATCGACATTGCATGCAGTCAACTCTAACCAAGCGTTGGACCGGATTATCAACCTTTTCCCGACAGCCGCACGCAATAAAATTCTCCAGGATCTTTCGCTCAATCTTCGTAGTATTGTTTCCCAGCGATTAGTCAAAGGTGTTGAAGCGAGAAGGGTGCCAGCCGTGGAGGTATTAATAAATTCCCCCTTTGTTGCTGAACTGATCGTCCAGGGTAAAATCGGGCAGATTAAAGAAATTATGGAGAAATCTGCCTCAGTCGGTATGCAAACTTTTGATCAATCACTATTAGAGTTATTCGAAGCCGGAAATATTAGTCGAGAAGAGGCGCTTTCCAATGCGGATTCACGCAATAACCTTGAATGGCGTATGAATTTTGGCGGAGGTACGCCGGATGCCTCGGGGGAATATGTTCGGCCCGTGCAGCCCGAAACAATGAAGAAACCAGGTATCGAGGTCGAGCATGATGATGCTAGGGAGTCAGTAGACAAAGAGGGGACTCTTGATGATCTAAAACCTTTCGATACCGTCAAAGTAGACCGGCGTTCAAAATAAGCATTCAGCGCCTGAAGACCACCTTACCTCCGACCAGGGTGGTTTCCACCTTGCCTTTGAATAGCCAGCCACCAAACGGGGAATTTTTACCACGGCTAAGAAGCTCCACCGGATCGCATTCCCATTCCGCTTGTAGATCGACGACGCAAAGATCTGCAGTATCACCCACACCCAGTCGGCCGCGATCAATTTTAAGGATTTCGGCGGGTTGATGGGTCAGCTGAGCGATGGCTTGAGACAAACTGAAGTGGCCTTGGTCCACCAAACGTAGACATAAGGACAGCAAAGTCTCGAGTGACGATATGCCGGGTTCGGTGGCCTCAAACGGCGCCAGTTTGGCATCCAAATCGTGCGGATGGTGATCTGAGCAGATAGCGGTAATACTGTTATTTGCTAGCCCCTCACGTAAAGCATCCCGATCCCGTTCGCTGCGTAGCGGTGGGCGAGTATGGCAAAGTGAATTGAAATCGGCGATATCCATTTCGGTTAGAAACAGCTGGTGGGCGCAAACGTCCATGCTGACTGGCAGACCATCGAACTGTGAGCGGCGTAAAATATTTAAACCGCTGGCGGTCGAAATACGACAAAAGTGAGCCTTTACACCACTGTGTTTTATGAGAGGTAAATAAAACCCAATGGCGGCAGTTTCGGCTGCCTCCGGGATGGCGGGCAAGCCAAGACGCGTCGAGACAGGACCTTCGTGGGCGCAGCCATCGTGCGCCAGGCCATAGTCTTCGGGGTAAATAAAAGCCGTGAGCTCATGACTGGATGCGTACTCTAATGCTTTGAGTAGTACATTGGTATTTGTGAACGGTCGCCGAACGTTGCTCACCCCGACGCAACCTGCTTCTTTAAGACTGGCCATTTCGGAGAGCTGCTCACCTTTAAGGTCGCGTGTTAATGAGGCGATGACTTCGATACGCGCTAAATTAACTTCTTTTTGGCGTTGTTCGATAAACTCTATATCGGCAGGCGAGTCAATGACGGGAACAGTATCGGGTGGGCAGCAAAGTGTGGTGATTCCAGCGCTGACGGCAGCCCGACTCTCCGAGTCAATATCGGCTTTGTATTCGTAACCGGGCTCGCCGAGGCGAGCGCACAGATCAACGATACCAGGAATGACCAACTTGCCGGTCGCATCAATGGTCTCTTCTGGCAGCAAATCATCGGGAATCTTGCCGATGGATTCAATGCACCCCTTGCTAATCGTAAGGTCAGTGATTTCATCAATTCCGTTGGCCGGATCGACTATGTGGCCGTTGCGAATAGCGATTTTCACGAGCCGCCCCCCGGTTGCTTACCCAGGCAAATCGACATTAACGCCATTCGAACCGCCAAGCCGTTGCTGACTTGTTCGAGGATCACTGAGCGCGGTCCATCGGCGACCTCGGAGGCGATTTCAACGCCCCGATTGGTGGGGCCAGGATGCATGACGATGGCATCTGATTTGGCATAGTTCAAGCGCTCTTCGGTAAGACCGTAGAGGCGGTAAAATTCGTGTTCGCTCGGTAGTAATGCACCCTCCATGCGCTCTTTTTGTAGTCGCAGCATTATGACGACATCCACGTCTTTCAGCCCTTTCTCGAGTGTGTAAAAAACTTTAACGCCAAGCTGCTCCACGTTGATGGGTAGAAGTGTTTTTGGCGCAATGACATGGATTTCGCCGGCGCCAAGAATGTTCAAGGCATGAATTTGTGAACGTGCCACGCGGGAATGCAAAATATCGCCCACGATGGCAACCCTGACTGCGCTGAGGTCGCCTTTATGACGACGAATCGTAAACACATCCAGCATGGCCTGAGTGGGATGGGCGTGACGACCATCCCCAGCATTAATGACGCAGATGTGCGGAGCAACATGCCGAGCGATTAATTGAGCGGCCCCGCTTCCAGCGTGGCGTACTATGAACATGTCACTGTGCATCGCTTCAAGATTTCGCAGCGTATCCAGCAAGCTTTCACCTTTTTGGGTGGCCGAGGTGCTGATGTTCATGGTCATCAGGTCGGCGGAAAGCCGCTTCGCAGCCAGTTCAAAGCTGGTGCGGGTGCGGGTGCTGGGTTCAAAGAATAAGTTGAAAATGGTTTTGCCGCGTAGCAAGGGTACTTTTTTTACAGGCTGTGCAGTTACCGTAGTAAAC
>FXBE01000124.1_pt1 | contig 13089 bp, 11 predicted proteins | sample 5335311 | NCBI WGS metagenome assembly FXBE01 (sample SAMEA103928390, study PRJEB20085) | sediment metagenome | biome: marine biome; feature: hydrothermal vent; material: sediment | place: Atlantic Ocean | collected 2013-08-06T02:46:56 | depth 0.05 m | reverse complement strand
AATGTTTCATGGCAGTATGGTCGCCATCGTCACGCCGATGCAGGATGATGGGGCAATTGATTTCGTCTCACTCGCAGAGTTGATCGAATTTCATGTCGAAAATCAAACAGATGGGATCGTAATCGCCGGTACTACCGGTGAGTCGGCTACCTTGGATATGCAGGAGCATTGTCACCTGATTCGCGAGTCAGTCAAAATGATCGCTGGGCGAATGCCCGCCATCGCGGGTACGGGTGCCAATTCTACCACTGAGGCTATTGAGCTGACTCAATGCGCGATGGAGGCCGGCGCTGATGCTGCATTGCTGGTGACGCCTTATTACAACAAGCCTACACAAGAGGGTTTGTACCTGCATTACAAGGCTGTGGCGGATGCTGTCCCGATCCCGCAGATTCTCTATAATGTACCCGGCCGTACCGCTTGTGATCTTCTACCTGAAACGATTATTCGTTTAGCGGACATCCCCAATATTATCGGCATTAAAGAGGCCACTGGAGATCTTGATCGCGTTAAAACCATTAAAGACGCATGTGGTGATCGTATGGATATCATTAGTGGGGATGATGCTACGGCAATGGAATTGATCTTGCGAGGGGGTAAGGGTGTTATCTCTGTCACCAGCAATATCGCACCACAGGCGATGCACGATATGTGTGAGGCCGCGCTCGCGGGTAATGAAGCGCGCGCAACAGAGATTAATAAGCGGCTAGATCCACTGCATGAAAATTTGTTCATTGAATCCAGCCCCATTCCAGTAAAATGGGCGCTATATGAGATGAAGTTAATAGGCAAGGGCATTCGCCTACCGATGACGCCGTTGGCCGAATCTTTGCGTCCCAAGTTTCGGGCTACACTAGAAGCTGCTGGAACCTTACTAAAATTAGGAATCAAATGATTGTAAATCGAATTTTTATAGGTCTGATTATGGCGACCATGCTGGCGAGTTGTAGTCTGTTTCCAGATGCAGATCGAGATGCCTACAAGAGGTCTAAACGCGTCAAGTTACTGGAAGAACCTCCCAAGATTGTCCTGCCTAAACGGGATGCCAGTTTTGATGTTCCGGATGTTGAGAAAGGCACGGTTAGCAAGAAAGCCAATGATCAGGAGGCGGTACCCAATGAAAATAAGGCGGCTGCACCTGGCCCTACCGTCATACCTGAATCCCCTGACGTGCAATTACAACACGATGGGCAATCAAGATGGCTAAGTTTAAAGGTTGCGCCTGAAGCCTTATGGCAATCTTTACTGACATTCTGGAAGGACAATCAGACAAATGTACTCGAGTCTGATGCCAAACTGGGTACGATCAAGACAGACTGGATCATTTCCGAGGCTGGTTTAGTAGAAAAGAAAGCTGAGAATAATATATTTGTCAGTGGCAGCAATGGAGATCTTGTTTTAAGAGATCAGTTCCGCATGCGCCTGGAACGGACAGAGACTGGATCGAATGTATTCATTTCTCATGTCGGAGCAGAAAAGGCAAAGGGTCCTGATGGTTCAGAGCAGTGGAAGTCGCGGCCTACCCGCCCGGATCTTGAAGCCGAAATGCTCACAAAACTTCAGCAGTATTTGGCTCAATCTTGATTTTTTAGCCCGTTCATATAGCAGACTATTATTTTGCGTTTTGCCTCACTAGGGTCTGGCAGTAAAGGTAATGCAACACTCATCCACTCCGGGGAAACCTTGGTGTTGGTGGATTGCGGTTTCTCGATTGTTGAATTAACGCGTCGGGTCTCTCGTTTGGGCTGCAAGCCTGATGATATTAGCGCGATTCTTGTCACCCACGAACACAGCGATCATATTCAGGGTGTTGCACCTCTATCCCGGCGATTCAAGATACCTGTATGGATGACTCGCGGCACATGGGTAGCCTGCAAAGATACGGGGTTTGATCGCGTGCAGCATATATCCTCGCATAGTCCGTTTAATTTCAATAGTGATCTTCAAGTCTATCCTTTTCCCGTGCCTCACGATGCACGCGAACCTTGCCAGTTTGCGTTCAATTGCGACAATCAGCGTTTGGGTTTATTAACCGATGTTGGACGTGTCACGCCACATTTAATTGAGTCATTGGGGGCCTGTAATGCGCTCATGTTGGAATGTAATTATGACCCCGAAATGCTGCAAAATGGACCCTATCCCCCATCTTTGAAAAGACGTATTGATGGACAGTACGGACACCTTGCCAATGTGCAAGCTCAAACTATTCTGCAACAGCTAGATACCTCCAAGTTGTCTCGCCTAATCGGTATGCATGTGAGCGAGAAAAATAACAATCCTGATTTAGCAATCGCGGCTCTATATGCCGGTATGGAGTCCGCAGAATGCAACATCACTGTAGCGGATCAACAAAACGGATTTGATTGGGTAGAAATGTAGAGACTGGAGAGCCTCTTGCAAAACTCCGTGCAAAATCAAATAATCAACAAGTTACGCTGGATAATACGCTGCAAGTCATTGATTATTGGTTTTGAAAAATAGTTTTGCAAGTGCCTCTGGAGGATAGGGAAATTATTGGGTGAACTTTAGCATCGGTTACGGAACATATAAATAGCGTTCTTTTAAAGGTAGTTTGTGGGACGCCAGTTAACGGGTAGTCCTAAATCGGTGACATTATTTATAAACTAACGAGAGGAGTCATATATGAAAAATCGAAGAGATTTTATGAAATCGTCCTTGGCGATTACCGCGGGAGCATTTGCTGTGAATGCTTCTCCTGCCTTGGCTAATAAGCCTTCATTTGCCAGTGGGCTAATTTATACAAGAGATAATCCGGGGAAGTGGGCTAAAAAGGTAGAAAGCCATCTTCCTATTGTTAAGGTTGAGGGAAAAAAGGTAACCATTACCACGGACCATGGGATGTCGGAAAAACACTTTATTGTAAGGCACACTCTAGTCTCTGGAGAAGGTAATGTTTTGGGAGAAAATACGTTTTCTCCGGATGATGAAGAGGCCGTGTCAGTTTTTGAGATAGAGGGTGAACATACCGCTCTTTATGCAACGAGCTTCTGCAATAAACATGATTTTTGGGTTGAAGCATTCAGTGTCTAGCAGGCTCTTGGTTATGCTTCGAGGGCTATAATGAAGTGTCCTATTTAGTATCTTATTGCCAACAGTAAAAAGCGAACCCCGAAAAACTAGGGTTCGCATGCGCTTCTTAGTGTGGCATTAATAAGTTGCTCGATTGGATTTCTGGATTCAATCGAGCAATACCTTTCACGTCATAAAGCTAGCTGACTTTTTGTTTAAGATATTTATATCTCGCGAAAGGCAGCGCCATTAATAGCCACCAACCATCGGTGCTACCGCCACCGCCTTCGTTGGACGAACCTTGAGCATTATTTGAATTGCTTTGCTGATTCTCAGGAGTGGAGCCATAAAAATTGCTGTGGTAGCCGTTTAAACGACCAGTGGAGGCATGAGTCTGGATGCTGCTGCGTCCATACCAACTGTAATCATAGCCATAATACCAGTCACTGTACCAACCGTTATACCAACCGTTACCACAGTCGCTGTTACAGCCGGTATACCAGCTATTATTCCAATCGTTGTACCAGTCAACATACCACTGCCAATCGTCATATCCGTTACTATCTCCGCTATTGTTTGCACCGTTATCTTCATCGTTTACAGGAGTAGGGCATGAGTCGCCGAGAGTACAAGGGGCGATGAACTGGTAACCTAAACCTTTGAGACCTTGCACGACTTCGCTCAGATATTCTGTACCCAGGTAAGGGTGGTAGAAGAAGCTAGCGACACTGTCACGAACGACGGACATTTTTTCTGCATGACGGATTAAGTCAGCAGGGAATAGCGGACGATAACCCAGAAAAGGTTCTGGTTCGATATTGCCAAGGTTTTCTGGAATCTGACGATAACCGTAGAAATCGGACTGAATAACATATGGGAAGAACTGTCCCACAAATCGACCTGAAGGGCCTTCATTGTTGGTATAAATCATCCGGCCATAGTGAGTGGAGTAAACATCTTTAATGCCGAGATAATCTTCTTCAGTGGCAAAGTAGTGTGGTGCTTCCCAGGCAAAGGCTTCAAACTCGGCACTGTTCAATTCCTGCTTGGCTTTTGTCATGCGGTCTTTTGCCCATTCCTTCGAATCACCCGGTACGCCGCCAAGAAAATTTAGTGAGTAATCGTCGTTAAGTGTGACACGATAAAACTCGAAATCGTCTCCTGATAGAGCGTTGTACGGATTATCAAGGTTTCCAGATTGATGGGTGTAACCGTGTGCGATCATGGATACCAAGCCCTTCTTATAATACGGCATGATGGTATTGGCAACCTCGGAGTTAGCCATTCTAATGCTGGTCGGCTTACCTTCAGATTGCACGCCTTTTGGATCTTTGTAGACAGGGATAGCCGCAACCGCAAAAGGCACATCTTCAGAATCCAAGTAAGACATAACAGCATTAAGTGATTCCGTGTCTACGCCGGCACTTACATCTTCAAATCGCACAATCGCTTGCAGTGGTTGCTGGGTAATACCGCTGTCGATAATGTCATGCAGGATATCTGCAAACGCAAGATACCGATCTTCTTCAGAAAAGTAAGTGAAGGGCATATCGCCGATGTACCAAAAATTACCTGAGCGAGTAATGTACGGCTCTTCGGTTGAACCTATATTTAAGGTTGAGTATGCGGTTGCTTTTATTTCAACTTTATTGGGGTCAGTAACAACAATGGCATTCAGTTCTGGTGAGCAGGCATAGGCCTTACCACCTTCAGCAAAACAACCTGTTAGGTTTGCGCCAGGATTGACCCATGAAATAACACCTTTATGTAATTCAACATTTTTATACTTAACGCGGTTATAGTTGTTGTTTTTGGTACCGTAAAACCAATAACCCATTTTTTCATAAAAGGTGTTTGTACCCCAAGCAGGATCCCACTCCCAGGCGACCTTAAATAGGTTGTAATTGATCCAAGCAATGGATTGGCTCGTGGTTGCAGCATCACTGACAAAGGTGTCGTAATTAATCCGTTCTTGTGTTCCGGCTGTCAGGTAACTGGCCTCGTTGTAGGTCGAGCCAAGATAGAACGTAGCATCTTGTTGATCAACCATTCCTTGTGTATAGGATTTTGCGGGTAGAATAGTGATATTGGCATCAAAGTGACCCAAGAGATTGCGCAGCATAATGGCGTATTCTTTGCCAAGATATCCATACGGACCGGATGAGTCATGTAGGATAAGTAACTGTTTTGAAGCGGCCTGTGAGTTACCACTGATTGCCAACATGAATAGCATATTGAAAACCAAAAATATTTTATGCCATAAGTATTTTTTAGGGGCTAACTGCCCTCGTTGTCGTGTCATTTTTTATTATTCTCCCAAGGATGAACGGTAGAGCATTACCGATGAGAGGGAGACTATATAAAAGCTAAAAACGAACTGGGATTACGCTGATCACATAAAAATCGAATCCGTTACAGGGATTATACTATTTTGCTAATTGAATAAGCCCTACAATGGCTTGCCTAACCGATTGATGTCGGACCGATTCACGATCGCCTGCAAAGTGACGCAATTGAGTTCTTGTAGCTTGACCTTCTTTGAACCAGGCAAACCAAACAGTACCGACAGGTTTATCTACTGATCCTCCCGAGGGGCCTGCGATTCCACTGACTGCCATCGCAATGGAAGCTTGGCTGTTTTTCAATGCACCTTGTGCCATTTCGGTGACAGTTTGTTCACTAACGGCGCCAGAGGTTTCTAGGGTTTGGGAGTTCACACCGAGCATGTCTTGTTTGGCGTCATTGCTGTAGGTCACGAAGCCGCGTTCAAAGCTGGCGGAACTACCCGGAATATCGGTTAGAATTTTGGCGATCCAGCCTCCGGTGCAGGATTCTGCGGTGGAGACGATCAACTTATTTTTTATTAATAGGTGATGAAGCTGGGTCGCTAGAGCATTGAGATCGTTTTCCATTAAGGGAATTCTTAAGCCGCCAAAGTTACTTTAGTTTGCCACTGAGCACTTGTCCCTGCGGGTCAAGGCTTGAAAGAAACACAGGAGTGATACGGTATTCGAGAGGGATGTCTTTGCCTACGCTTGTCTGAACACGGTGATAGTTAGGCGTGTACCCGGAATAGGTAACCATACCCTCAGATTCTGCCGGAGTAGGTTTTTCCCAAAGCACCTCCTGCGTGGTATCGAGTAAGCGAGTCATTGAACGTTGCTTGGCTTGCTCGCCGATAGAGGCGAGCGTCTTGCAGCGTTGCTGTTTCACCGCCTTACTCAATTGGCTGGGAAGGCTCGCAGCTTTGGTGCCTTGCCGTGATGAAAATGGAAAGATATGCAGGCGGCCAAAATTTTGATCTTCTACGAAGCGCAGGGTTTCTTCCCACTCGCTTTCTGTCTCCCCTGGAAAACCCGCAATCACGTCGGTTGTAATATTAAAATCGGCCAAAGCCTCGCGGGCTTTGTTGATTAATGCAGAAAAATCTGCAGTTTTGCAGCGTCGTGCCATGCGTCGTAACACGCTGTCAGATCCGCTTTGTAGCGGCAGGTGCATGTGTGGCATTAGGCGGGGGTTGCTGAATAAATTGAAAAAGTTCTCTGGTAGATCCCAAGGCTCGACAGAGGCGAGGCGTAGCCGAGGGATATCCGTATCGTTAAGGATGGCCTGGATAAGGTTGGAAAGGTTACTGCCAGTATCACTGCCATAACCGCCGACATGTACGCCGGTCAATACAGCCTCTTGAATCCCTTGCTCATGAAAGCGCTGAATATCAGCGACGATATCGGTAAGTGTTCGACTACGTTCCTCGCCGCGAGCGAGGGTGACAATGCAGTAGGTGCAGCGATATCGACAACCATCTTGGATCTTAATAAAAGCGCGGTGCCTGCCGCGAGAATAGAGCGCGATATCGCCCGGCTCAGTGGCGCTCAGTGGCATGTTGGTTAGTGATAATTCTCGTTGAGCGATGCTCGCAAGATTATCTTTTTGATCGTTAGATACGACCAGGTCGACGCCCAATTGATCGGCAATTTCTTCTGCATTCAAGGACGCGTGGCAGCCGGTAACCACAAGTTTTGCAGTAGGGTTGTCACGATGCAGGCGACGTATTAATTGGCGAGATTTACGCCCAGCTTCTGCAGTAACGCTACAGGTGTTTAAAACGAGTAGATCGGCCTCGGTTTGTTGCAGGCAAATTTCATGGCCACTTGACTGGAATTGCTGTGACCAATGTTCAAGCTCAGCTTCATTGAGGCGGCAGCCGAGTGCTTTTAGATGAACTTTCAATAGAGAACACTCATAAAAAAGGAAGGTCTGATTTATTCAGACCTTCCTTAAGAGGTCAACCCCAGGGTATAAAAAGGTTAATCTTTGGGGGCAAAATGCCTCATTTAGTTTTTAGTGGTACTAAGGCCAACGCCTACCCAGGATTGCATACCACCTCGATACCATTTTAACTTGTTGGAAGGGTATCCCATGCGTGCCAAGGTCTTAATGTTGTTGGCTGACTGAGGACACCAGGCGCCATTACAAAACATGACAAGTGTCTTGGCGCCACTAAAGTCCCAATTGCCATCGATCAGTTTTGCATTGAAGGTGCCCGTCAAAACCTCTTCAACGGCTTGAGCTTCAGCTTCGATAGCAAAAAACTCGCCTACATCAACATTAATTTTAGTCCAGGGAACATTGATAGATCCGGCTATTGTACCGCGCGCCAGCCATTCGGGTGTGCGGGAGTCTACGACTGCAACGGAGTTATCTCCTTTGGCTATCCGGTGTAAGTAACCTAAAACTTCCAGTTCGCCTACGGTTTGAATGCCGGGTGCGATCTCCATGGGTTGGATACAGAAGGGTGGGCATTTGTGCGCTTGATTTCCATAGCCTTCGCTAAACTCGTCTGTTTTTCCGGCGCGGGTAATGGTCGCTTTATTACCGTTATGCATAACATCAACAGAAGGCATGTTAGCGGTGATGTTGTTTTCGGCGGATACCGGGGATAAAGCGGTGCAGAGTACCAATGCGGCACCAGCCAGCAAATTGGTAGATCTCATATTTTTCTCCTCATTTCTAGATTGATGAAACCGGGTGGTTGGCTTAAACGGGTTCACATTCTGGTACCAGGACCGTTGACGGGAATGCCATTACTCATATGGGTGTGAAAGAATTCTAGATTTCGATAGGTTTCACTCTGGAAATCGAAAGGCTTAGCGCGCACCTGTTTGTTACAGCCTTTATAGCGGCGATGAATGCTACCCATTCCGCCCCACTTGGAACGATAGGCGGGCCAATGGCTGGTTTGACCTAATGCTGGGCCCAATACATTGGTACGTATTTTATTGCTGGCAGTAGCGAAGTGACACTGTGAACAGGCGAGGTTCAGTTGTCCACGACGTGAAAAGTAAAATTTCTTGCCGGCATTATAGGCGGCCATAGCTTTGGGGTCGTCTTCCGGAACGATGACCTCAGTGGGCTTGTCGCGTGATTCATAGGCCATATACGACTGTATCCGAAGCATTTCTTTCTTGCCATATTTCAAGGTTTTTTCACCGTTTGCTTCACGACAGGCATTAATGGCCATGGGTATTGTTTCAACTTCAGCTTTTTCTGCATCCCAACGTGGATAAGTATTGGTAATCCCTGCTTCAGGAAAGCAGTCCTTGTAGCCTTTGCCATTTTTAAACGCGGTATCCCACAAGGCTTCGCCTTCTTCGATAAAAGGTTCGTAAGGAGGAAACTCTTCAATGGCTTCCCAATTTTCGCGCATGGCTTCGTCCAATGCGTAGTTACCATTCGCAAATTCTTCATCGGGGAGGTCAGGAAATTTCTTACGAAAATACCCTTGCAGGTTTTTGAGGTCTTCGGTGGGTGTTGCATTGGGATCATATTCGGGTACGTGTTTTAGATACGCCGCATTGTCCTTGGTTTGTTGGAGTCCAAGTTCACCCTGTGCACGGGCCTTATTCGCGAGTTTCATGGCAGTTTTGGTATCGCCTCCTTTGGCAGATTCCTCGGCTTGCTTCATAATTTTCTTAGTATCTCGCCATTCACCACCGGCCGAAGCGGCTTGCTTGCGCGCGCTTTCAGCGGACTTGAGGGCGGATTCAAAATCGCCTTCGCTTCCGACGTTATCGGCGACAGCTGTACAGGCGGATACTACCATAACGATGAGTATCAGTAGGGTGGGTTTGGCAAGATAGTATATGGAGTGGGTGTTGATCATAATGTAGTCCTCAATGGTGTCTGGGTTGAATCGGTTATCACAACGAATACAAATATTCTGTGAGTTTATCGATCTGTTCTTCAGACAAAATTTTGTGCCGGCCGAAAGGCGGCATCATGGAGAGAGGATTGTTTTCGGTGGGATCCCAGATCTGAGCGCGCAGTTTGGCTTTGTCAGGAAAGCGATCTTTCATAATTAGCAAAGGGGGGGCGATGTTACCTGGGCTTTCACCGCCTTTAATTGAATGACAGGCTAAACAATTGCCAAGCTTGCGATCAAACGCAATTTCTTTTCCCTCTTCGATGGCGCTAGCACCGTCTGCAGCGCAGATGAGAGTTGGGGCTCCGCTAAGAATCGCTATGGACAGCGTGGCGGTTCCCAAGAGTTGTTTGGTGGATCGGAACATGAGAGTCTCCTTTTTATGGAAAGTACATGGGGCATATTTATGCGCTCATGTACGCAGGTGGTGTATTCTTGCGTGAGAGGGATAAGGAGTAAATTGGATATTGTGGGAAGCCTCCTTGTGGTTTTCCTTAGCTCGGGTTGACCCGAGGTCGATATCCTTATCGCACCAGCATCATACGCATTAAATCAGATAGCGATCGGGCTTGCATCTTTTCCATCACTTTGGAGCGGTGTGCTTCGACGGTCGACTGACTGATATCCAAGTCGAAAGCGATCGTCTTGTTTCGCTTGCCTGAGACGACTTGGTTTAGAATCTCCCGTTCGCGTGGTGTAAGTCGTTCAAGCCTACTTTCGATTTCTGCGAGCTGCATGGCCTTGCCGCGACGTTGTGCATCTTGCTCGATGGCGCGGTGGATGCTGTCAAGTAGAACCTGATCATTGAACGGCTTTTCAATAAAATCGATCGCCCCGGCTTTGACCGCGCGTACCGCCATGGGTACGTCACCATGACCGGTAATGACGATAATGGGTGGGTAAATGGCTTCTTTTGAAAGACGTTCTTGCAGATCCAGGCCGCTCATCCCTTTCATGCGCACATCGAGAACCAGGCAACCTGAGCGCTGCGGGTTGAACTGCTGTATAAAGACCAGTGCTGACTCGAATGTTTCTGTCGGCATACCGACCGATTCCATCAACAAGGCGAGCGCACTGCGTACTTCATCATCATCATCGACGATAAAAACGGTGGGGTCTTCAGTCATTGTCGGCATCCTCTTTAGTCGCAGGTAGTTTAAAGCTAAAGCGGGCACCCGAGGGCGTGGAAGTTACGCACAATTCACTTTGATGAGCTTCAATAATGCCTTTGCTGATTGAAAGCCCTAGCCCCATACCCTCGGACTTGGTGGTGATAAAAGGGTCAAAAATTTGATCTTCATAATCGGCTTTTAAACCTGGACCCGAATCACTGACAACAAACTGAATGAAGCCAGTTTCCAGTGGCGTCACTTGAATCTTGATTTTTCTGCGTGGTTGAGTCGTTTCCCGCAAAGCCTCTATCGCATTGCGAACTAGGTTCAGTAGGACTTGTTCAATCTGTATTTCCTGCGCATAGACGGTCTTAACAGCATCATCCACGTCTATCTCAAGTCGAACACCGGCGCGCCGGGCTTCTGGCTCAATAAATGCTACGACGGTATTAAGTAAGTTTAGCGCCCGCACTAGATGTTGCTCTGGTTGATCCTTATGCACAAAATGTCGGATCTGGCGAATAATTTTGCCTGCTCTTTCGGCCTGGTCGGCGATCTTTTCCATGATATCCGCGCATCGTTCAATTTGGTGTGGTCCTGATTCCATCATGCGTACACAGGCTCGAGAATTGGTGGTAATAGCGGTGAGTGGCTGGTTGAGCTCATGCGCAATTCCCGAGGCTATTTCACCGACGGTATTGAGACGTGCCACATGTACAAGTTGGGTTTGATGCTCACGCATTTTTTCCTCAATTTTTTTTCTCTCAGTAATGTCGCGGAAAACGACGACACTACCTGTAGTTTTGCCATGTTCATCCCGGATTGGCGTGCTGCTGTATTCTACTGAAATGCTTTTACCATCCTTTTTCCAGAACACATCATCTTTGATGAAACGGGATTTATTATCTCGATAGGTTGCGTAAACAGGGCACTCATTTGCAGGATGAAGGCTGCCATCTTGGTGTGTGTGATGAAGAATCGCGTGTTGACTCTTGCCAATTAAATCACTCTCTGACCAACCCGTTATTTTTTCCATAGCGGTGTTTACAAAGGTTGAATTACCCTCAAGATCTACACCATAAATACCATCTGCGACGGAGTTTAGAATCAACGCGTGGCGTTTTTCGAGAAGTCGTTTTGACTCGGCGAGCCGTCGGTTGCGACGCATTTCTGCGGATGTGATTATCCCCATTGCGAGTAGTATCGTGAGACTGGCAAGCACCCAGTACCAATATCGTTGTACCGCTTGCCAGAGGGTGAATTTTCCGAAAACTGCATAAGGCGGCAGTTTGAGTTCCTGGAATAATTCATGCACGGGTTGATAATCAAGCGGGATCGTCCAGCCTGAGTAATTGCCTGAAATGGCTGCGGGGTGATCTCGGGGCATTTGCATTAGAGCGATGGCAACCTGTTGGGCTAGGTTATTATCAGTGTGACTGACTTTGCTAAAAGGCCATTCAGGGTACAAACGGGTGCTGTGTGCGAATGGGAATTCGGGGTCGTTTTGCGGGTGAAGAATCCGCACACTTTGCGGATTAAGTTGACCTGCCTCGGCCATGCGTTCCAGTATGTCGGTACGTACGGTGCCTGCATCCACGCGGCCTTCTATAACAGCGGCTACGACACGGTCATGAATACCACCAAATTCCAATTGCGAGAAGTCGCTCTGTGGGTTGATACCCAGTGTATTGAATTCACGCCACGCCATTTGGAAGCCACCGAGTGAGGTGCGGTCGACCGCCATAAATGATTTGCCACGCAAGTCCTCAAGCGAGCGTAGATCATCTCGATCATTGCGGGTGAAAACCACTCCACCAAAAATATTGTAGGGCGTGCCGCCGCGACGATTATTCATGGTTGCGATTCGGCTTACTCGGTAGTTCGCTTCCAGGTTGACGTAAATGCCTGGATTGACGAGGATAAAATCAACTTTCCCGGCACTTACTGCGTCGTTTACCGAATCAAAATCCAGCGGTACAATATTAAATTGGTAGTTGGGGAACTGTGTTGTCAGGTAGTCGGCGGTAGGCCCCCAGGTCCTGGAGGTAACCTCATCCCCTCGATGGCTTAGTACGCCAATTTTTACGAATTCCTGGGTATTGGCGGATAAAACCTGGGGTAATGTAGTGACCCAAAGGATCAAGGAAATAATAATCAGGTGCATGCGATATCTTAACGCATGAAAAATCGAAGAAACGTGCGTGAATTAGTGTCCAAGCTATTTAGGAACGTGCATGAAATAACTTCGACACTCTAACATGTCTTATTGTCCCAGATAGGGAGATCTCAAATCGTTGCGTAGAATGACTATGCGCCTTTTGAGATCTCCCAATCTGAAACAATCATTCTGCGTTATAGTTGTCGAAGTTATTCCATGCACGTTCCTTAGGTGGGTTCCTAGGGTCTGTTAAGACGATTGGAATCGTCGCTGTTGTGGCCAAAATTTTGCCAATTCAAGGCGCCAATTGCGCAGTTTGGTGGTTCAAAACAAGCATTTTGCAGCGCCGAGTGGCGGGGTTTTAGTCACAACCCGAAGGGCTGGATCCATTTTCCGCCCAGCTGCGTTGTCAGTCGCTTGTATATACTTCGCGCGGCCACGGATGCGGAAATTATAGCGAGCTAGTTTTTATCGAGAGCAAGGGCTGAAACGGGCGCATAGCGGGCTACGCAACGGTTTCAGCAACGCGGCTATCGGTAAAAATCAGCCGCTAGAAATCCGCATCCGTGGCCGCGCGAAGTATAGAA
>FXBE01000123.1_pt1 | contig 13127 bp, 13 predicted proteins | sample 5335311 | NCBI WGS metagenome assembly FXBE01 (sample SAMEA103928390, study PRJEB20085) | sediment metagenome | biome: marine biome; feature: hydrothermal vent; material: sediment | place: Atlantic Ocean | collected 2013-08-06T02:46:56 | depth 0.05 m | reverse complement strand
ATATATTTCTATTGATTATTAATTCAAGGATTTGAACATGAAAAAATTTGCCATATCTATCACCGCCCTACTCGTAGTCTTCTCAGGATCAGCACTGGCCGAGGGCGCTTCCGAAGAAAAAGAAATACGAAATCACGCAGCCATTGGTGATACCGAGGCTGTTCTTCACCTACTGGACCAAGGCGTGGCCCCCGATGCCGCCAACCAGTTTGGCAAAACCGCTCTGATGAATGCCGTGGAAACCGATAGCATGGACACCGTTGTATTATTACTCTCACGCGGTGCTGACGTTAACAAAACAACCGCGGCCAATTGCACCGCGCTTAGTTTAGCCTCAGAAAACGGCCACTCTGCCATCATTAGCATGTTACTCGAACGTGGCGCTGACTATACGGTGACGACCCGCTCCGGCTGGAATGCGATGATGACAGCGGCCCGTTATGGTTACGTTGATGTGGTTGAGCAACTACTTTTCAAAGGCGCCAATCCCAATACAGCAGACCGACAAGGTAGAACTGGATTGATGTACGCAACTCAAAAAGGACACTCGGAAATTGTTTCCATGCTGCTCAAAAACGGTGCCGATGTGAATACTCAGGATAAATCAGGCGCAACAGCCTTGACCATCGCTCAGGAACGAGGAGCCGAGGAGATTGCCGGAATTTTGCTCGACAATGGCGCAAAAAGCTTGGTTGTTAGGTACTAACCCTAGGTGATAACTAGAATTTATGCCCCCCCAGAACGAACTGATTGTGAAAAGTTGCGTCTATAATCGATGGTGCGTGACGACCTTTTGAAGTCACGTCAAATCTACTATCAAGGAGAAAAGCATGACTGAAAGGTCTATTGACAAAAACCGTAGGCACGCAATGAAACTTGCAGCAGGTAGCGTAATGGCTATTCCTTTTGGCGGAATGTTGGCTAGCAACGCATTCGCTGAAGATCTGGCGCCACTAGCTGAAGATGACCCACAAGCCGTCGCATTGAAGTATGTTGCCGATGCAACCAAAGCAACTCGTGCAGACGTCGGGGATACACCGGGTTCAGAGCAAACTTGCAAGAACTGTGTGTTAGCAACATCACACGACGGAGATCAGCTTCCCTGCCAACTGTTCCCTGGCAAATCTGTTGCCGCAGCAGGCTGGTGTGGTTCCTGGGCCCTACTCCCAGGCTAATACTTAGCAAATACACCTTTAAAAGACGGTGGGTGCTTTGCACCCGCCTATTTTTGACTTATTCCCGTTTTGCCTTTGCTCCTAACATTCGAACTTTTTCCAATAACACATCATTGTCCCACTCCCTACCACCAATAGCCTGATAAGCCAATCGACCCTTGGGGTCAAGTACAAACGTAGTGGGCAAGCCGCGTACCGGCCAGGTCTTTATCATGTCACCGGTTTCATCTAACAAAACTGGAAAATCAATTGGGTTGTCTCCCAAAAAGGTGAAGATGGTATCTTCGTCTTCTCCCACATTAATGGCCAGCATCTCGATATTGTCATCCTTGACCTTTTTCCAAGCCCGATTCATGGAGGGTAATTCGGCACGGCAAGGAGGGCACCACGTTGCCCAGAAATTTATTATGACTATCTTGCCTCGATAGTCTGAAAGGCTGTGAGACTCACCATCCATATCCTGTAATGTAAAACTTGGCGCCGGCTTCTTTTCCTTAAACTCCTTAATCGACTGGCCTGCCCAACTTGATGTTAGGCACAAAACCAACACCAGAAAGATACTAACGCCAATTAGATTTTTTAACATAGTGTATTTCCTAGCGATCTTTCGCGCATTCAAGGTTATCAATCCAGGCGTCCTTCAACTGCCCATTAAGCTTCCAAAAAACATGCAAATCAAACCGTTCGCCAGGTGGCAATCCATAGCTTGTCATGCCCCAACCATAATCGCCTCCAGGCTCAAAAGATTGTTTGGAGGGAAACATAGCCCAGCGAAAAGCAACGCGTGAAGCCACTGTTACGCTGCCTTCTGGCCATTCGCTATCCCATGCTTCTTTTAGCTTGAGAAAGTGATGAGCGCGCGCGTATTTCACCAGCCAATGCTCTAGCGCGATACTGACAGTGCCCGACGCCTTACCCTCCGAAATATTTTCGCCGATGGTCTGAAATACGCAACTGTTGGCAATATTATTAGCAATATCTGCAGAAAAACCACGCCCCTGAAAGAACGCTCGCGTCTGATCCGGCAAGCGTTGAGACAGCTCCAGTTTCAATCCGCTATCCACCAGCCGCCAAGTTATCAGGCCTTCTGAATCAACCTCTTTGATTACATCCGCTAACGCCAACGAAGGTGGAAGGATTAGTAGTACCCATAGTAAACAGGATATTATTATTTTGGGTTTCATCTAACAGGACACCTCTATTAATTCTGGACGATATCGATTGGGGCTCGGAACTTTCAAAAGCAACACGGCTATTGAAAATCTAATCCCAAAATACTCATCCATGAACGAATAGACATACCTGTATATTTAACACAGAGTGCCAATACGCATCGATAACGGCCATTCCACTGTATACTTTCCTTCCGGATTAGCCCAGGATTTTTCTAGCCGGGTAAGGATTAATCCACGCGGATCGCTATTCTTATCTTGAATATAACGCTGCGTTGCTGACCAAGTACCCAGATATCCCATGAGTTCATCGAGACTCCATTGCGCCATCATTTTAAAATCAGGCACCGGCAACTCTTTGAAGGGAAATGGAATATCACGGTACCTCGTTTCAATATGCAGCCGCTCTGGCGGCCAATACTCACCCACGATATCCTGGTAAAATTCATCGACAATCGCATCCACATCTGGAGAAATTCGATGTAAGCCATAGCACCATACGGCAATCACCCCAGTAGGCTTCAAAACTCGCTGGGCTTCACGATTAAATGCATTAAAGTTAAACCAATGCAGTGCCTGAGCCACGCTAATTAAATCCACGCTGCCGGCATTCAATCCACTGGACTCCGCCGTAGCCACGCGATACTCGACGCCCTGCTGCCGCTGCGCCTGCTCCAACTGCTGCTCACTCGCATCGGTTGCGATCACATGGGCAAAACGCTCTGCCAAAGCTACCGCCGCCTGCCCAGAACCTGTCGCACAATCCCAAGCCAGCTCACACGCCTGGGATATTGATTCCAAATAGTCATACAGTGCTTCAGGATAGCAAGGGCGGTATCCTGCGTAGGCCTTCATAAGCTATAATTTAATGCGTGTTTTTGAAGAGCTTTCAAAAAAACACCCTCCGGAGTTGATTCATCCTTCTGATAAAAAATATCGCAAAACATTGAAAAAAAGGCAACAGGCCGCTCAACAACGAGGTGGCTTTGTGAATCCATTGCTTTTCCAAGAAAGAATCGTGCGTATCAGCTCATACACCCTTCGGGCCGTTCAAAATGCCATTATTACGGGAAAGTCTCTGGCAAGCTTTCTGAATACCCTGGTGGCTCGATTGGTTCCGAGGGTGTGATTAATAGGGGGACACTGGTGGAGTAGTGAGTGGCTTGCTTTCATCTCCACCGCTTCCTATCACCACGGCATAAAACTATTCATCATCGACATGGGCTTGGAGATATTCCGATTCATTGTTGCCATGTCGTGGCGCATCAAATCAAAATTTCCTGACATCAATCCGACAGATTGATTTATCTTCGCTATCTGAAATTGTATCGATTCCATTGAGGATAAATTATTCATTTTTTTCGAGATCGAATTCATTTCCGAGGACATATCTTCGACACGGGACGTCATGTTACCAACGTTGGATGTAATGGATTGCATGCTTTGATCAAATGAGGTCATATGAAGCCCCATATCAGGATCTAAACTCCTTGCAATGGTTTTCATATCGTTGGTGAGGCTATAGATTAAAAAGAAGCCATATCCCGCCAGCAGGATAAAGGCAAACATGGAGGGATAGACAATCATTTCCCAACGCCTGGCACTACGCTCAAAGACAGAGAGAAAACGTTCAAAATGATCATCCATGGCGCGCTGATCAGGAACCTCTTCTGGTTCTTCTGATAGACTTTCAGGAAGCTTCGATATCACTTCGAGATCTTTTGGACTTCCGCTATCCACTTGGTTTTTTTCATTACCTAATTCAATTTCCCACCCAGCCGAACAGGGATGGTACGTTTGTTATCTCAGCGAAGACTGCGACGCTTGGTTTCATCCAAGCGTACCTTGATAGGGATCAGTTTTGGTTCAGTCGGAACTAAGAGGGTTTCAAGCTGCTGCTTGATCGCTCTGAATATTTTTTGATAAATGTTGGCAGACATAAAGTGACCTATCTTCTTTATTGATTCAGGAGACTTTATCTTGCTTCATAGGAAATATAAATTCGAATTTTATAGGGTATTGATTCGTGTTTTTCGTACAATCTATTTAATCAACTACGATCCAGCCCGTTGTTGAGATCGGTTCAAGGGTGTCTACGCTTGGGTTTGTCTATCGGAAAACAAAGTTTCACGGGCAGCCTCCATAACCGCAGAGACAACAGGGTTCGTAATACGACGCTCTATTGATATCGCATAGAAATACTCCATGACCTCTTCTGTGCGCCCAATCGTGTTTACCTGATACTGTAGTTTAACCTCAGCCTCAATTGCAGAGGGCGCAATAAAGATACCCGCACCTTCTTGCCCAAACGCCTTCATCAGCGCACTGTCATCAAATTCGGCAACCATGCGCGGGTGAAGACGATGTTTATCCAACCACTGGTTAATACCTAAGCGGAGCTGCGTACCACTACCAGGTAACAATAACGGTGCACCATCCAAACAGTCTGGGAAATCACCTGTTAGCGTGTTCATCCATTTTTCTGTTGTAAAGAAGCTGACCCCACATTCTCCAAGTTTATGACTGAAGCCCCGTGCACTCACAGTTGGAGGAATCTTTCGATCGGCCAATACCAGATCAAGATGATGCATCGCCAATTCCGCTAAGAGCGTGTCAAGACTCGCCTCGCGGCATATCATGCGTACCGGCTTTGACATCTGTAGCGCGGGCTTGAGAATGCGATGGGCGATGGATTTGGGCAACACATTAACCACGCCAACACGCAGTAACTGAGGCTGACTATCGGGTAGCTGATGTATTGCCTCCTCTAATTCGCCGCCCAGCGAAAAGATCTCGTCAGCATAACTGAATACCAGTCGCCCGATCTCTGTGAGCTCCAGATTTCGACCCACTTTGGCAAACAGCTTCACCCCTAGGTGCTGTTCCAGAAGACTCAATTGTCCGCTAATCGTTTGCGGGGTTAGATTTAGCCGCTCGCCGGCTCGGGTGATCCCACCTTCCTTGGCAACAGTCAAAAAATACTGCAAATGCTTGTAGTTGATCATCGGATCATCTTAACTTCGTATTTATCGAACAGAACGTCAATATAAATCGACTTTTATTGATTATAAACCTAGCTTAACATGTCATCAATGATCGCAGTCACTGCATTTCAACAAAGCGAAAAAACCTACTGGAGAGTTCTATGCAAATTGACATTCAAGCACGCAAATTCTCGCTAACCAGCGCCCTACGCTCCCATGCCGAGCAGAGGCTGCGTTCCACCCTCACCTTTTTTAACGAACATATCCATCGGGTTGTAATGAGGCTTTCCGATATCAACGGCCCACGCGGGGGAGCGGACAAACGTTGCCACCTGCAAGTGGTTCTAAACGGGCTACCTGATGTGGTGGTTGAAGGTATTGAGGCCGACTTATATACTTCGCGCGGCCACGGATGCGGAAATTATAGCGAGCTAGTTTTTATCGAGAGCAAGGGCTGAAACGGGCGCATAGCGGGCTACGCAACGGTTTCAGCAACGCGGCTATCGGTAAAAATCAGCCGCTAGAAATCCGCATCCGTGGCCGCGCGAAGTATATATCGCCATCGACCGTGCAGCCGACCGCGCTGGGCATAGCCTAGGGCGCAAGATTGACCGCCACAAAACTCTTGCTCAAGCAAAGTTACTCACCCGCATTGAAAGCACCCCAACCAATTTACTTAGTAACGAATCAAGATAGAGATCATAAATAATGAATAACTCAGTCACGATTACATCCAGTCGAGCCCAAACAGCCACGCTCGCCACCAATAAGGTGATCCGCAATACGTATGTGTTGCTCTCCATGACCCTAATGTTCAGCGCACTGACCTCTGGGATCTCGATGGTGCTGAACCTTCCCCATCCGGGACTGCTGATCACGCTTGGGGGTTATTTCGGCCTGTTGTTCTTGACCGCAAAGTTCCGTGACAGCGCTTTGGGACTGGCCTTTGTATTCGCCCTGACCGGCTTTATGGGTTATACCCTGGGACCCATTCTCAGTGCCTATCTGGCCATGCCTAATGGAGGGCAAGTGGTAATGATAGCCATGGCGGGTACCGGTGCCATTTTCCTCGGCTTGTCCGGTTACGCGCTCACTACGCGCAAGGATTTCAGCTTCATGGGTGGATTCCTGATGGTGGGCATCCTGGTCGCCTTCTTGGCCGGACTCGGCGCTATATTCTTTGAGATGCCCGGCTTATCGTTGGCGGTCTCTTCCATGTTCGTACTGCTCATGGGCGGACTGATTCTGTATGAGACCAGTAACATCGTTCATGGCGGTGAAACCAACTACATCATGGCCACCATCACCCTGTTCGTCTCCATTTTCAATCTGTTCACCAGCCTGTTGCATATACTGGGATTTATGAGCGGTGAAGAATGAGACCTTATCCAACACACAATGTGCCGGCGAAACAAGCCGGTTAACCGATATCGCTGGGTGACATCAGCTATCTGCTACGGTATTGAAGGCCACCGTTTTCTGCCTGAAGATATTGGTTATAAATGAACTTTTAAATGAGGGAATCTCTAAGCTTGATATTGCAACCCGTGTCCATACCCGCACTGGCGAGACGCGCCACTGGTGATCCCTGGTTATTGGTGGGCTAAATGGCTGATTATGACCTGTCGCCCTTGGCGGGTTTTCAGTATTGCCCCCAGTTTGGAGATACTTAATGAAAAAACAGATGGAAAAAGAGTACGTCGCACCCTGGGAAAAAGCGTTTAATCGGGTTTTATCCCCTCTGGATGAATTTATTCATCGCCAGACCACCAGTGGGGTTCTGCTCATGCTGTGTGCGATCGCAGCACTTTATCTTGCCAACAGCCATTGGAATGCGTCGTATCATCACTTGTTGGAAATGCAATTGACGATTGGCGTTGAGGGATTCCAACTCTCCAAGTCAATTCATCATTGGATCAATGATGGATTGATGGCGCTGTTCTTTTTCGTCATTGGCCTAGAGCTCAAACGAGAAATTTTGGTAGGGGAGCTCGCCGATCCAAAACAGGCGATGTTGCCGATTATTGCGGCAATAGGCGGCATGGTGATACCGGTACTCATCTATATCAGCATCAATCCGGAAGGCCATACCCGGGATGGTTGGGGCATACCGATGGCAACCGATATCGCCTTTGCGCTGGGTACTCTGGCGCTACTGGGTAACCGGGCACCTAAAAACCTGCTAACGTTCCTGGTGGCTTTGGCGATTGTGGACGATCTCGGCGCCGTCATGGTCATCGCACTGTTTTATACCGAAACAATCAATATCCCAGCACTCACTACAGCAGCTGCAATGCTGGTACTACTGATGGCATTGAACCTCGGTGGAGTACGCCATTCTTTACCCTATATCCTACTGGGTGTGATTCTCTGGATTGCGATGTTAAAAAGTGGTGTCCATGCAACCCTTGCGGGCATTTTTCTAGCCTTTACCATCCCCATGCGCCCCAAATATGACCCGAGCCGGTTTCTGTCAGACATAAATGACATGGCTGAAAAAATAAAGCAGGCATACCAGCGTGAAGCGAACATTGTTAAGAACGATGAATTACGCTCTCGAGTGCACGCGCTGGGAAAGGGTGTGCAGTTAGTTCAGGCACCCGCCCAACTCATGGAGCGTAAGCTGCACCTACCATCCGCCTATTTTATTATTCCCATCTTCTCTTTGGCCAATGCGGGTGTTCCTATCGATTGGTCCTCTTTCGGCAGTATTGTGACTCATCCTGTTTCTGTAGGGATTGCCGCAGGCCTGGTGATCGGAAAACTGATCGGCATTACGGGCTTCTCCTGGGTAGCCGTAAAGCTCGGCTTGACCTCGCTACCACAGGGTTTGAATTTCAAGCACATCATAGGGGCAGCGTTGATGGGAGGCATTGGTTTTACCATGTCGATCTTTATTGCTGAACTGGGATTTGCACATTCTGCTGAAGATCTGCTGATGGCCAAAACCGGGATTCTTCTAGCCTCAGCTGTGGCCGGCATTTCGGGTTTTCTTTGGTTGTATTTTACGTATGAAAAAAGCGAGGAGTAACAATAATTAGCAGTGGATCATGATTATTACTGATGTGAAAGTCAGCTTCTGACTTAAATTTAATGGCTACCTTTAACCTTCGATTCAGCAGCCTCTAACATGCACTTGATTTTCGCCACTATGCGTAAAATACGATCAATACGTAATGAATAAACAAATTATTTAACTCTTTTGCCCCTGTAAAATATTCATTCTTAAACTTCCCTAGTTTCAGCAGGAGTTCTCAACAATGACCGATATGAACAAACTACTTGGCCAACTGCTTGACAGCGGCGCAGCGACTGGATTGACTGGGGGCCTAGCCGGCGGCCTAGCCAGCAGTATGTTGACCGGCAAGAAAGGACGAAAACTGGGTAAAAAAGCCCTCAAACTGGGCGGGATCGCCGCTGTGGGTGCGCTCGCCTACACCGCATATAAGCGCTATGTTAACTCCCAAGGAACAACGCCGGGCGAGCCATCCGATGCTACAGGTCTTCTGCCGGCACCACGAGGTACCGCCTTCATACCCGAGGAGACTAATCACGCAGCCAATGAAGCACTCGGACAGACGTTGGTACGGGCCATGATCGCGGTTTCGCGCGCGGATGGGCGGCTTGACGCCCAAGAGAGCCAGGCCATCTTCCAAAAGATCGGATCACTGGGGCTGGATCATGAAAGCCAAAGTCTTCTGGCACAAGAAATGGGCTACCCCGTTGATGTTGACGCCATCGTGAACAGCGCCACCGGCCCTGAGATCGCGGCGGAAATCTATGCCGCCTCGCTACTTGCCGTCGACATCGACAACGCCGCTGAAATGGCCTATCTAACCATGCTGGCCGCACGTCTGCGGCTGCCGCCGGAGCTGGTCACGGAACTTGTGCATCAGGTAGAGGCGCAAAAAACCCTCACCCAATAGCGCCCATCTGTTAGCGATTTGTTGAAGGCAAATATGAAAACAATACGGTAACTATTCAGCTAACCCCTGAAATACGCCAACTCTGCGTTCAAAAATGGTCATTTACACTCGTAAACTCACATTTTTTGCCTTGATTTGACATATTTCAGGAGTGATCTGAGCAGTTACCCTTTAGTTGACTGTTCACTGAATAGTTACACAATACGTATATTTACTGTTCTAATCTTACTTGGGTTTGCTGCGCTCGGATGCAAGCCAATTGTGGCCGAGTTTGCATTCTATCCTGACAATGAAAATGTTATATTCACAAATCAGCTATCTCATGGCATCCAAGAAATAACCATGAGTACTGCAGACAAGGTAAAAATCACCTCTCTTTATCTACCGTCAACTGAATCGGACAAGCTTCTAATTTACTTTCACGGTAATGCAGGAAATATTTATCATAGGATACCGAAAGGTAGTGATGATCCTAAAATAAACGCCTCATCAACGCCGGAACATACCGGCGCTGATGTTACATATTATCTACCCCCCCTGCTCCATTTAGCGGCATTCTTAATAAAACTAAGCGCCGTTCTAATTCCATCCCAAATCAAGCATATAGATCCTCTAAATAACACCGCATTTTCAGTAAATACAAACCAGAAAATAACGATAGAACGCCTAGGTTTTTTACAGATAGGCGAAAGCTATTAGTTCAATAGATATTTCCACTTAGACATTGATTTAGAATCAGTCTAAAAAGTACTTACAAAACAGAGTACATTTACTTTAAGGGGAACAACAAATGCTAAAAAGAACAACACCTTTGATTGCTGCCATTGCGATCGCACTATCACCAGGAGCTTGGTCCGAAAACATGTTCAGTGGCAAAGCCAAACCGAACAGCTTCTGGTGGCCTGATCAGGTGAGTCTCAACTCGCTACGTGACCACGATGACAAATCCAATCCATACGGGGATGACTTCGACTACGCTAAAGCCTTCAATAGCGTCGACCTGAAGGCCCTGAAAGCGGACATCAAAAAAGTACTAACCACATCACAGGACTGGTGGCCTGCAGACTGGGGTCACTATGGCGGCCTGATGATCAGAATGGCCTGGCATAACGCAGGGACCTACCGCGTGCATGATGGACGCGGTGGTGTCGATGGTGCTCAGCAACGATTCGAGCCACTCAACAGCTGGCCTGATAATGCCAGCCTGGACAAGGCGCGCCGTCTGTTGTGGCCGATCAAACAGAAATACGGGCGTAATGTATCCTGGGCAGACCTGTTTATACTGACCGGTAATGTCTCGCTGGAATCGATGGGTTTCAAAACCATTGGCTTTGCGGGTGGCCGTGTGGACGATTGGGAATCTGATCTGGTGTACTGGGGACCCGAGACCAAAATGCTTGGTAACGACAAACGTTACAGCAAGGACGGCGAACTCGAAAAGCCGTTAGCAGCACTTCAGATGGGCCTGATCTATGTGAATCCGGAAGGACCAAGTGGCAACCTCGATCCGCTCTCTGCTGCCAAAGACATCCGTGAATCATTCGGCCGAATGGCGATGAATGATGAGGAAACTGTCGCGTTAATCGCCGGTGGGCATACCCTTGGCAAAAACCACGGTGCCAGGAAAGCTGATTGCGTAGGTCCGGAGCCCGCCGCCGCCGGCATCGAAGAACAGGGACTGGGCTGGAAGAACAAGTGTGGCAAAGGCAATGCTGAAGACACCATGACCAGCGGCCTGGAAGGTGCCTGGACCCAGACACCGACCACCTGGTCAAATCTGTTCTTCAGTAACCTGTTTAGATACGATTGGAAGAAGCATAAGACGCCTGCTGGCGCAACAGTGTGGATACCAACGGACGAAAATGCACAGTCAGACGTTGCTGATGCGCATGTTAAGGGTAAGCGTCACTCAACGGTTATGCTGACGACCGATTTGGCTCTGAAAAAAGATCCTGGCTTCCGCAAGATCGCCGAACGTTTCCTGAAGAATCCGAAAGAGTTCGACATGGCTTTCGCCAAAGCGTGGTTCAAACTGACACATCGTGACCTGGGTCCACGTAGCCGCTATCTAGGTAGTGAAGTACCAAAAGAAATCTTCATTTGGCAGGACCCTGTTCCGGCTGCTGATCACAAGGTAAGTGCTCAGGAAGCAAGCGAACTTAAAGCGAGTATTCTGAAATCTGGTTTGACTGTACCTGAACTGGTCAGAGCGGCATGGGCATCAGCCTCTACCTATCGTGGCTCAGATATGCGCGGTGGTGCCAACGGTGCACGTGTCCGACTTGCGCCACAGAAAGATTGGCAAGCTAACGATCCTGAAGAACTGGCCAAGGTACTGAAGAAACTTGAGGAAGTCAAAAAGGACTCTGGTAGCAAGGTCTCCATGGCGGATATGATCGTGCTCGGTGGTGCTGCTGCGATCGAGAAGGCGGCAAAAGATGCGGGGCACGAGGTCAAGGTTCCATTCAATTCGGGTCGTGGTGACGCGACACCGAAAATGACCGACGTGCATTCGTTTGCCGTACTGGAACCGAAGGCAGATGCTTTCCGTAACTACTACAACGACGGTGCTTACGGTTCGCCTGCTGACATGCTGGTCGAGAAAGCTGACCTGTTGACCCTGACAGTACCGGAAATGACTGCACTGATCGGTGGTATGCGAGCCTTGAACGCAAATGCCGGCGGCTTAAAGCATGGAGTGTTCACTGACAAGCCGGGGCAGCTGAGCAACGACTTCTTCGTCAACCTGCTCGATATGGCTACCACGTGGGCGCCATCGAAGAAAGAAGGTGTGTACGAGGGTCGTGACCGTAGCAGCGGCAAGCTGAAATGGACTGCGACACCGGTCGATCTGGTGTTCGGTTCCAACTCGGAACTCAGAGCAATCGCTCAAGTCTATGCCTCTGACGATGGTGAGAAGACGTTCATCGACGACTTCGTCAAGGCTTGGAGCAAGGTGATGAACAACGATCGCTTCGATATCTGAAAATAGTTGATTCACCAGTAGAAACTAGCCCCTCCTGTTCAGGAGGGGCTTTTTACTTTGAGAGTATGAGGACTGAGGCACTTGCAAAACGACTCTATCAAGGGAATATTAATGATGAGGTTGGAACGTGAACCTGCGTGATCTGAAATACGCCATCGCAGTCGCGGAAACCCGTCACTTCGGTAAGGCGGCAGAGCGCTGCTGTGTCAGTCAACCAACCCTCAGCGGGCAAATCAAAAAGCTGGAAGACAAACTTGGGGTCGTCATCTTCGAACGAACCAGGCGATGGGTAGAACTGACACCCCTAGGCGGAGAGATTATCGATCTTGCTCGAAAAATTGTGGAGCAAACCGATGCCTTAACACAATTGGCCACGGCCCGTCAGGACCCACTTTCGGGTCCCTTACGCGTCGGTGCGATCCCTACCTTAAGTCCCTATCTGATCCCACCGATTCTTAAGCCACTAAAGGCGCGCTGCCCCCAACTCCAGCTAGTGCTCTATGAGGAGATCACGGATACGTTGTTGCAACGCCTGCGCAATCATCAGATCGATATTGCACTCATCGCCACGCCGGTTGATGCGCCAGATCTTGACGCATTTCCATTGTTCGATGAACCCTTCTGGCTCGTCCATCCGCGCAATCATCCGCTTGCTTCCAAGGATGAAATATCACATAAAGACTTACATCAGCTAGATCTCCTGTTGCTAGCGGACGGGCACTGCCTGGCACAACAAGTCATGGATGTTTGTGGATGGGAGCATCGGCCACAACCGCAAGAAATGGGGGATATCCAGGCGTCTAGCCTTGAAACACTCCTGCAACTCGTCAGGGCAGGTTTCGGCTCCACGCTGGTACCGGCACTGGCGACACTCGGCCCATGGA
>FXBE01000122.1_pt1 | contig 13132 bp, 12 predicted proteins | sample 5335311 | NCBI WGS metagenome assembly FXBE01 (sample SAMEA103928390, study PRJEB20085) | sediment metagenome | biome: marine biome; feature: hydrothermal vent; material: sediment | place: Atlantic Ocean | collected 2013-08-06T02:46:56 | depth 0.05 m | reverse complement strand
ATTCAATAAAATTAAATTATTAAAATCTTTCTAAAATTTCGTAAGCTGTATTCCGCTTCGCAGGGTTTTCCCCCACATCACGAATAAGCTTGATCATCTCTTCCTGATTCATCTCATTGTGTGCACCCGCTGCGGAGACGACATTCTCTTCCATCATGGTTGACCCTAAGTCATTGGCACCAAATAGCAGTGCCATTTGACCAATATACGACCCTTGTGTCACCCATGAACTCTGGATGTTCGGTACATTGTCCAAAAAGAGTCTTGCTACTGCCAAATAACGCAAATACTGATTTGAAGTGGTTTTGGTAATGGTCGGAAGTTCACGTTTCAACTGTGTATGGTCACTCTGGTACGACCACATGATGAAAGCTCTGAAACCGCTGGTCTCATCTTGCAGCTGACGTACATAGTCCCAGTGTTCCACAATTTCACGTGTGGTCTCTACCGTTCCGTACATCATAGTTGCAGTAGATTTAACACCCAGTTTATGTGCCTGTCTGTGTACTTCCAGCCACTGGTCTTTGTCATGTTTTTTAGGCGCGATGATGTCACGTACCCTGTCAGACAATATTTCCGCTCCCGCACCCGGAATAGAACTCAACCCTTTTTCTTTCAATCTGCGCAATACTTCGGAAATGGAGATCTTGGAACGGTTGGCAATATAATCGATCTCAATCGAAGAAAAACCGTGAATGGTCACTTGAGGATACTTTTTGGAAATATGCTCAACCAGGTCTTCATACCACTCTATCTCAAGTTTAGGGTGTACACCGCCCTGAAATAAAATTTGCGTACCGCCAATGGCAATGAGCTCATCTATTTTCTGGTCTATTTCATCAAAACTCAGGATGTAAGCATCTTCTTTCTTCTCATGCGTGTAAAAAGCACAAAACTTACAGTCAACCCAACAGATATTGGTGTAGTTGATGTTTCGGTCTACCACAAAAGTCGTCACACCTTTGGGGTGCATCTCTTTTTTACGTGCCAGTGCCATTTTACCAAGGGTTTTAAGGTCAGCTTTTTCTATGAGCTCAACAGCTTCGTCAATGGTCATACGTTTTTGCATTGTTTTTGTCATGATTTTATTTTGATTCATCTTCGGCATTTGGTTTTTCTTTACCAATGGCATCTAAAACACCATTAATAAACTGCGGTGACTTCTCATCTGCCAACTTTTTTGCCAACTCCACTGCTTCGTTAATGATAATGGCTCTGTCTGTTTTGGCTACCAGTATCTCATAAGCACCCAGTCTCATGATGGCTTTTTCCACTTTACCGATGCCTTCATAATCCCAGTCTGTCAAATGTTTTTCGATCTCTTTGTCGAGCATATCAAGGTTTTCGATAGTTCCGTTAAAAAGGGTATGTGAAAACTCTCTTTGTTTGTTTCGGATCTTATCTTCTTCCAGAATTTCATCTGAAAAGTTTGCTATCTTTTCATTGCCCAAATCATATGCATAAAGAAGTCCTACAACGGCTGTTCTTGCCTGGTGTCTTGTTGCCATTACTTTTCCAACTCACTGTAAAGATTCATCAGTTCGATCAAACCGACCATAGCTTCCGCACCTTTGTTCCCTGCTTTTGTACCGGCTCTTTCAATAGCCTGTTCAATACTGTCTACAGTCAATACACCGAATGTTGCCGGTTTACCGTGCTTCAGCGTCATGCTCGCCACACCTTTTGTCGCCTCTGCAGAGACATAGTCAAAGTGCGGTGTGGCACCTCTGATCACTGCACCTAGACAACATACTGCATCGTATTTGCCTGAAGCCAATGCTTTATCCAAAGCAAACGGTATTTCAAAAGCACCCGGTACTAAAATAAGGTCAAGATCATCAGCATTTCCACCATGTCTTGCATAGGCATCCTGTGCACCTTCTACCAGTCTGTCTGTAATGAAATGGTTGAATCTTGCATTGATGATCGCTACTTTTTTACTTTTGTCTACTTGTAAGTTACCTTCTACTGTTGTCATATTTTTCCTTTTTTTGGTGCGTGAATATGCACCCTACATTTGTTAAATTCTAAAAAAGTCACATTGAAGTGTTTTTTGGTAAATGCACCCATCCTCGAGGAAGACGTTTGTCTTTGCATTTAGCGAAAAACACTTTGATGTGACGAATTTCTTATTCTACAATACTTCTAATGGCATCGATTTGTTTTATCAACGCCTCTAATTTTTGTAATTCTATCATATTTGGCCCGTCACTCAAAGCAATACTCGGGTCAAAGTGTGTTTCAAAAAAGAAACCATCCACACCCACGGCTGCAGCTGCGCGCGAAAGGTAAGGTACCAGTTCCGAGTCTCCTCCTGACGTTGCTCCTCCGCTTGCCGGCTGCTGTACCGAGTGGGTCGCATCAAAAATGACCGGAGCAAATTCTCTCATCTGTTTGAGTCCGCGCATATCGACTACAAGATTACCGTAACCAAATGTTGAACCACGCTCGGTGAGCCATACATTGTATTTGTCTGCATTTTCATAGCTGGCTTCACCGTCAAAACCTCTGGTTTTCAGTACTTTTTTTACTGAGTGCTCCATAGCCTGAGGTGCAAGAAACTGCCCTTTTTTAATGTTTACAACCGCAGAAGTCTGTGCGGCTGCTACCAAAAGATCTGTCTGCCGACATAAAAATGCAGGAATTTGAAGTACATCTGCTACTTCTGCCACTGCTGCGGGTTGTGTATAGTCATGCACATCGGTTAAGATCTTATAGCCAAACTGTTCTTTGACTTCCTGAAGCATTTTAAGCCCCTCTTCTAAACCCGGTCCTCTAAAAGAGTCCAGAGAAGTACGGTTGGCTTTGTCAAAACTTGCTTTAAAATAAAATTCTTTAGTACAATCTTCATGGTACTTGTTTAAAGACTCTGCAATGCGCATTACAGTATCTCTACTCTCTAAAACACAGGGGCCGGCAATAAGTATCATTTGTTTCCTTTGGGAAGAGCTACAAGTAACCCTGACATAATGACCAATAGTATACCCAAAACTGTCCAAAAATCAGGAATAGGGTCTCCAAGCATAACACCAATGATGACTGCAAAAACGATATTGGTATAAGATATAGTACCGACAATACCTGCTTTTGTAAGCTCATAAGCCTTCGTCATAAGCAGTTGGGAAATGGTTGCTGAAACACCTACTGCACTGACATACATCCATTCAAGCCCCTCTGGCCATACAAACTCTGCGAACATCCAATCAAACTCTTCTGAAACATTTACATAGGGGGTTAGCAGCATTAAAAGAAGCGGGGCGATGGTTCCGACTCCCATAAAAGACATCACGATGGCACGGGTGTCATAATATTCTCTCAACTCACGGATGGAAGTGTAGGCCAAAGCAGCACCGATACCTGAGAAGATCCCTAAAATGTCATACTTGGTGAACGAGCCTCCTTCAGGCTGAGCCACCAGCAGGATACCGACAAAACCGATGACAATGGCAAACAGAGCAGATCTGTGCAACTTTTCATTGAGAAAAAGATACGCAAAAATAGCCACGAAGATCGGTGAAGTTTTGTTATAGGTCACCGCTGTCCCCAGAGGAATATGCGCCATGATGTAAAAATAGGCAAGCAATGCGGCAAAGCCCATGGAACCACGAAAAAGCAGTAAAAAAGGTTTTCCGCCTTTTTGTTTTAACGGGACTTTATAGATGGCAAGTCCCACCAAGACCACCCCAAAAATATTTCTGAAAAAAGTTACTTCAACAGGAGGTAAAGCTTGAGAAACGACTTTGGCAAAACCACCCATGGCAGCAAAGGAAAGTGATGCCAAAAGCATATAGAGTATACCTCTGTCCATGTTCTTGATCTTTTCTTTCATGTCTCATTTCTCATTTCTTGTTTACATACGGGTACTTGGAACCGATCTTCATTCTAAATCGGCATTGTAGCATGACAAAGTTTTTTTTGGTTAAAATAACCACATGAATCATACAGAGTTTTATAAAAAATTGCTCACTTTACCTACTGGTGCACATGATGTTCTTTTCAAAGAGCAACGCTACTTGTTAAGAAAAGAGACCCTGCTTGAGGGGAAACTCATCAAGCTCTACGCAGAAGATCTTGCTTCAAAAGATATCGTCTCGGGGAATTATTACCCAACTATGAAAGGCGGTATGCTAAAACCCTGCGAAATGTCTGATGAGAAAGTAATCGATTTTGTATTAAATTGTATTATAATAACATAATAAAACGAGGAAGAGAGCCCTATGCCAAATACACAGACCATTGAACAAAATGCTACCCAGTCATTGAAAGTGATCGATGCTTTAGATACCGATATTATAGTCTCGGTACAGACACAACTTGCACCTCTCTACGATAAATATCCATTTTTAAGCAATGACTATTTGGGTATTCCTTTGGCAAACATTATTGCAGCTGTGCTGATTTTTCTGCTTGTACTTGGCCTACGTAAATTCTTTACCAAGATCATACTTGTATTTTTGCAAAAACTTGCAAAAAACACAACAACCTATTATGATGACAAAATAATCTCTGCACTTAAGGAACCGATCCGTTTCCTTTTTGTCATTATTGCTTTTCATCTCTTCTTCCTTCTGATTTTCAATGAACCACGTTTCATTAAGCATATCCTTGATACCCTACTGGTCTATACATTTTTTTGGGCTTTACTTTCTATTGCAGAAGCTTTACGAAGTCTCGTCTATGAAGCTACAGGAAAATTCAACAAAGATCTTTCTAAGGAGATGGGGAATTTCATCATTGCTATGGTCAAAATACTCATTGGGGGTATTGGTCTGTCAGGTATGCTGATGGTTTGGGGCATCAATGTCACCGCTGTGGTCGCTTCTTTAGGTCTTGGAGGTTTAGCCTTTGCCCTTGCCGCCAAAGACACTGCCTCCAATCTTTTTGGTTCTTTTGCCCTGCTTGCAGATAAATCCATCCGTATCGGAGAGTGGATCAAAGTAGGCGGTGTTGAAGGTGTGGTGGAAGATGTAGGGATGCGTACCACTAAAATACGTTCTTTCCAAAAGTCACTCATCACGGTACCAAACTCTATTGTCGCCAACTCTCCCATAGAGAACTTTTCACGCAGAGGCATCAGACGTATCAAGATGCACATTGGCTTGACCTATGCTACCTCTGCTGAACAGATCACACATATTATTACCGATATAAAAGCTATGCTGCAGGAGCATGAAGGCATCTCTCAAGGTGACTCACTTATGGTCAATTTTGATACCTTTGGAGACTCCTCTTTAAATATTTTCATTTATACCTTTACAAAAACTGCCAATTGGGCAAAATATTTGGAGATACGCGAAGATATTCATTTGAAGATCATGGAAATCGTTGAGAAAAATGGGTCCGGATTTGCTTTCCCTTCACAGAGTATTTATGTGGAGTCTTTGCCTAAACAAATTTAGGGTTCCGGAACCTCAAACTTGTTTGAGGTAACACTCTTTTTGATTATGCTATAATACGCGTAATTATCTAAGAAAGAAACAACAACTATGCAAGAACAAACACTGAAAAAAGTAGCCATTGTCGGGCGTCCGAATGTGGGAAAGTCTTCCCTCTTTAACCGTTTGGCGAGACAGAGAGATGCCATTACTTCCGACATGTCCGGAACGACCAGAGACATTAAAAAACGTATAGTGACCATTTCTGAGAACCGTGAATTTGAAGTCATTGATACAGGGGGGATAGACTATACTTCTGAACTCTTTTCCAAAGTAGCAGAGTTCTCTCTTCGCGCTGCAGAACAGGCTGATGTCATCCTCTATATGGTAGATGGTAAAACCCTGCCAAGCGATGAAGACAGAGAACTTTTCTACAAGCTTCAAGAGATGGGGAAACCTCTGGCACTTGTGGTCAATAAAATAGACAATGACAAAGAAGAAGAGCGTTACTGGGAGTTTTTGGAGTTCGGTGCGGAAGCCACTTTCCCGATGTCTGTTTCCCACAACCGTTATTTTAATGACTTTTATGCCTGGATGGAGAAGTATATCCCTGCTATAGAAGAGGAAGAAGAAGGACTTGTTCTCACGGAAGATACAGATGCCCCAGCGGATCCTTTTGATGAGATCGTACGTGACATCAATGCCACACCCGAAGAAGAAGACAACAAGATAAAAGTAGCCATCATCGGACGTGTCAATACAGGTAAATCATCTCTTCTCAATGCACTGCTTGGTGAAGAACGTTCTGTTGTCTCAGATGTCGCAGGCACGACCATTGACCCCATAGATGAAACCATTGAACATGACGGATACGAAATTACTTTTGTCGATACCGCCGGGATACGCAGAAAATCAAAGATCGTCGGCATAGAAAAGTATGCCCTCACCAGAACAACAGAAATGTTAAAAAAAGCAGACCTGGTACTCTTGATGTTAGACTCCACCACACAAATCTCAGAACTTGACGAAAGAGTTGCCGGACTCATTGAAGAGTATAGACTTGCCTGTCTTATTGTTCTGAACAAGTGGGACATCAATGAAGACAGATCGTATGAAGCTGTGGTAGATGATATTCGTGATGAACTTCGATTTTTACACTATGCACCGTTTATTACGATTTCTGCAAAAACCGGTCTTCGTGTACACAAAATACTTGATCAGATCACTGCCATCTACAAACGATACCAGCAGCGTATCCCAACGTCAGAACTTAATGACACACTGCGTCAAGCCATCAGACGTCACCATGTACCTTCCCATAACGGTGCGGTGGTGAACATTAAGTTTGCAACCCAGTATGAGACCAAACCACCAAAGATCGCACTCATCTCAAACAGACCGGAGTTTGTACACTTCTCTTACAAACGTTATCTTGCAAACTTTTTTAGAGACAAGTTTGATTTTGAAGGGGTACCTTTGGACATCGTAGCAAGAAAACGCGGCCAGAGAATGGACGAAGATGAGGATGAGATACTTTACTAAGGGCATCTCTAATAATAGGTACCTCAAACTTGTTTGAGGCCAATAGATAATTTACAATAACCCTAAACAAGTTTAGGGTTCCAAAATCACAGTTAGGAAATACAATGCGCGTACTCACAGGAATTCAGGCTTCAGGTAAACTTCATATAGGAAACTATTTTGGTGCCATGAAACCAATGATCGAACTTCAGGAAGAGAATGAACTTTTTACCTTTATAGCCAACTACCACTCTTTAACAACATCCAAAGATGCAGAGACATTAAGACAATACACTGTTGATGCTGCTGTTGACTACCTCTCTGTAGGACTTGACCCTGAAAAAACCACTTTTTGGGTACAAAGCCATGTACCTGAAGTGCTTGAGCTTTACTGGATACTCTCCAAGTTCACGCCTATGGGACTGCTTGAGCGTGCACACTCGTACAAAGACAAAGTCGCAAAAGGTATCTCAGCCAACCATGCCCTCTTCTCTTACCCTGTACTCATGGCAGCAGATATTTTGCTCTATGACACGCAAAAAGTACCCGTAGGAAAAGACCAGATCCAGCATGTAGAAATGACCCGCGACATTGCCACAAAGTTCAACAATGAGTACGGAGAGATTTTTGTATTGCCAGAGCATGTCGTACAGGAAGAGGTAGCCACTATTCCCGGCATAGACGGACAAAAGATGTCAAAGTCTTACGACAATGCCATTGACTTGTTTATGCCTGAAAAACCTTTGCAAAAAAGATGTAACAAAATACTCTCTTCTTCTACACCTCTGGGAGAACCGCTTGATTGGGAGGGATGTAACATTTATGATATTGCAGCACTTTTCCTTGACCATGAGCAAAAACTTGCACTCCAGGAACGTTACAAAAGTGGGAAAGAAGGTTATGGTCACTTTAAAAAGTACCTCAAAGAGCTTATTTGGGAAGAGTTGGGTGAAGCCCGAGAAAAAAGAGAGTATTACCTTAGCCATACGGATGAAGTCAATGACATTTTGGCACAGGGTGCTAAAAAAGCAAAAGTTATTGCAGATGAGAAAATGGAGAAAGTCAGAGCAGCGATAGGATTATAATTTTATCGTCTCCACCTCTAATGCTTTTTTAAAAATATGTTTCACACTCTCTTTTGAAATGTCACCCGTAGCATAAAGCTTCAAATTCAATACCCCTTCATTCAGATGTCCATGCTCTTTACTTAGAGCCAAGGCATATTGGGCAATGGCATCTCCGGTATGTATGAGGTTCATTCTTCTCTGCATCACATGCTCAATGACATCTGAGACCAAAGGGTAGTGTGTACACCCCAGTACAATCGTATCTACATTTGCTTCACGCATAGGCGAGAGCCACTGTTCTAACATATCTTTTGTTTTCTTACTCTCTATCTCACCCTTCTCTATCTGTTCAACCAAACCAGGGCAGGCTTGTTCAAACAGCGTCACCTCTTTCGTCATGGAGAGTGCAGAAGCCAGATCCTGGTACTTTTCTCCTTTGAGCGTTGCAGGTGTGGCCAAAACACCTACTTTTCCTGTTTGTGTCTGTTCAAAAGCAGGTTTGATTCCCGGTTCCGTACCTATCACTACCAAAGAAGGATAATGTTCACGTATGTGTTTAACCGCTGCAGAAGTAGCGGTATTACAGGCAATGATCAAACTGTCTATGTGATGTTTTTCTACAAGATATTGGGTAACGTCAAGACTGTATTGAAGTATCTGTTCAGGGGTTTTTTCACCGTAAGGAGCATTTTTAGTATCGGCAACATAGAAGATCTCCGCGCCTTTGATAACTTTAATGAGAGAATTGACGATCGTCAAACCTCCCAAACCAGAATCAAAAACTCCTACCTTCATTTTTTATTTCTCATTTTTCATTTAAAAAAGCAGATGCTTTTTTACTCGTTCATCATATTGAGAAACTCTTCGTTACTCTTTGTTTTCATCATTTTAGAGAAGAGGAATTTAAGACCTTCAACCTCTTCCATGTTCTGCATTGCATTTCTCAATGCCCATACTTTTTGAAGTGTCTCTGGGCTTACCATAAGCTCTTCTTTTCTCGTGCCTGATTTCGTCACATCAATCGCAGGATAGATACGTCTTTCAGAAACGTGACGGCTCAGTACTACTTCAGAGTTACCAGTACCTTTGAACTCTTCAAAGATCACCTCATCCATACGTGAACCTGTGTCAATCAGTGCTGTGGCAATGATGGTTAAAGAACCACCCTCTTCTATGTTTCTCGCCGCTCCGAAGAAACGCTTTGGCTTATGCAAAGCATTGGCATCGACACCACCGGAAAGTACTTTACCTGAACTTGGTGTGACTGTATTGTATGCACGTGCAAGTCTGGTAATAGAGTCAAGTAAGATGATGACATCTTTCCCCATCTCTACACGTCTTTTTGCTTTTTCTATGACCATCTCAGCAGTACGCACATGGTTTTGTGCAGGCAGGTCAAAAGTAGAAGCATACACTTCCCCTTTTACCGAACGCTGCATATCTGTGACCTCTTCGGGTCTCTCATCTACAAGCAGCACCATCAGTGAAGCATCCGGGTTGTTGTGTGTCACACCATGTGCCAACTCTTTAAGAAGCTCCGTTTTACCGGTTCTTGGTGGTGCAACAATGAGTGCTCTCTGCCCTTTACCAATAGGAGAGAAAAGGTCAAGCACGCGGCCTGTCATTTTCATTGGGTTGTATTCCATTTTGAGTTGTTCTGAAGCATAGAGTGGTGTCAGGTTGTCAAAAAGTGGTCTCTGTTTTGATTTTTCTGGTGCCACGTAATTGATGGCTTCGATCTTAAGAAGTGCATAATACTTCTCCTGATCTTTGGGAGGACGTACCTGACCGGTCACAATATCACCGTTTCTAAGTGCAAAACGTTTGATCTGTGTACCACTTACATAAGTGTCGTTGCCGGAGTTTGCAAAGTTGCCATCAATAGAACGCAAGAAACCGTAACCGTCGTTCATCACTTCCAAAATACCGGTATAGAGGATGAACCCACCCTGAGATACTTGAGATTTCAAGATTTCAAAAATGAGATCTTTTCTCTGGAATTCATTGGGGTTTTCAACCTGTACTTCTTTGGCGATGGTCACCAATTCGTCAAGTGGTTTTTGCTGGAGATCTTCGATCTTGTAACCTTTTACAGGTACGTGGGTTCTGTTTTTTCTGTTGGCATTGTTGCCGTTAGAAGATTTTTTATTGTCGCTCATAGGTCCTCTTATTTTGGGGTTGAATTACTGTTAAAAATTGTAGATTTACAGCACTAACGCTGTGTAGTACCGGTATTATATTCCTTTTTAACTTAAGAATACCTCAATATCTTATCTTTTGAGAGCAGCAACTTTGGTTGCTGCTATGCGAATAAATTTGCATTTTCAATATGGTTTATATCAAAGCGTAAAAAAGTAATGGAGGGTAAAGTCCTACACCCACAAGAAAAAACCATGGCGGTATTTTCCATTCAAGCATTGCTGAAAGATCTGCTGGTATCTCTTTTTTTATAAAAATGGTCTTTATCAGCTCTATTTTGTAAAACAGATCAAAGATTTTGAAGACAAATATCAGGATGATATAAACATTTAACACATTCGTCACAATCACAACAAAAAGCATGAAATAAAAAGAAGGATGCAGTGCAAAAAAAGCAAAAATACTCTTCTGGTACCAGACATTAAGCTTTTCGATCACGCCGTAAAGTGTCTCTGCACGTTGCATGTAAGCTTCAAAAAATTCTAAAATGATCAAAATGATCACAAGATTAAATACATTTTCCATTGCAGGATTTTACCCATATTTAGGTAAAATCCGAAGCATTAGAATAAAGGACCCCTCTTTGGCAGACATAGCTTGCACCCATTGCCATCTCATTTTTGATGAATCTGTCATGATACAGGAAAAGAAAAGTGATCAAACACTGTATTTCTGCTGTAAAGGCTGTCAAGGGGTTTATCATCTTTTGGAAGATGAAGGACTTGACAGTTTTTATGACAAACTTGGCGATACAAAGCTGCAACCGGCAAATGAAAAAATGTCTGAAGATCTTGAAAAGTTTGACCTTGAAGGCTTTAAGAACAAATACATTAAAACCAATGATGAGAGTTTAGACGAGATCCACCTCATCATTGAAGGTATTCACTGTTCTGCCTGTGTCTGGCTCAATGAAAAAGTACTGCATAAAACAGACGGGGTGATAGAAGCTTCCATCAACTACACGAACAACAAAGCCAAGGTAGTCTGGGATCCTGAAGAAGTCAAACTCTCTCACATCATCGAGACTATCCGTTCCATCGGCTACAACGCTTACCCTTACGACCCTTCTTTGCAGGAAGAGCGTGCCAATAAAAGTAAAAAAGAGTATTATTCACGCATTCTGGTCGCTGTATTTGGTGCCATGAACATCATGTGGATCGCCATTGCCCACTATGCCGGCTATTTCAGCGGTATGCAGCAGAATTTCAAAAACATTTTAAATGTGGCAGAATTCATTCTGGCAACACCTGTTCTTTTTTACTCAGGGTGGATCTTTTTTCGCGGTGCTTACTACGGTTTTAAAAACCACATTGTTAACATGGACACACTGGTCGCTTCAGGCGCACTCTCTGCCTATATCTACTCTATCTATGCCATGACCACGCAGCGTGGAGAAGTTTATTTTGATTCTGTTGTGATGATCATCACCTTTGTGCTGGTAGGTAAATACCTTGAAGTACTCAGTAAAAAACACGCAGTAGATACATTAGACAGTATGATGGGAAGTACACCGACAGAAGTCACCACACTTAAAAATGGTGTAAAGTCACTGGTAAGCGTTGAAAACGTGACTGTGGGAGATCTCATTGAGTTGAAACCGGGTGAAAAAGTCGTCATTGACGGCAAGATCATTTCAGGGCAAGGCTCTTTTGATGCCTCATCCCTGACCGGAGAAAATGAACCGGTGTTTAAACAAAAAGACGACACTGTGCTTTCAGGGTCCATCTGTCTGGACTCTGTCATACACTATGAAGCTTCCAAAAATGTATCGGGGTCACTGCTGACTTCCATCGTCTCTCTGCTTGAAGAGTCCATGACCAAAAAACCTCACATCGAACAGCTTGCAAACAAGGTCTCCGGCTACTTTTCCAATATCATTCTGCTTATTGCAGTACTTACCTTTATTGGCTGGTACTTTATAAACGGAAGCTTTGAGACTGCACTCATTGTAGGTATCTCAGTCATTGTCATCGCTTGTCCCTGCGCACTCGGACTTGCCACACCTATGGCAACACTGGTAGGTCTCTCCATTGCCGCAAAAAGAGGTCTGCTCTTTAAAGAAGCAACTTACCTTGAGACCATGGCGCAAAGCACTCTGCTCGCACTGGACAAAACAGGTACCATTACGGAGGGCAAACCCTCAGTCATCAAAGCAGAACTAAAAGACGATCTTGATCCTGCTTTACTGCTTGCACTGGTACAAACATCCAACCACCCTATTTCAAGATCACTTGTACATTATCTTGAAAAAAACTATACGGGAACTACTGACATCACACTTGAAAATATTAAAAGTATTGAAGCCAAAGGTATTGAAGCTAGCTATCAAAGCAAAGTACTCTTAGGAGGTAATGCTTCTTTATTGCAAAGTAAAGGCTTAGAAGTAGAGAGTAGCTCTGAAAACTCACTTTTCTATTTTGCGGTAGACGGAAAAATCCTAGCCCGTTTTGAACTCTCAGACAGCATCCGGAAGGGAGCCAAAGAGACCATAAAGTCACTTCAGGAGATGGGCATCAAAGTAGTCATGCTGACAGGGGACCATGAACAAAGTGCCAACAAAGTGGCAAAAGAAGTTGGCATTTCAGATGTGCATGCCAAACTCCTCCCTCAGGACAAGTCGACACGCATTGCAGAATTTCAGGCAAATGGTGAAGTGGTCGTCATGGTCGGAGATGGCATCAACGATGCCATTGCTTTGGCACAGTCCAACATCGCCATTGCCATGGGTCGAGGGGCAGACATCGCCATCTCAGTTTCTGATGTGGTACTACTAGATGAAAAGCCGCAAAGTATTTTAGAAGCATACAAAATTTCAAGACGCACCTACCGGGCGATCAAAGAGAACCTTGGCTTTTCACTGCTCTACAATGTCATAGCCGTACCGCTTGCCGTAGCAGGATTTGTCAACCCTCTCATTGCGGCACTTTCGATGTCATTGAGTTCGTTGATCGTGGTGGGGAACTCTTTACG
>FXBE01000121.1_pt1 | contig 13187 bp, 10 predicted proteins | sample 5335311 | NCBI WGS metagenome assembly FXBE01 (sample SAMEA103928390, study PRJEB20085) | sediment metagenome | biome: marine biome; feature: hydrothermal vent; material: sediment | place: Atlantic Ocean | collected 2013-08-06T02:46:56 | depth 0.05 m | reverse complement strand
ATTATGAAGAGGTAACACGCCTTTTTAGTTCGTTAAGTGGTGGGAAGAGATTGCGTGCAAAACTAGTACTTAAAATTGCATCAGAGCATAAAGATGCTCCACTGTTAGCAGCAATAGTTGAGCTTATTCATGCAGCATCACTCCTTCATGATGATGTGATTGATGAGGCAGATACGCGTCGTGGAGTTGCATCTGTAAATGCAACAGATGGAAGTAAAACAGCTGTAATGCTCGGTGATATTCTCTACTCAAAAGCTTTTACGGAGTTGGTTGGTTTTGATAAAGAGATTGCTCAGACTATTGCATCATCAGTTACAGCACTCTCAAAAGGAGAGATGATGGATGTGAAGATGGCAGAGAGTTTTAATGTTGATGAAGCTCGATATCTTGATATGCTCTACTTAAAAACAGCGACACTTATTGAAGCAGCCGCAAAAGCAGCAGCACTCCTCGCTGGTAAAGATGCCGAAGCTCATGCACTCTATGGTCGTAATCTTGGTCTTTCGTTTCAGATTATTGATGATATTTTAGATATTACAGCTGATGAAGCAACGCTTGGCAAACCTGCCATGAATGATTTTGTAGAGGGAAAATGTACTTTGCCATATATCTATCTCTATGAAGCTTTGCGTGAGGATGAAAAAGATCGACTTCTTGCTGCTCACGCAACAAAAGTGGATGCAGATGAAAATGGTTGGATACGCGCAAAAATGGATGAACATAAAAGCATTGAAAAATCATTTGCTGTTGCAAAAAAGCTCTCAGATGAGGCAAAAGAAGCGTTGCATGAGGATGAAGCCCTCGTTGCAATTTTAGAATCTATGATACAAAGAAGTTATTAATGCACTATTTAACAGTAAGTTTTTCCCATAAAAACAGTGATATAGAACTCAGAGAAAAATTCACCTATACAGATGAAGAGAAAGAGGGATGCCTAAAACGACTTGTTCAGTCTCCTGAGATAAGTGAAGCGATGCTTCTTGCAACATGTAACAGAATGGAGATTTATGTCTGTTGTAGTGACATTGAGAATGCTCTTACGCATATAATGACACTTTTGACATTTAAGGGTGGTATCTCTCCTGAATATATTAAAAAGACGGCAGAGATTGTAGATGACAGTAGTGCCATTCATCACCTTTTTGCAGTTGCAAGTAGCATTGACTCTATGGTTGTTGGTGAGACACAGATCGCAGGACAGCTTAAAAATGCCTATAAATTTGCGCATGATAGAGGGTATGCTGGTAAAAAAATGTCTCGTGCAATATCACATGCTTTTAAGTGTGCTGCTAAGGTGAGAAATGTAACAGACATCTCCTCAAAACCTGTCTCTGTAGCTTCTGTAGCTATTGGGCAGATTAAAGAAAAAGTCAAAGATTTAGCTGGGAAAAAAGCACTTGTTATTGGCGTGGGGGAGATGAGTGAGATCTGTGCAAAACATCTTCTCTCAGATGGTGTAGAGACTTACATTACAAACAGAACAAAGCAAAAAGCAGAGCATCTTGCTACTGAATGTGGTGCAAAAGTGTATGATTTTGGTGCACTTGATGTAGCAGTGAATGCGTTTGATATTATCTTTACTGCCACAAGTGCCGCATACCCTATTATTACACAAGATTTGGTTGAAAATGTAGGTTTTAAAAGATTTTGGTTTGATTTAGCAATTCCTCGTGACATCGAGATAGAGAAACGCGAAGATATCTATCTTTTTGTTGTAGATGATATTAAAGAGATTGTAGAGTCAAACAAAAGTGAGCGAGAGCAGTATGTTCGTCAGGCTCATGGGGTTGTAGGTCGAAGTGTTGTAGAGTTTTTTGAGTGGCTTGATGCGCTCAATGTTGAGCCGATAATAAAAGAGATCTATAAAAAAGCAGAGTGTGCAGTTACTGTTGAGATGCAAAGAGCACTTAAAAAAGGCTTTTTGCCAAAAGAGTATGAAAAAGAGGCACAAAAAATGGCACAACAGGCCATGAAACGCTTTTTGCACGATATGACAAAAAAGATGCGTGAAGCATCGCATGAAGCAAAAAGTGACACAGTAACAGGAGCTATGCAGTACATTTTAAACGATGAACATGATAATATTCCTGATCAATATAAACATCATATAAAAAAGGATTAGATTTTGAGAAGAAGTAGAGCTTTTATTCCAACAAGCAAAGAGGCACCATCGGATGCTTCCCTTCCTAGCCATATCTTTTTGTCGCGTGCAGGCTTTATCACGCAGGTGGCAGCTGGACTTTACAACTATCTGCCTTTAGCAAAACGAGTTATAAAGAAGATAGAGAGTATCATCAATGAAGAGATGACAAAAGTAGGTGCGCAAGAGGTAGAACTTAGTTTCGTAACACCAGCTGACTTATGGGCTGAGAGTGGTAGAATTGAAAAATTTGGTAAAGAGCTGTTACGATTTAAAGATAGAAAAAACAATCTTTTTGTTTTAGGTCCAACACATGAGGAGATGATGGTTGATTTGGTACGTAATCGGGTAACAAGTTATAAAAATCTACCGCTCAATCTCTACCAAATTAAAACAAAGTTTCGTGATGAGGCAAGACCTCGTTTTGGTTTGATGCGTGGTCGTGAGTTTATTATGAAAGATGGTTATAGTTTTCATGCCACAACAGAAGATTTAGATAGAGAATTTGATGCCATGGAAGCAGCATACAAGAGAATTTTGACGCGTTTAGGGCTTGACTTTAGAGTTGTGGAAGCTGACAGTGGTGCTATTGGTGGGAGTGGTTCTAAAGAGCTCATGGTACTTGCTGAGAGTGGTGAAGATACTATTGCAGTTTGTTCAAAATGTGAATATGGTGCAAATATAGAAGCTGCAAAACGCAGTAAAAGAGGGCATATCGCAGAGGCTCCAGAGGCAGAGTTCAATAAATTTTTAACTCCAGATGTAAAAACCATAGATGATTTGGCACAATTTTTTAAAGTAGATGCCTACTATACAGTGAAATGCGTGGCTAAACGGGTAGTTTATGAAGATACAAGCGAAATAGTCCTCTTTTTTGTTCGTGGATGTGATAATCTTCAAGAGGTTAAAGCCCTGAATGCAACCGAGGCACTTGATATTGTCGATGTGACTGAAGAGGAGTTGCGTGAGATAGGTTTGGTGCCTGGATTTATTGGACCACTGGATCAAGACAAAGCAAAACATGTGATTGATGCTGATTTAAAAGATGCAACAAACCTTATATGTGGTACAAATGAGCAAGATTATCACTTTATTGGTGTTGATTTGAATGTTTTAAGTGATGTAGCCTATTTTGCAGATATTGCTGAAGTAAATGAGGGAGATATCTGTCCCTATTGCGATGGAGAACTCTCTTTTACAAAGGGAATAGAAGTGGGGCATATCTTTAAACTTGGTACAACCTATTCAGCAGCACTTAAAGCAGAGTTTTTAGATGAAAATGGAAAAGCACAACCTTTTATCATGGGAACATACGGTATGGGTGTCTCTCGTCTTGTGGCTGCTGTGATTGAACAACACCATGATGAAAATGGCTGTATCTGGACAAAAGCGACAGCACCTTATATGGTCAATATTATGGTCAGTAACATCAAAGATGAAGCACAAGTAGCTCTAGGTGAAAAACTCTATGGACAACTCCAAGAAGCGAATGTGGAAGTGATGCTTGATGATAGAAAAGAGCGTTTTGGTTTTAAAATGAAAGATGCAGAGCTTATTGGTTTTCCATATACTGTTATCATCGGAAAAGAACTTGCTAATGGGTTGGTTCAAATCTATGAACGAGCCTCTAAAAATAAAACAGAAGTAGCTGCAGATGATATTTTTGCAAAAATGATGGAGTTGCTATAGATGCTCTATTTTTTAATATATCTTTTTTTAGAAGTTTTGGTATCGGTTCAAATCTCTTCTGCTATTGGTGGGTTAGCTACTTTTTTTGAGATTCTTTTAAGCGCTGTTATGGGGATTGCTATTTTAATGAACTTTAGAACAACTCTAGTGGAAAATGTGCGTGCAGTTATGATGAACCATATTGATATAGCAGAGTTTAAAAGACTCAACCTCTTTACACTTATTGGAGCAATTTTATTAATTATTCCTGGATTTTTAACAGATATCCTTGGTGCTTTGTTGCAATTTAGTGTAGTAACGAGTATGATTGTTAACCGTTATGGTGTAAAATCAGAAAAATATAACACCTCATTTGATGAGGAAAATCAACTTAAAAAGGATTCAGATGTCATTGATGTTGAAATTATTGACCACGACACTACTCGCAGGTAGTTTTGTTCATGCAGCAGATATTAGTAATAAAGTAGAGGATTTTCTAGATGATAAGTTCATGCAAAATCCACGACTTAAAAGTGTAGATGTAAAAGTTTCAGATGTTGTTGATTTAAGAAAGATGAAGAACTGGAAAGGGTATATTGTTGATGTAAACGCAACACTCAACAATAAAACAAAAAAATCAATTTCGCAAAGAATGATTTGGTTTTCTAATGGAAAAGTTATTACCCATGAACTTTTTAATCTTGAGAGTGGAGTAAATCTAATCCAGCAGGTAAAACCAAAATTTAAAGAGGCATACTACAAAAAAGAGAATCTTATTTTTGGTCATGCAGATGCAAAACATAAAGTGGTTATCTTTTCAGATCCACTCTGCCCATTTTGTAGAAGATATGTTCCAGGGGCATTGAAAAATATGAAAAAAGATCCAAACAAATATGCAGTTTACTACTATCACTTTCCACTAGAGCGTTTGCATCCAGCATCTGTAACACTTGTAAAAGCTGCAGCTGCTGCAAGATTGCAGGGTCATAAAGATGTTGTAGAGAAACTTTACAATGTTCAGGTAAATTCCCAAGAGCGAGATGTTAAAAAAATATTGGCTGCATTTAACAAGGCAGAAGGAACAAATATTAAAGCAGAAGATTTAAAAAATCCTGCTGTTTTAAAAGAGCTTAAAGCCGATTTTGATACTGGAAACAGTGTGATGGTTGCTGGAACACCTACTGTATATTTTGATGGCAAAATTGATAGAACAAGAAATAAATATTTGAAAGCTAAATAGATGAAAAAAGTAGTGATAGCAACGCGTGTTTCAGACCTTGCTCTGTGGCAGGCATACTATGTAAAAGCTAGAGTAGAGGAAGCTTTTCCACACATAGAAGTTGAACTCAATAAAATTGTTAGTGGTGGTGATAAAGTTCTTGATAAACCTCTAGCACTCATTGGTGGAAAAGGGCATTTTACAAAAGAGCTTGAAGATGCAATGTTGGATGGGCATGCAGATATGGCAGTACACTCGCTTAAAGATGTACCTACTTATATCCCCGATGGGCTTGAACTTGCAGCTATCACACAAAGGCAAGATCAGAGTGATGTTTTTTTATCGCACAAATATGACTCTCTTGATGCCTTACCTAAAGGTGCTGTTGTTGGAACAACAAGTCTTAGAAGAAGAATGCAACTTCTTAAAAAAAGACCAGATTTAGAAGTAAAAGATTTGCGTGGCAATGTGAACACTCGGCTTAGAAAACTCTCTGAAGGTCAGTATGATGCGATTATTCTTGCTTTTATAGGATTACACCGTTTGGATTTACTAAAAGATATTCCTTTTGTTGAAAAACTCTCACTCGATATGATGATACCACCAATGGGGCAGGCTGCTTTGGGCATTGAAATTATTAAGAGTAATGAAGTGTTGCGTGAGATAGCAGATCATTTAAATGATGCAGATACCTATCTTTGCACACAAATAGAGCGTGATTTTATCGCTAAAATTGGGGCAGGCTGTTCTGCACCTGTTGCGTGTAATGCTGTAAAAGATGGTGATAATATTGTGTTTCGTGTCATGCTTGGATTTCCTGATGGAACAGAGATTATGCAAGAGTGTGTTGTTGTAGCAGTTGAAGAGTCTGAAAATATTGGGCAAAAAGTAGCACAACAGATGATAGATAATGGTGCCTTAGAACTTCTCTCTAAAGCTGAAAAAGTAGCTTTTAAAGATGAGATGCCACAGAGGTTATAATGAAAAAAACAATTAAACTTTTAAAAGAGCATGATGAGCTTAGAGTTATTGACGAGCCACTTGATATCTACTTAGAAATTCCACACATGGCTTATGTAGAGGTAAAGAAAAAAGATGGTGGGAAAGCCATCCTTTTTACTCAAGTAGTCGATAAAAAAAATGGTAAAACTTTTAATGAGCCAGTGCTTATGAATGTTTTTGGATCCTACAAACGGTGTGAACTACTTTTTGGGCGTACAATTGAATCTGTTGCAGATGAGATTACTAAACTACTGCATATGAAACCACCTGCAAAATTTATGGATAAAATCTCCATGGCAAGTGAGCTTTTTTCACTGAAAAATATCTTTCCAAAGCGTTTGAGTGGACGAGGAGAGTGTCAGGCTATTGAATATTTAGGTGATGATATTGATCTTTACAAATTGCCAGTGCTTACAACATGGGAACAAGATGGTGGACCTTTTATTACGATGGGACAGGTCTATACACAATCGCTTGATGGTGAAATGGTAAATCTTGGTATGTATAGACTACAGGTCTATGATAAAAACCATTTGGGCATGCATTGGCAGATTCACAAAGACTCTTCACACTTTTTTGATCAGTATCAAAAAGCAGGTAAAAAGATGCCAGTCTCTATTGCCATAGGTGGGAATCCTCTCTATACTTGGTGTGCGACAGCACCACTTCCTTATGGTGTAAATGAATTATTGATCTATGGACTCATTACAAAAACACCAGCACAATTAGTAAAATCTCTTACAACGCCACTTTACATTCCAAAAGATGTAGATTATGTGATTGAGGGGTGGGTTGATCCAAGTGAATTGAAAATTGAGGGACCATTTGGTGATCATACAGGCTACTATACACTCAAAGAACCCTATCCAGTGCTTGAAGTAACTGCTATGAGTATGAAAAAAGAGCCTACATTTTTAGCTACTGTGGTAGGAAAACCACCACTTGAAGATAAATACATGGGCTGGGCAACAGGAAAAATATTTTTCCCACTCTTAAAAACAACAGCACCTGATTTGCTTGATTATCACATGCCAGAAAATGGAGGGTTTCATAATCTCATTTTAGCAAAAATGCAACCCCTCTACAAAGGACATGCAAAACAATTTATGCATGCTTTTTGGGGTGCTGGACAGATGAGTTTTGTAAAACATGCAATTTTTGTGGATGAAAAAGCACCAAAACTTGAAGAGTATGAAGCATTTGCTACTTATGTTTTAGATAGATTTACACCAAAATCCATGTTTATAACAGAGGGGATTTTAGATGCGCTTGATCACTCCTCTGCTGAGAGTTTGGTTGGTGGAAAATTGGGGATTGATGCAACAGTGGCAAAAACAGTAGAAGCACCACAAATATTAGATGATGCTCAACTCCTTAAACGCGTTAAGGAACTTCTTCCTGATGCAACTGATTTACACCAATTTATGCTAGAGAGTAAAAATCCTATTACAGTTATTAGTGTAGAGAAGAGAAAAAATGTAAAAGAGTATTTTGATGCGCTTGTGACACTTTCGCCTTATATGAGAATTGTTGTTTTTGTTGATTCTAACAAAAATGATATACGCAACGCCTATATGTTGGTATGGCGTGTAACAAATAACATAGATGCACAACGAGATATTTTTATCTCTGGGCTTATGGTTGGTGTTGATGGAACCAATAAAAATCAACTTGATGGTTTTACACGAGAGTGGCCAGATGATGTTGATTGTACACTAAATGTAATAGAAAATTTAAAGAAAAAAGGTGTGTGGGACTTTGATGAAGAGCTCTCTACGCATTATCAGATAGAAGGATAAATTATGGATAAAATGTGGTCAGGTCGTTTTAGTGCTAGTGCTTCAAGTTTACTTGATGCGTTTAATGCTTCAATCATGTACGATAGAAAACTCTACCGTGAAGATATTGAAGGTTCGTTAGCTCATGCACAGATGCTAGCAAAACAGGGAATTTTGACACAAGAGGAGCTTAAAGAGATTCAAAATGGTCTAGCTCAGGTAAAAGAGGAGATAGAATCTGGTAAGTTTGAATGGAAAATTGCTGATGAAGATTTACATATGGGCATTGAGAAGCGTCTTACACAACTCATTGGTGATACAGGAAAAAAACTTCATACTGCACGCAGTAGAAATGACCAAGTAGCTGTCGATTTTCGTCGCTATGTACTCCGTAAAAATAGAGAGATTAGTGAAGATATAAAACTGCTTATGGAAGCTATTTTAGAGGTTGCAAAAAAACATACCAATACGCTCATTCCTGGCATGACACACCTCCAACATGCACAACCAATCAACTTTGGGTTTCATCTAGGAGCCTATCTCTCCATGTTTAAACGAGATATTGAGAGGTTTCAAAGCTCATACGAGCGAAACAATATCTCTCCACTTGGTTGTGCTGCACTTGCAGGAACACCACACAATATTGACAGAGAATATAGTGCAGAACTTTTAGGTTTTGATAGTGTGAGTGTGAATTGTCTTGATACTGTAAGCGATAGAGATTTTGCCTTAGAGATTTTATTTAATATCTCTACTATGATGATGCACATCTCACGACTCTCAGAAGAGCTTGTCATGTGGTCTAGTTATGAGTTTGGTTTTGTAGAGCTTAGCGATGAGTACTCTACGGGAAGCTCTATTATGCCTCAAAAGAAAAATCCTGATGTTCCTGAGTTGTTGCGTGGAAAAACTGGGCGTGTTTATGGTTCGCTTATGGGGCTTTTTACTGTTATGAAAGGTCTGCCTCTTGCTTACAATAAAGATACACAAGAGGATAAAGAGGGCGTTTTTGATGCAGTAGAGAGTGCTCAAATCTCTTTAGAAATTTTAAAAGAGGCTATTAAAACCATGCAGGTAAAAGCTGATAATATGGAAAATGCTTGTGCCATAGGGCATCTTAGTGCTACAGATTTAGCTGATTATTTAGTTGAAAAGTGTAATATTCCTTTTAGAGAGGCACACTTTATTACAGGACATGCAGTAGCAAGAGGAGAGGCATTGGGCGTAGATCTCTCTAAAATGCCTTTTGAAGAGCTTCATGCCATTGATAATCGTATTGAAAAAGATGTGATGGCGTATCTTGGTCTGCGTCACTCCATGAATGCAAGAACTTCACAAGGTGGAACAGCACAAAATCGTACGCAAGAACAGCTTGACTTTTTTCAACACTACTTAAAGAAAGCATAGTGGAGAAAGAGAGTTTTTACGAATATTTTTTTGAAGATTACTGGGATATTTTTGTTGGAATTTTAGCAATTGCTGTGGCGATGTTTTTACACCATCATAATCACATTATTCTCTCAACACTCTCTGCTGCAATTGGAATTGGAGCACTCTCATTAACAATTTCAGAAATAGCAGAGATTCTCTCGGAGCGTCTCAAAGAGCCTTATGGTAGTTTTGTTCTAACTTTTAGTGCTGTTGCCGTTGAGATTATTTTACTCTACATTATTCTTTTACAAGCAAAAGAGGCACCAGAAGTATTAAATACCGTCAAAGGGGGGATTATATCAGCTGTTATTGTTGATATGAATGTTCTTTTGGGACTTGCTGTATTTATTGGTGGATTGAAGTTTGTAGAGCAAGAGCATAATAAAGAGACTTCAAGTGCTTATACTACTATTTTGTATGTCTCTTCTATGGCACTTTTAGTTCCAAGTCTTTTAAGTAAGAGCGATCACTCTTCTCATGTTGTCATGCAAGCCTCTATGCTTATTGCAATGCTTCTTTTTGCCTTCTATATTGTTATTGTAATTTTTCAGACAAAAACGCATACACACTTTTTTAAACAGACAGCAAGAAGTCGTATTTTTCGCCTTAAAAGAAGATTGAAAGAGAAGCATGAAGAGGAGGAAGAGGAAGATGATGATTATATTTTTGACAAATTTCCTATTATTGCATTGATTTTTTCTATTTTTGTTTTTATTGCAATTATTGCTTTTGGGGCAGAGGTATTTGCAAAAGATGGTGTAAAACTTGCAAACGAACTTGGTCTCTCAACGGGTATTGCTGGGCTTATTATTGCTATTATTTCCGTTTCTCCTGAGATAGCAACAGCAATTAAAGCAGCAAAAAATGATGAAATTCAGCGAGTGGTAAATATTGCCATGGGAGCATCAACAGTCTCTATCTTGTTAACTGTACCGATTTTAATGCTTTTAGCTTATAACAGTGGTATTGCTTTAACACTTGATTTTAATCCCCTTGAAGTCGGTGCTTTAATCTTGACAATTATTTTAGTATGGAAAACTACAGATGAAGGGCACACTAACTATTTTGAAGGCATAAGCCATCTGATGTTTTTTGCGGCTTATGCTATCATTGCTGCATTTTTTTAGAGAAAATCTTTGGGATCTGCATCGCTAAAGTGATCCCATTTGAGTTTTGCACCACCTAAGATGTGAAAGTGTAGATGCTCTACCTCTTGTCCTCCATCTTTACCAATATTTGTAACAACGCGATAGCCACTTTTATCAATTTCTGTCTCTTTTGCAACTTTTTGAATAAAAGAGGTCATAGCTGCCATAACATCTCCACTTACTTCGTCAAAACTATTGACATGAACTTTTGGAATAGCCAAAATATGAACGGGTGCCTTTGGATTAATATCATGAAATGCTAAAAAATTTTCATCTTCCATAATAATATTCGCAGGGATCTCTTTATTGACAATTTTACAAAATAAACACATATCTACTTCCTCAATTTTTGATTTATTGTAGCATATTATAGTGTAAATGAAGCTGTTTATAAAAAATATTCGCTATAATCACTTTAAAATTTCAGATATGGAGACTCTCAATTGAAAGAGTGGTATAACAAGATAAAAGAAGCCGGTTCTCTTGAAACTTTAGAAGAGATTCGCATTGCATTGTTTGGGAAAAAAGGTGTTTTGGCAGCAGAGTTTGCTAAAATGAAAGATATTCCAAATGAGCAAAAAGGGCAGTTCGCAAAAGATTTGAATGCTCATAAACAAAACTTAATGAATGAATTTACTGCAAAAAAAATAGTACTTGAGACAGAGGCTCTCAAAGCTGCTATGCAGGCGGAAGCTATTGATGTTTCTATGTTTAGCACAAAAAGCTCTGCGGGTGCGCTCCATCCTGTGATGGAGACAATGGATAGAATTGTCGAGTATTTTTCATCTATGAACTTTGCAGTCAAAACGGGACAAACAGTTGAAGATGATTTTCATAACTTTGAAGCGCTGAATCTTCCAAAATATCACCCGGCACGCGATATGCAAGATACATTTTATTTTAAAGATGAGATGCTTTTACGTACACACACCTCTCCTGTACAAATTCGTACAATGTTAGAGAGTAAACCACCTATTCGTATGATAGCACCAGGGGCTGTCTTCCGCCGTGATTATGACCTTACGCATACACCAATGTTTCATCAGGTGGAAGGGCTTTTAGTAGATGAGTCTGGAAAAGTGTCATTTGCAAATTTAAAGTTCATTTTAGAAGACTTTTTAAAATACATGTTTGGTGATGTAGATGTTCGTTTTCGTCCCTCTTTTTTTCCATTCACGGAACCTTCTGCAGAGGTTGATATCTCTTGTGTTTTTTGTAAAGGTGAGGGGTGTAGAGTCTGTTCTCACACAGGATGGTTAGAAGTACTTGGCTGTGGAATTGTTGATCCAAATGTTTTTGAAGCTGTAAATTACAAAGATGTGAGTGGCTATGCATTTGGTCTTGGTGTAGAGCGCTTTGCAATGCTAATTCATCAAATAGGGGACCTTCGATCACTTTTTGAAGGCGATATTAAATTACTGGAGCAATTTCAATGATAGTTACTAGATCTTGGCTAAATGAGTGGATCAATCTTGATGGCATAGAGACACAAGAGATTGCAAAAACATTTAATGCAATTGGTTTGGAAGTAGATAGAATACATGAGTATAGAGTTCCTTCAAAAATTGTTTTTGGAAAAGTAGTTGAGTGTGAAAAACACCCTGATGCTGATAAACTCAATATCTGTCAAGTAGATATTGGGAGTGCAACGCGTCAGATTGTTTGTGGTGCTTCTAATGTGCGAGCAGGTCTGAGTGTAGCTGTTGCGACTATTGGTGCTGTAATGCCTGATGGTATGGAGATAAAACCTGTAAAACTTCGGGGTGTAGATAGTGAAGGTATGATCTGCTCTTCTGGTGAGTTGGGTCTTCCTCAAACTGGCAAAGGTATTATGGAACTCGATGCTAGTATTGGCAGCTTTGAACTTGGTCAAGAAGTAGCACAAAATCCTTTTTTTAATGATGACCTTATTGAAATAGAACTAACTGCAAATCGTGGAGATTGCCTTAGTATTCGAGGTGTTGCACGCGATTTATCAGCTGCATTTGACAGACCTATTAAAGAGTATGCAGATGTAGAAAATGATGAAAAAAAAGGTATTGGAAGGGTAATATCTTTAGCACATGAAAAAGAGTTTGATGTAAATCTACGCTATAGAGCCGTTGACCTTAATGAGCTAGAAGTACCATTTCTTGTTAAATTAAGAGTAGGACAAATTGAAAAAACTTACTCTTTGGATATAGAAGCATTAACACACTATGTCACACATGCAACAGGGGTGATTTTGCGTCTGTATAATCATCACTTTTTTGCAAATGAAGAGAGTGAAAATAGTGTTTGCAAGATTGTTATAGCAGAAGAGGAGAGTGGTTTTACTTCTGTTAAAAACATCAAAGGTGAAGTTGCTTCTATTGTTGGTGTTACGCAAAGTGATTTTTCAAGGATGAATCAGCAAGAGGGTATTGCGATTATTGAAGCCTCTTATATACCACCAGAGATTATATCGAAAAAAATGGCAGAGACGAAAATAGAGTCTGATGCAACATTTTATAATACATCACGAGGAAGTGAACCTGAACTTGATGCTGGTTTATCTTACTTTATTTATCTCTTAGAATCAGCTTCAAACTCTACTGCATATAGTGGTGATCTCGAACTCTCAAAATCTTTTAAAGAGAAGAATGTTATTGTTACAAAGCAGGAGATTGATGCAATTATTGGTGCAGAGATTGATAAAAGCGTTATTACAAAAATCTTAAAAAATCTCGGATTTGATACATCAAAATCTTCAATTGATAATTTTGTTATTACTGTGCCACAATTTCGTCATGATATTGTCAATAAACAGGATATTATTGAAG
>FXBE01000120.1_pt1 | contig 13214 bp, 10 predicted proteins | sample 5335311 | NCBI WGS metagenome assembly FXBE01 (sample SAMEA103928390, study PRJEB20085) | sediment metagenome | biome: marine biome; feature: hydrothermal vent; material: sediment | place: Atlantic Ocean | collected 2013-08-06T02:46:56 | depth 0.05 m | reverse complement strand
CTACGTGGTGACCTAATTGGTGATGAGAGATTTTTCTGATTTGCGAGGTGCGCTAAGAGCTTACATGGAATTTCGCGATCCAACTTAGGTTTCTAAGGTTATCTGTTAGCCAGACTTTCTCAGGGCGGTTTTTTATGGAAACCATTTACAGGCATTCACCCTCATGGAAGGTCAGCTGGCTTTTTGTGCTTATAGCTGGACTAAGTCTGCTATTGGCCGATATAGAAGTTATTTCTCTGGAACCCTGGCAAGAGCTAAAAAGGCTCTTTCTTGGTTTAGTCTCGCCCGACTGGGCGCATCCTGCTGAAATAGGCGAGGCCTTTCTTCAGACTCTGGCCTTTGCTATTTTAGGGGTAGCAGGAGGCAGTGTTTTCGGTTTTTTATTAGCACTTATTTTTCACTGGCGATGGGTGCAAATCGGCTGTGCTTTTATTCGCGCCATTCATGAATTATTTTGGGCATTAATTTTTTTACAAATTTTCGGATTACATCCCCTTACGGGCTTATTGGCTATCGGTTTACCGTATGCAGCCACCTTTGCAAAGATTTATGCCGAGATTCTGGAAGAAGGCGATAGATCAGCCTTACACGCCACTAGCCGCGATGCATCTAATATTTCGATTTTTTTCTATGCTCGCTTACCTGATTTATGGGCACATTTTAAAACGTATACCTTGTATCGCCTGGAATGCGGTCTGAGGTCCAGTGCCATACTAGGATTTGTTGGTTTGCCAACGCTAGGCTACTCACTCAGCTCAGCATTTATGGAAGGTCATTATTCAGTGGTGTGGGCATTACTGCTGTTGTTCTATTTATTGATTGCCACCATTCGCTATTGGGTACGTCCTGCCTTATTACCTGTCTATATTATCATTGCTCCGTTTATTATTGCTAATGACAGCGAAATCTCGTTCAAAAACGTGCAGCGTTTTTTCACTGAAGATATCATTCCTGCACCGATTAGAAATGGTGAGAATTTAACCACTTTCTGGAACTGGTTAAGTGATTTAATCATGACTCAGGCCCTGCCAGGTATAGCTAATACTCTGGTCTTAACACAAATTGCACTGGTCGCGACAGGCGTGCTCTCGCTAGTGTTATTTCCTTTGATATCAGAACATTTTTTTAAGCGGACGGGTCGCAGTATAGGGCATGTACTTTTAGTGGTTTTGCGTTCAACGCCTGAATATATTTTGGCCTATATTTTGCTGCAGTTATGGGGTCCTTCCATGCTGCCTGCCATCGTCGCTTTGACACTTCATAATGGGGCTATTATTGGTCATCTGATTGGCCGCTACAGTTCAGAAGTTCGGTTACGACTTGATGCTGCAAAGGGATTAAATCGCTATTTCTATGAATTAATACCACGCCTGTACGGTCAGTTTTTAGCTTTTTTATTCTATCGCTGGGAAATCATTTTACGGGAATCGGCAATATTAGGCATTCTTGGCATCGCCACACTCGGGTTCTATATTGACAGTTCAATACAGGAGCTGCATTTTGACAAGGCCATGATCCTGATTGTTATCACCGCTCTATTGAATGTGCTAGTTGATGCCCTGTCAAGATACCTTAGAGCAAAACTACGACTAAGGACTTCGGTGGATTGCAGTGCCAGTAATGATTACTGCACTGCCAGAGAATAGTTATTAATCGTCCCAAAAGTATTGGCATTATGCTACTCCCGTTTAGCACGGTCATCCCGGCATCCTGCCGGGATGACCTGACTTTATGAAGCCCTTAATATCAAAATCATCTAATGTTGAGCTAAACCCGCCAGATAAAAAATCGGATCCAGGTGATTCAGAGCTTACATAAAGTTTCTGGTATGCAGCTTGGAAAGGGCACTGGCAGCTTCATCAGAAAAGCCGACTGTTCTCAGACGCATGCATCGACCTTCATCCATTTTTGATTGCAACTCCGCAATCAGTTCATAGCCTTTGGCAATTGCCTGTGCTTTGAAGCTTCCGGCTGCGAGTAATACCAGTGAGTCGAATACTTCTTCATTCAATCCGGCGGTATCGAGCAGCTCGGCATGACGGCGATGGACGGCTTGCGATAGTCGTTTAAGCTCAACAGGGTCTTTCTCGATATGGCGTTTGAGATGGGACACACCAAAGGCAACATGGCGTGCTTCGTCAATGGCTGCCAGACGCATAATCTGACGAGTTATGGGGTCTGGTGCATGGACTTCAAGAAAACGCAGTAATACCAGAAATGTTCCTTCGCCCAACACTGAAAGCAGGAAAGAGGCAAGTGCAAAATCAGGTTCGTCCACCAAGGTTTTAAGTGAAGCTTGTCCGCCTACTGTGGAGAGTCCCAAGTCATCACGATTCAATTTTGCGCGTCGAGTGAATACTTCAATATGACGTGCTTCATCCGCTACTTGCACAGCGAGCAATTGCATGACTTCTTTAAAATGGGGATGAACTTGTGCGACGAATTTTGAGGGAACCACGAGCGCTGCGACTTCGTTCTCGATAAGATACGTCATTATCTGCACGGTAGCGTCTTCGATCTCGTCGGGTAAGTCGGTGGGTTGTGACCAGTCAATTGCGGTCTCAGGATCCCATTGCGCAGCGACAGCTTGGAGATACAATTTGTGCGCATTATCTGCCCAAATTTCGAGCTTGTTGTCCAAACCGAAGTCGAATTCCGGGCCTCCTGCCTCGATCATTGCGCCACGTGCAGCCAGCCCCCAACGTGGGGACGGGTTTTCAACTATAGCATTATCGCTTTCAGCATTAACTTTGCCAGCCCGTTCTGCATCGCGCCAACGTCCTGACAGGCTTGCTCCCTTACGCACACGGAGTGCTCCGTTATTTGCTGGATTTTCATCGAAATGATGGCCTTTTGCACGACACCAGGCACGCAGATGTATTGCAAGATTGGCGTCGGAGCCCTGTATCTGCACTTCTCCATCGTTCGGGAGTTGCCGGAGCGCGTGATCAATGAGGATATGCCCTCCCCGATCGAGCCCAAGATCTTCTAAATTAATGGAAGTACTCATGCTTCCATCCTCTCCAGCCAAGGTGTCAGGTAATCAAAACGATCAACGGCAGCATTGAGTAAATTGTATCCGGAGGTACGTCCTGGACGCCATTCCTTCAAGCCTTCCAAATCAAACAGTGGACGCACATCGGCATTGTCATAAGACATCTGGAACAGTAAGGTATGAAAGCGTTGGATGAGTTCTTCATCTACACCGTCGAGAATCGAGAAGTTGCAGTGGTCGAATTTGCCAGTCTGGGAAATGATACGCGTTGAACCTGTCGGCAATGTGCCTTCGCGGGTGAAGGCCAGATGGTTGCCATCGATCATGCAGGAAGCGTCAACTTTACCTGCCATCATGGCTTTGGCTGCATCGCGTTCACCACCGACATGGTCGCCGTGTAAGCCAACGCCAATTTCAAAGCGTTTTACCGTGCAGTTCTTTTGGGGATCAATGCCTGCTGCGGCTAAATGTTCTAGCGGGATCAAGGTGGCTTGTGGTGAATCGCTAGCACCAACTCCTAGGGTTTTGTCGTGTAGATCGTCGAGCGTTTGAATCGGTGAGTCGGCTGGCACGACAAACAATGAAGTTAAATCACAGTCAGTATCCCGCATGGCGATTGCCTTGGCTTGACGTCCATTGGCTTTTGCCGCGCGCTCCAGCTCAATCCATGCCAGTGGCGAATTCCACGCTACGTCATATTGTCCTGACAGGTGACCTTCTACCTGACGTTCGTAGTTGGAGTACAGCATGTAGTCAAATGGCAGCCCGTTATCTCCGAACCATTCTTTAAAGCCTTCCCAAATTGTTACAACTTTAGGGTCGTAGGCAACCGCACCTAAAACAAGTGTATCTTTGCTCATAATAAAAATCTCTGAGTGTTTAGAACAATGGCATGCCGCATACAGCTTTGCCGATGAAGTCGTAAAGTTGATCAGTGGTGGGAGCCATTACATTTGCAGCTCGCGAATCACGAAAATAGCGATCAACACCGAGATCCTTACGAAACGCAGCGCCGCCACAGACTCGCATTGCTCCATCGGTTACTTGCAGTGCGTTTTCTCCAGCAATCGCTTTGGCTTCCAAGACGCGTAGCATGGCATCCTCACGTCCTTCTTCAACGGCTGCTACTGCCTCCTGAATCATGCAGCGAGCAGCATCGGTAGTGATTTGAATGCGTGCTACTTGCGCGCGAATCGTGGGGAAATCAGCGAGTTTATCGTCAAGGTGTTCAAAGCGGGTCTTGCTAACATGGGCAATAGCACTTTCGCTAGCGCCAGCCATAATACCCACTGCACCGGATGCAATCAGCAGGGCAAATACCGGAATCACGTTTTCCATCATAATCTGGAAACCCTGAGCGTCATTGCCAAGACGATTTTCGAGCGGGATATTTACATTTTCAGCACTAATTGGACGGGAGTCATTTCCGCGCAAACCCAGTCCGTTAAATTGAATACTGGCGTCCAGGCCTTCACTGGAGGCTGGCACCAGCCACAAGCTACTCATTTCTGAACCGCAACAAGGTTTACTCGACCAAACATAACTCGATGCTTTTTTAGCAGATGTCACCATACTTTTCTTGGCGTTGATGCACACCGTATTGCCATCGACTTCAGCGGTACTCACTGGAGACCAGAAGTGGCTACGCGAACCCGCCTCAGAAAATGCCAGCGTAGTAATATGATTGCCACTGGCTAACTCGCGACGTGCCTCTTCGGTGCCGAATTTCTCGACCACCGTAGTTCCACAATAATGCATTGTGGTAATCATGGCCGTTGAGCCACAGGACTTAGCCAAGCGTTCAATAACTGCAGTGGCAGTACGCAAATCCGCACCACTACCGCCTACGTCTGGAGCGCTGAGTATGCCAAGTAATCCAGCTTTGCCTAAAGCTTCCATGGAGGCTTTAGGATAAGTCGCATTTTCGTCAACTTCAGCTGCATGTTTATTAAGAACTTCTTTAGCCACACGGTCGGCGGTGGCGAGAATATCAGTATGATTCGTCATAAATTGAATCCATTGCTTTGTGGTTTAAAATTGCGGTCCTTAAAATTTAAGGAAGTTTTGAATAATGCATCCCTGAATTCTGAGAGCACGGAAAACTAAAAACATAATTTTAGTTTGACTTTAAAATTAGCGACTTGAAGCCAATGCTTTTTATGGGTATGTCCTTGTATTACTGGAGATGCTTAAATCAGAAACTCCCCAAAGTATAAATATTAATAATATATTTAAACTAGATTAAGTGTTGTGTTAGAAAAGTCAGATTCAGCAGTCTTTTTTAATACCCGGATTTAACTTTTAGCTAAAATTATGGAGTTGAATATTTCCAATAAAAACACAGTATAGCATTGATTATTAGGGGAATTAAAGTCTCTAACAAGGTATAACATGTAGGTCTTGACAACTACAAAAACCAAACCAGAGACCCATATAAATCCTGCCACAGAATCAACTGCATTACCAAATTTAACCGCTGATATTCTTTCCCGTTTGTTAGGCCCGATTTTAGTCACTGCTTAGCTAATCCACGAAATACACCAAAGGGAGATGAGCAGTTATCGATTTTATTGGACTATGATGCTTCGGTAGGTTTTTTCAACTTGGTCCATTCGTGCATCGAGCCATCGTATTGCTTTACTTGCTTGTTACCCATAATTTCATGCATCAGGAACCAGAGACCTGTGCTGTAGTGACCAGAGTCGCAATAGACTATTGTTGCGACTTTGGGCTCAATCTCACTGGATTTCATGAGTGAAGCAACTTTGTCAGCGGGCAGGAAAGTCTTGGCTTTTTCACCATTGACGATCAATTTATTTGAAAACCCTTTTGCGCCAGGGATATGGCCGGCTGCAAAAACATATTTCTTTTGGCTTGAACCCAGGTAGTAGTCCTCGGTACGTGCGTCAATTAATTGGGTTCCATCCGCTACAGCTTGTTCTACATCGGCAGTGGTTGCCAAGATTTCACTACGGGCTTCTTTTGCCGCCCAGTTGCCTTTGTCGGGGCTGGATTTATCATGGCTTGTTTCATTACCTGCGGCGACCCATGCTGCTGTTCCCCCATCAAGTATTGCGACGTTGTCATGTCCCCAGTATTTCATTTGCCAATAAAGACGGGTTGCAAAGGTCAGGTTTTTTGACTCACTGCCTTTCATGGATATAACCACAGCAGAGCTACTATTCACGCCATGATCACGCATTAGGGACTCCATTTCCTTTTTTGTTGGCACGAGCTTCAACAGATCAACGCCATCAACAGTACGATTGACACGAACCTTTTTCCAGGGCACCAGGTTTGCTCCGGGAATATGTCCGGCGACATTAATGCTTGAACCATTTTTTGCAGTATTGTCCGGATTATCAGTAATTTCCTCTGAGTTTTCGGTGAAACTTGCTGTGTCTTTGCGCACATCAAGAATGATTACCTTGTCCTTATTTTTTGCCAGCCAGTCTGCGCTAACCAAAGGCCCCGGAACTTGTGCTGCGTAAATTGAAGTTGTTATTAAGAGCCATGTAAGAGTAATTGTAGCTAACTGATAAATTAACTTCATTATTACCTCCTGAGGTATTTAATTAGGACGCTACGCTCGTTTCCATACACAAGCGTGTGGGGAGCTCGCAAGCAAGTTATTACGTATAACGCCGGCTTTTAAACGATACCGTTTTTTGATAGTCAGACATCGATGAAACCTTACGGATATCCGCCCATGTGCCTTTGTAATAAGGCACGATATTCTTGTCTGTCCAGTCTGTGATGACTTCCCCAACATTACCTTTAAAGTAACCAAACACCATAAACGTATGTCCTGATTTCATGTTCGGTTCAAGGTAGGCCATGGCATAGGTTGAACCATAGCTGTTATACACCTCAACCACGTCACCCGATTCAATACCCAGAGCCTTGGCATCAGCCGGGTTCAATTCGATAGGGGCCATTGGGTAGCGCTCAGTTCTAAAGGCATGGTACTTATCATGATAGGCTGTTTGCCAGACATGGTTGGCGCGTCCATTGTTTATCCAGAACTTGTGTTGGCCTCTCAGTTTTTCAACAGGTTCAGGCAAGCCTGTCCAGGGAGCAGGAAGGAAGTGTGCCTTGCCATCATCGGTATCAAACTTGAAATCCATGTAGTTCATTTCCGTACCGATCAATTGGCCATCTTTGAATTCTTTAACCGGCAGTTGAACACCGTTATTGCCCATTGCTCTGAGACGTTCGTAGGTGACTAGATCCCCTGTTTTGCCCCCCTGGCTGTCAATACCTTCTGGTTTTCTGAAACCGTCATTAAAGGCATCTTCTTCTGTATTCCACTCGAAGCCTTCGAAGCGTTTTGCCATCTCTGCATTGCCTTCAGCCTGGTATATGTCTTTCAAGGTATTTGCCATGCCAGCGGCAATCAGACAGTCAGGTGTTGCTATCCCAGGGGCATCCATAAACTTTTCAGATAGCCTCATGCGGCGCTCACCGTTCATGGAGGTCAGGTTCATTTCACCCGGATGTGCAGCAGGTAACATCATATGACCCAGCTTGCCAAATTTGGTTGGGTAAAGGTCAATTGCGGTGACAAACAGGCCGCCTTTATTACTGACTGCGTCATAAATAACATCAATTATTTTTTCTGTGCTTAAGCCAGCGCCGGATTCAATCAATGCGTCACGTACAATATTACAGCGTTGAATAATCTTCGCCTGATAACGTTGGGCATTCACCGTCGTCTGAACCGAATTACAAGCCCAGACCGTTAGCATTTTGCCATTGCCATTTATGATTTCCTGATCAATATAGGGGGCAGGGCTAGGGCCAGGGTAGGGCGGACGTGCATAACCTTCCTGGTGTCCGCCGAGACGGCAGACACCGGTTCCACGCCGACTTACATTTTTCGTTGCTAACACCAGGTCAACCAGTGCGGACTGAATCTTGTAATTGTCATTCCCCCAGATAATGCCTTTTTCATACATGTGTGCCGTACGTGGGGCATGACCTGAGGCTTTGGGCTTGTAGGCCCATTCCGCTGCCTTAACAAGGTCAGCTTCAGAGACGCCAGTGACCTTGCTACAGTCTGCCAGTGGCATTGTGTTGGCTTTCAGTGCATCATCAAAACCGCTGGTATGTTCGGCAATAAATTCTTTGTTATGCCAGCCTTGCCCAACTACATAGCTGAGCAAACCATTAAACAGGGCGGTGTCCGTACCGGGTTCGATTTGCAGATGTAGCACCCTGTCTTTGGCAGTTTGTTCGCAGATTGCCAGCGTGGTGGTTCGGCGTGGATCAACAAAAATAAAACGGCTGTCTTCAATGCTTTCTTCGGGGAACCATTCTTTTCTTTTTGATTTGGTAGCACCCTGCAAATTAAGCAAGGCATGGTTAAGAAAATAATTGGTCTGGGTTTCATAGCAGTTCATACCAATGAACATGATCGTGTCCGCGACTTCACTGTCTTCATAGCTATTGTTTAATTCACCAACCCCCATATCACGCGTGGCGTGGCATTCCGAATTATAGGCAGGCCGGTTATGAATACGCACCATTGTGGTTTTTAAGGCGGAGAACATATATTTACCCGAGCCCCAGGTATTCTCAAAACCTCCGCCTGCACCGCCGTGGTCAAATGCATTAAACATGATTTGATCAGCACCGTCTTTATCCAGAATGCGCTTGGTGACTCCAGCGTAGATAGCCATCGCCTGCTGCCAGTCCAAGTCTACCCAGTCATTGCCCGTGGAAAAACGCGGGTACTTGAGGCGTTCTTTTGATGCGCCTGTATCGTTGTACATCAGGCTTCCCATGGCGCCACCGCGCGTTGAGGAGATGCCACTATTCACCACACATTGCTTGTCGGGAACTATCATGATGTTGTAGTTCTGACCATCTTTGTCTTCGACGGTATTGGTCATCGCAGATGACATTGATAATTGTAGCGTTCCGGCTGGCTGGGTAAAGTCTATTCCCAGTGCATTCTGATTAGCTTGTCGTCCACCTTCTTTTCCGGCGGGCCACTTATAGGTGTGATAGCCACATCCGACAATACAGAAGTGACAGGTCATATTGGTTTTTTGCGCATTGACCGGAGGCAATGCAATGCGGTCTTTAATTTCCTGAGTCATTTTTTTTCCCCTTTATCGGCTACATTCACAAAACATTGGCTTGACGACCAAAGATCAGTCCGTTCACGCCTACCGCCTTAATATCTCCAGTATCCTTGTCGTAAGACAGCAGGATGCTGGGCAGGTCCTCAGTCGCTTGACCGATGACCATTTGCCCGGCCTTTTCACTATCAAAAATACTGAAATGACAAGGGCATTTGAAGGTACGCGACTCGGGATCATAATTAAGTGAGCAACCCATGTGGTTACATAAGATGCTATAGGCAACAACATCCTTATCGGGACCTATTCCCCCCGGAACGGCCTGACCCATGCGAATCATGGCGCAAGGAGACCCACTGTCTGGATAGTTAAAATTAACGGGCTTATTAACAGGTAACTGATTGACATTACCCACTGTTGTTTCAGGATAATCAAGGGTTGTTCCCGTATTGGCGGGGCTACTCTCTTTAGCTAGAACATTGCCTGCAGTACCCATTACCGGGATGGCTGCAGCAACGCTGGAACTTTTCAGAAAGCTTCGTCGGCTCATTTTTGACATTATTTACTCCTCCTTTTTAACCATGTTGATATTCATGATCAATGGTTTGTTTTGTGGGTGGTAGGTAAGTCTCTGCAAACAAAAACTAGGAGCAAGTCAATATTGACTTGCTCCCTTCATGCTAGCTTCACGGATAGCACACCCGTTAAGTATTGCAATTATGCTACTCAATACCGTTAAAATAGATTCGCTAATACATAATTAGTGTTTCATTATATATGTCTTAAACTCGTATACTGGGGACTTCATTTAACGATATTGGCGTCAAATTTGTAAACAACACCCACTGAAAATGAAGCAGGATCTTCTCCACTAGCTGCGGGATTTACCGCTTGACCGTGACCATAGTTATTTGCAGTAAAATCGGCTGCCGGATCGTTACTGGTATTGGCATAAGCCGCATACAGGGTCGTTGATTTATCGAGCGCATAATCAACACCGAGGGCGGCCATATCTGCGTCACCATCGACAGCATCTGCGTCACTGTTGGTATACTGGGCTTTTAGTGCAGTGCGCCCAAAACTATAGCTTCCTCCCAGAGTATAACTATCGCGATCAGCGCCATTAACACCGCCTATATCTGTGTCACTCTGATAACCCCCGCCGACTGAAAAAGCACCTGTACTATAGCTGGCTGTCACTGCGAATGCTTTTTGATCTTGGGAAGCCGCAGTGAAATTACCATTACCTTGGTTATTGTAGCCAAGACCTAATTTAAGTCCTGAGCCGTTATCCATATTCAGTTTTAATACGGTGATATCGGCATTGTTCGTTCCACTTTCAGGTATATAACCGACGACACCCTTAAGACCCATACCAACTTCAGGAGAAGTATAGGCTATCATGCCATTGGCACGCCCAGGAATCCCTGTGCCGCCCCAGATATTACCGAGATCTCCAATTTGATCAGCAAATAGATTGTAGTCATAGACCCATTGATTGAGTACACCAAGTCGTCCCGTGGTAACGGTTCCAAAATTCCCTCCCAGACTAACAAATGAATCTCGTGAAGTGGAAAACAGGTTATTGGATGTGCCTGGGCCATTACCATCGTTGGAGCCTCGACCTGTGAGATCTACGCCTGACTCATATTGAGCACCAACATGAAGTCCATTGCCAAGATCATGCCTGGCTCGCACACCTAAGCGCGAAGAATTACTGGCAATATATCCCTGGCTGTCCTGACCATCATCATTGATGTCTGCCGAAAGATGACCGACACCGTAAATATCCAGTTCAGATGCTGCTGCGGAATGGCCACCCAGGTTAATTATAACTGAAACCGTGATAACAAGCGGGTATATGGAATAGTTTTGATACATGTTTAAAAAGCCTCCTAAGCATGGTTTATTATTTCCCTTGTTGTTTGTTTTTATGAATTTATAAGACACCTTTGCATGAGAACCGCAGAGAATTAAAATGGCCAGAATTCCTCTGGCTTTCCCTAAAATTTATTAAAATAGCCTTACTATTAACTTCAATGGCATAAAAAACCGGCGAAGCCATGCTCATTATTCTTTCTCTATCTTCTCGTGTAAACGTCTGACTATGCTACTTGACATTATTCAGAGAGTAACTAATTCAAATTAGTAAAATTGATGTTTTTAATTCTTCGCAGGAAAGTCCCTTGCCTACAAAAAGGTGAAATAATTAAGACGTGACAAGAAATGCAAGAGTCGTGGTGTAAGGGGAATCGTTAGAGCACCCTAGTTTTTCACTCGTGAGTGGGGTGCTTTTCAATTAAAGACTGACTTTTACCATCAGCACATTTTAATATAAGAATAAGGGCCAAGAGTCGGCGAATAAGGTTGCTTATAACCATCAATCAGAACAAAAGATGGCTATGATCTAAAATTTAGAACTTAGGCAACTCGCAATAAATAACCCACCCATATTACTTGTCTTTTTGCTTGTCTTCGGTGTTGCAATTTCGGTTACATAGCTCGCTATGCGTCCTGCATTGCGCCTTGAAGACAAACCAAAATCCTGCGCAATATGGGTCGTTTATTTATTGCGAGTTACCTTGCCTAGTGTAGTGTGGGCAGGGTGATCATTAGAAAAACTTATCCCTTAGGAAAATCTTTCAAGCAGCATCGGCCTGATGGGTTGCGTGAGTCGCAGGCGCATTCATTTGCCTTTGTTTTTTGTTTGACAAACGCCTTAATGGTTGGGTTTGATTTAGCATCCTCTAAAGTCACGCCATAGCAGTAGCATATCAAGCTATCTGGTTTCATTTCTTTTACACCCACAGTTGCACGTAACTCAGATGTTTTCATCATGCTACCATCTTGGGCAAAATAAACCACATCACATTCCGGGTCGGAGCAAAAGTAATAGCCTTGTTCAGTTGCCTGCCAATTCCATGGGTGTTTTAACTGATGGCTAATGGTTTTAGGCTCAACAGGCAGACAAGCTTTGCCATTAACAGGGCAGTTAAGCTTTCTTGGTACAGGATGGGTTTCGGTGTTAGTTTGATCGCAAGATGTGCTATTGCAACAAGACATAAGTGTCTCCTAAAATCTACGTTAAGATCGTTTCAAAATGTAGGGTCTATCCGTTATCCGCATGAATCTTCGAGGTTATTGTTATTCTTAATCTCACAACGGCGATGGCTGGGCGACATTAGATCCCAAATGGCTACGATGACCATCAGAGAAAGTCCCGCGAATAAGGTCAATTTAAACCAAGGGTAAATGAACCAAGGATAGAGGCTGAGTAGTACTAGAGTTGGGCCAGCCATCCCGATAAAACTGCGGTGCCACTGGCGATGACTGAACCAGCCCAATGCGTTAGCCAGCAGGGCGACCCAGGCAAAAAGTGGTATCAATGTTGACATGAATAGATCTTCCCACTGAGTCAAAAACCCAAGTCCAATCGCAGCACCGAGACTGGCCAGGGCCGGGAAACACGCGGCACATCCCATCGCCGCAACGACACCACCAAAAGTTCCCGATTTGTCACCTACGCGTGTAAAGATGACTAGGATTCTGTCACCTACACGCTTTAGCTGGACCCGCACCTTGTTTCCAAAATGTTTCCCTGTTGCAACCATGGTAGATAGACCTAGCGCAATACGCGCAGCAATCGCTGAGTGCTTTATCTGTACCGTATTCTGTTCCGCTCCATTGAAATCTGCTACTTCGTGGATTGCTTTTGAGAGATGCCTGCGACGAAAACGCTCTTGTGCCAGCCCTAGCAGCCCTCCCCCGGCTACAGCCAGAGGCACAATAATCACAAAAGGAATCATAGAAATCTCCGATTATTAGTGATTCTTATATCAACGTTTCAAAATAGACTAAGAACTTAAGGAGCGTGCATGGAATAACTTCGACACTCTAACATGCTTTATTGTCCCAGATTGAGAGATCTCAAATCGTTGCGTAGAACCACTGCGCCTCTCAAGATCGTAGCGTCAGAAACAAAAAACCTTTGTCAGTATGATCAAGTTGGTTCATGCACACTTCTTAGCAACCTGTCCAGATTTTAGGGGTCACTTCAGGGTGGCTTTTCATCAGATGTAGCAGAACAACCGATTAACAAGCAAGCATCGACAATATATGGATAAAAGTATATA
>FXBE01000119.1_pt1 | contig 13217 bp, 11 predicted proteins | sample 5335311 | NCBI WGS metagenome assembly FXBE01 (sample SAMEA103928390, study PRJEB20085) | sediment metagenome | biome: marine biome; feature: hydrothermal vent; material: sediment | place: Atlantic Ocean | collected 2013-08-06T02:46:56 | depth 0.05 m | reverse complement strand
ACAGTATAATTATATTATTATAATATTGAAACACTCGTAAGGATAAAAATTGCCAAAGATTGAAGAAGAATTGGATTTTGCGGTTGAGCTTGAAGAACCGAAAATGTTTAAAGTACTGTTGCATAACGATGACTATACCAGTATGGATTTTGTAGTGGAGATATTGACAGGTATTTTTCATAAGAATCATGCCCAGGCAGAACAGATCATGTTGCAGATACATGAAAAGGGTAAAGCCATATGCGGTGTATACAGTTTTGAGATCGCCCAGACAAAAGCAGAACAGGTCAAACAGCTTGCAAAGCAGAATGAATTTCCCCTGCTTGCAACCATAGAAGAAGATGCGTAAAGGATAAGAGATGATCAGTATTGCATTAAATGATGTATTTAAGAACGCAGTGAGTTATGCCAAAGAGAACAGACATGAGTATTTGACGGTTGAACATGTGTTTCTTTCTCTACTCAGAAGTGAAGAGGGTATTGAGATACTTTCTGTTCTGGGTGCAAATCTCGAGACCCTGGAAAGAGGGATCACCGAGCATATGCAAAAGACGATCCCTTCACTGAAAGAAGCGGTTGAACCTTTTGAAACAGTGGCATTGTCACGGGCCATCAATGATATGATGACACATATTCACTCCTCCGGACGTACGGAAGCCAGCATAGGTGATATGATCGCAGCTATTTTTTTACAGGAACACTGTTATGCCGTGCATCTGTTAAAGAAAGAGGGGATCGCCAGAGTGGATGTACTGGAAGTGATCTCCCATTATTCTGCGGGGCAGAATACAAAAACAGGGGCAGAGAAAAAAGAAGAGACGCTGCTCGATCAATTCACTATAGAGCTGGTCTCTCTGGCAAAAACCGGGAAGATCGACCCTGTGGTCGGACGTGTGGATGAGATAGAACGTGTCATGCAGACGCTCTGCCGACGCAAAAAGAACAATCCGCTCCTGGTAGGTGAACCGGGTGTAGGAAAGACAGCCATTGCGGAAGGCCTGGCTTTGAAGATCTCCGAAGGTGAAGTACCGGATATCCTTAAAGGTTCAAAAGTGTTTGCTCTGGATATGGGTGCCTTGGTCGCCGGGACGAAATACAGGGGTGATTTTGAGAAACGTCTTAAGGGGATCATCAGTGAATTAAGCCAGATGGATGATGCGATCCTTTTCATAGATGAAATTCATACCATGGTGGGTGCAGGTGCTACAAGCGGAGGAAGTATGGATGCTTCAAATCTCTTGAAACCGGCACTTGCGCGCGGTGATCTGAAATGTATCGGGGCAACGACCTATGCAGAATACAGAAACTTTTTTGACAAAGACAAAGCACTGAGCAGACGCTTTGCCAAAATAGATGTGGAGGAGCCGAGTATAGAAGATACCTTTACCATTTTAAAAGGGATTCAGCATAAATACGAAGCGTTTCACAGTATCAAGTTCACCGATGAAGCACTGCAGTCAGCGATCGATCTTTCAGTGAAATATCTGCATGACAGATTTCTGCCGGACAAAGCCATGGATATCATTGATGAGGTGGGTGCACATTTCATGCTCAGGGGCCAGAATGACGTCATTGTGAAACCCCGAGACATTGAAGAGAGTGTGGCGAAGATGATGAAGCTTCCTTCCACGGTCATAGGAACGGATGATACGCGGAAACTTAAAACACTTGAGAAAGACCTGAAAGAACATATCATCGGACAGGATGAAGCGATCGCTGCTTTAAGTACAGCGATCAAACGTTCTTATGCGGGACTGAATGCAGATAACAGGCCGATAGGGTCATTCCTTTTTGTAGGGCCGACAGGGGTAGGTAAAACGGCACTGGCAACGCAGCTTGCAAAAACGATGCATGTCCATTTTGAACGTTTGGATATGTCTGAATATATGGAAGCACACACGGTCAGCCGCCTTGTGGGGGCACCTCCGGGTTATGTGGGGTATGAACAGGGCGGACTGTTGACAGAAATGATCAAAAAACACCCGCACACCGTGTTGCTTCTTGACGAGATAGAGAAGGCGCACCCTGATATTATGAATATTCTGCTGCAAGTGATGGACGGTGCAAAACTGACGGACAATAACGGTGTCATCAGTGATTTTAAGAATGTCGTGCTCATTATGACTTCCAATATAGGAACCAAAGAGGCGAATGTCATGGGCTTCAACAAAGATAATTCGATGAAGACCGACAAAGCGCTGAATGCCTTTTTCGCGCCGGAATTCAGGAACCGTTTATCTGCGATCGTTGAGTTCAATACACTTTCTCTTGAGGTACTGGTCAAGATCGTAGACATTGAGCTGGAAAAACTGAATGATCTGCTTAAAGCGAAAAAAGTCAAAGTCAAACTCAGTAAGAAAGCCAAAGAATATTTGGCGAATGAGGGCTATGACGAACGTTACGGAGCCAGACATATTGCCAGAGTGATCGATGAGAAGATCAAAGAGGCGTTGACAGATGAAATACTTTTTGGAAAACTCAAAAAAGGCGGAACCGTTAAAGTGGATTACAAAAAAGAAAATTTGGTTTTTAATTTTCAAAATTAATGCAGGAGGATATTTTGGGATCTATGTTCGATGAAGAAAATTACTTCATTCCGCCACTCAATAAGTATTCCTATGTTTTTCCCGATCCGCGTAATGCTTCAGATGAAGGGCTTCTGGCTTATGGCGGAGACCTCTCCTCCTCACGGATATTGTCGGCCTATCAAAGGGGGATATTCCCCTGGTACAATGAGGGTGACCCGATCTTGTGGTGGTCTCCGGATCCCAGACTGCTGCTGTACCCTTCCAAATTCAAAGTAAGAAAATCTTTTCGGCGCGTGCTCCGTTCCGGTAAATTCTCTGTGACTTTTGACAAATGTTTCTCCGAGGTGATCTCGCATTGTGCGAACGTACCCCGTGAAGGACAATCCCATACATGGATCACCGATGAGATGCAGGAGGCGTATATCCGTTTGTATGAAGAGGGCTTTGCACACTCTGTTGAAGTCTATCTGCAGGGAAAACTGGTCGGGGGGCTTTACGGTCTGGCTATGGGAAAAGTTTTTTTCGGGGAGTCAATGTTCTCGCTGGCCTCGGATGCTTCCAAGGTTGCTTTTAAAGCACTAAGTGATGTCTTAGGTAGGAGAGGTTATGATTTTATAGATTGCCAGATGAAAACGGATCATATGGTCGGTTTGGGAGCAGAAACGGTACCGAGGGATATTTATCTTGATGCACTGAAGACCGCTTTGGAGAAACCAAGTGATCTTGGACATTGGCATGATTTTAGTTGGGAATATCGTGATCCCATAAATATTGAAGGAAAAAAAGATGGTAAATAGAGACATGAATTTCTCTTTATGGTTGGATTTTGTAGAGAGGGATTATCTTAAAAAAGAGTTTTCAGCATTGATCGAAAAAGGTATTATAAACGGTGCGACGAGCAATCCGTCTATTTTTGCTTCCGCTATTGCCACTTCGCCTGCGTATAAAGAGCAATTGTCGCAACTTGAAGGGAAAAGCCCGAAAGAGAAGTATGAGGCGCTGGCCATCGAAGATATCCGTATGGCTGCCCAGGCTTTAAGAGAAGCCTATGATGAAGGAAATGACGGCTATATATCTATAGAGGTTGACCCTTTCCTTTCCAATGATACAGAGGGTACGATAGAAGAGGGCAAAAGACTGTTCGCTGCGATCGGTGAGCCGAATGTGATGATAAAAGTTCCGGCGACCAAGGCAGGGTATGAAGCAATGCACGCACTGCTTGAAACAGGTATTTCTGTGAATGCGACACTGGTCTTTTCTCCAGACCAGGCAAAACACTGTCTCAAAGCCATGAAAGCAGGCATAGACAGTTTTGAAGCAGACGGCGGCCGCAGAGTACAGGCGGTCATCTCTGTCTTTGTAAGCCGTTTTGACAGACATTTGGACGAGGATCTTGCCTGTGAAGGGATAGATGTTTCCAAAACAGGTATCTATAATGCTGCCAAGATCTACAATATGATCGAACAGAACCATACCCCGAGTGTGAAAATACTCTTTGCCAGTACGGGAGTGAAAGGAGACGGTCTTCCTGCAGATTATTACATCAGGGAACTGTTCGCTCCCCATTCCATCAATACAGCACCGCTGGCGACGATCGAAGCGTATATCGCCAAGAAAGAAACGAAACCAAAACTACCTATGGAAGAGAGTGAGATCAACGGGTATTTCACCAAACTTGCTGACTGCGGATTTGATATGGATGCGGTTTATGACACTTTACTCAAAGAGGGACTGAAAGCATTTGAAGATGCCTTTCATGAAATGTTAGAGAGATTAAAATAGGTGTAATAACCGGCAAAGGAAGTTTATGGAAGAAAAACTCAAACTCTTTTTAAGGAGTATGATCAGCAATGAAGGTTCCGACCTGCATCTTAAATCGGGTGCCATTGTCAGAGTACGTATACATGGCGTCCTGGCGCTTACTGGGGAAAGATATTCTTACTGCTGAAGAAGTGGAGGGCATTGCAAGGGCTATTATGTCCGAAGAACAATATGTAAAACTGAAAGCAGATAAAAACCTTGACTTTTCCTACATTCTGAGTGATGAACACAGGTTCAGGGTAAATTTTTTCTATCAGATGGATGGCCTCTCTGCGGTTTTCCGTATTATTCCTGTCGATATACTCAGTCTGGATGATCTCAAACTTCCTGAAGTGATCAAAAGTTTTACCGATATACACAGAGGGCTGGTACTGGTCACGGGTGTGACCGGTTCAGGTAAATCAACCACACTCGCTGCCATTCTGGACAAGATCAACAGAGAGACGAAAAAACATATTATCACGATCGAAGATCCTATAGAATTTATCCATAAAGACAGGGGATGTCTTATCAATCAGCGTGCTATAGGGCAGGATACACACTCTTTTTCAGATGCATTGAGAGCGGGCCTGAGAGAGGATCCCGATATCATACTGGTAGGGGAAATGAGGGACCTTGAGACCATAGATATTGCACTGCATGCGGCAAATACGGGTCACCTGGTATTCTCAACACTGCATACCCTGGATGCGAAAGAGACGATCGACAGGATCATCGGTATGTTCTCGAAAGAGGAGCAGAACCGTATCCGAGCTTCATTGGCATCGGTACTTGAAGGCGTGGTCTCGCAAAGACTTATCCCTAATAAACAGGGGGGAAGAACGGCTGCGATCGAAGTATTGAAGAAAACGGCAAGGATCGAACAGCTGATCATGGAAAATCGGGATTATGAAATTCCTGATGCTTTATTTGAAGGAAAAGAGATCTACGGTACGCAGACGTTTGACCAGGCACTGCTCGATCTGCTCCGTGAAGGGCGTATTTCGGAAGAGGTTACACTGGAATATGCGACCAGCCCTGCAGATATGAAACTTAAAATGGAAGGTGTGGGTAAAGGTGCGCTTGTCCAAGAAGATCTCAACAATGCCGAGGCAGATATCTTTGAGTTCAAAGAGGATGCGGAAGATCAATAGCGTAAACTTTTTTTAAATCTATTTGGGTATAATCCGCGTTCAATTATCATGAAATTGTGATAATATTTAAATTTAAGGACATAAATATGTTAGAAGGTATCGTTAGAGAGAGTATCGGAAAGACTACTGCAAAGAAGCTTAGAAGAGATGGTTATCTAACTGCGAACTTATATGCAAATGGCGTTGAAAACGTTCAGGCTGCGTTTAAACGCGGTGAGTTTGTAAGAGCAGTTAGAAATAAGGATAACCTTGCTTTTCCGGTAAAAGTAGGTGATAAAGAATTGAACGTGGTGATCCAAGAGTATCAACTGCACCCAATTCACGGAGAAGTTGTACATGTAGACCTAAGAGTGACAGTACCGGGACAGGTAACAAACTTCCTGGTACCGGTCATCACACACGGGACACCGATCGGGCTTAAGAACAAAGGTGTACTTGTTGTGTCTAAAAAAAGATTGAAAGTAAAAGGGGCTATTGAAAATATGCCGGCTAAATTCGATCTTGATGTCGAGCCATTGGACAGAGACGAGTCAATTCTTGTAAGAGATATTGAAGTGCCTGCAAACTGTAAACTGATGGACAGACTGGATGTTGCTATCTGTGGTGTGATCAAATCTAAATAAGCATAAATGAATACTTCATTATGACACTTTTTGTAGGTCTAGGTAATCCGGGATCACAATACGAAAATACACGGCATAATATCGGCTTTAAAGTTATCGACAGACTTGTTGATGACTTTTCTGCCCGGGATATTTCCAAAACTTCATTTCAAGGCAAACTTTACCGTTCTGCGAACACATTTTTTTTAAAACCCACTACCTTTATGAATCTGTCAGGTAAAAGTCTGATAGCGGTCAAACAGTTCTTTAAAATAGAACTCGATGAGATCATTGTGATCCATGATGATATCGATCTCCCTTTTGGTGCAGTGCGTTTTAAAAAAGGTGGCGGCAACGGCGGCCATAACGGATTAAAGTCTATTGACAATATGATAGGCAAAGAGTATCTGCGGGTACGTATCGGTGTAGGCAAACCTGAACACAGATCACAGGTCTCGGACTATGTGCTGCATGATTTTACCAAGGAAGAGGAAGCCGTGCTGGAAAAGTTGATCCTGCATGTGACGGAAGCTTCCAAAGCATTACTGAGGGAAGAACTGAATGAAGTGAAATCCCGATTCTCTTTAAAATCCATTGATGCATTGGAAGGGTAGGCAGATATGAGCCTGTTTTATCCCCCTCTGTACTTTCGATATATGGCCAGGCATTATCTTAAAAATCTCCTGGCAATGCTTTTTGGCCTCTCTGCCGCATTTGCCGTGATAGATTATTTTCAGCATATAGACAGACTGAATGTTTCAAGCAACTATCAGATACTCTATATCTTTTATATGTGGCAGGAGGCTTTGGGTCTGTTGTACCCTTTGGCGATCGTCTTTGCCGTGATCATGACAAAACTGGCAATGGTCAAAAGTAATACTATGGGGGCGATGCATGCCTTCGGGTACAATAAAAAAAGACTTTTTTTCCCGCTTTTTGCCGTGGCATCACTTACGTACGGGATCTTTGTTTTTTTACAGACCACAGAATTTTCCTATGCCAAGGACAAAGCCCAGCTCCTGCTTGAAAATCAGATCAATGCCTATGATGTCAATGATGTGTTCTTCAAATATAATGATACCTTCGTTTATATCGAAAAACTCGACCCAATACAGAAAAAACTGAAAAATGTTACGATCTTCAAAGTCGAAGGCTATCAGGTCCGTTATACCATACAGGCACCTTACGCTGTTTATGGCAATAATGAATGGGAAGCAAGAGACGCTGTGCTGAAACAGCATATCTATAAAAACGGAAAACTTGAAAAATACCGTGTGGAACATCGGGACAATATTGTGACACTGCATGGGTATAAACCAAAGATCATTACTTCTTTGCATGAAGGGAAAGCACTCAATATCCTTGATGCCTATGATACATGGAAGCTCTTTGAAAAGCAGGACCTGAATTCTGATAAAATAAGGGCAGTGATATATAACAAGACCATTGTCCCGCTTTTTGCCCTGGCACTTTCGCTCATCCTCTTCTTTAAACTGCCTTTTCTTGCAAGAATGATGAGTCTGGGACTGGTGATAGCCTCTTCACTGGGGACGACCTTTATCATTTGGGGTATTCTTTTCGGATTGAACCAAATGGGTCAAAACGGTGTTTTGATACCTGAGATCACAGCGATCGTTCCTATTGTTCTTTTATGGATATACGCGATCTATATCTATTTTACGGATGAAAAACGTATTGCCTGAAGCACTTTCCTGTGTGCTTTATTTCCCGGCTTGAATGAAGCAGGAACAATATACTAGCTCACTCTTAGCGATTTTTGGATAAAATCACTCTAAAATAGATACAGTAGTAGGATATTATGAATGAATATTGACATGAAAGCACTGGCCCGAAAATACGGGACCCCGTTGTACCTTTATGATTTTGATTATATTGAGAACCGGTATACCACACTGAAAGAAGCTTTTGCCGGTAAAAAATCACTTATCAATTATGCTGTGAAAGCCAACTCAAACCTTTCTGTTATCTCACATTTGGCAAAACTGGGTGCAGGGGCGGACTGTGTGAGTATCGGTGAAGTCAGACGTGCTCTGGACGCCGGTGTTGACAAGTATAAGATCATCTTTTCCGGTGTAGGGAAAAGAGATGACGAAATAAGTGAAGCACTGGAGAAAGATATTCTTTTCCTGAATCTTGAGAGTGAAGCAGAGATGAAACGTGTGGAAATGGTGGCCAAAGAGCTGGGGAAAGAAGCACGTATCTCGGTACGCGTCAATCCGAACATTGACCCGCAGACCCATCCCTATATTTCAACAGGCCTGCATGAGAATAAGTTCGGTGTAGAGATCGATATGGCGAAACGTATGTATATCTATGCGAATAAGTCCGAGTTCCTAAATCCGGTAGGCATACATTTTCATATTGGTTCCCAGCTGACAAAACTTGAGCCGATCAAAGAGGCCTGTGTGATCGTTGCGGATCTGGTACGTTCACTTAAAGCGATCAAAATTGATATTAAATTCTTTGATGTGGGCGGGGGTATCGGAGTGGTCTACAGTGATGAAAAGACGATCTTGGAAACCGCTTATACGCAGGTGCTCTTTGAAGCGATCAAGGGACTGGATGTGACACTGATGTGTGAGCCGGGTCGTTATATGGTGGCAAATGCAGGAGCATTCTTCACCTCGGTATTATATGAAAAGAACAATGCCGGTAAACGTTTTGTGATCGTTGATGCAGCAATGAATGACCTGCTCAGACCAAGTCTCTATAATGCCTATCATAAGATCGAAGCGGTGAAGGTCGAAGGTGAAAAAACGGCTGCGGATGTCGTAGGGCCGGTATGCGAAAGCGGGGACTTCCTGGGGAAAAATATACAGCTCCCCACGCTGAAGCACAATGATCTGCTGGTGGTACAGTCTGCAGGTGCGTACGGATTTACAATGGCAAGCAACTACAATACGCGCGGGAGAAGTGCGGAAGTGGCACTTGAAGGTGGTGTTGACAGATTGATCCGCAGACGTGAAACGTATGAGGACCAGATACGGTTAGAACTTGAATATTTAGAAAAATAGAAGGTAAAGATGACTTTAGATGAACTGAGAGAACAGATAGATAAACTTGATGATACACTGTTAAAACTTTACAATGAACGTATGGAACTGGTCCATGCGGTCGGTGAGTTAAAGAATACTGCGGGTGCACCTGTTTATCGTCCTGAGCGGGAACAGGCCATTCTCAACAGACTCAAAAGTCAAAATACCGGAAAACTTACCAATGCGGCGATAGATGCACTGTTCCTTGAAATGTTCGCAGTGGCAAGGAATCTGGAATTACCTGAAGCCGTGGCTTTTCTCGGACCTGAAGCGAGTTTTACCCATCAGGCGGCAGAGAGCAAATTCGGGGCACTGAGTACTTATCTTCCTGTTTCCTCTATCCCCGGTGTTTTCAGAGAGGTGGAAAAAGGAACAGCGAAATTCGGTGTGATCCCCATAGAAAATTCTTCAAACGGTATTGTGACCGATACGATCAACTGTCTGGACGAGTATAACCTGAAGATCATTGCTGAAGTCGTGATCGATGTACATTTGTGTTTTGCCACAAAATGTGAAGATATCAAACACATCAAAAAGATCTACTCTAAAGATATTGCTTTCGGGCAGTGCAGGAAATTCCTGCAAGATCTCGGGCTTGATCTGATCGAACAGATACCGGTGGAATCTACGGCAAAAGCAGCGAAACTTGCTATGGAGGATAGGGAAGCCGCGGCGCTTTGTCCTTCGATCGCAGCAAAACTGTACAATTTGCCGATTCTCTTTGAGAATGTAGAAGATGATGCCAATAACAGAACGCGTTTCTTTGTGGTTTCCAATTTTGACAATCTGCCTTCAGGCAATGATAAAACTTCCATTCTGGTCAAGCTGGCGAACAAACCGGGGGCATTGGTGGATTTTTTGAATGATTTTGAAAAAGAAGAAGTGAACCTTACGAAGATAAAATCTCATATTGTCGGTGGAAAATCAGTTTTCTTTCTGGAGTTCAACGGGCATAAAAATGATGGAAAGATCAACACTATTTTTGAAAAACACCAGGATGAGATCAAAGTGCTCGGCTCCTATGTCAAAGAACGGGACGATATATAACTGTAGGGTGCATATTCACGCACCAGAGGATAAACAATGAAATTTAACAAAGTATTGGAAAACATAAAAACCTACGAAGCCGGAAAGCCTATAGAACTTGTGGTACGTGAATTTGGTATCGCTGCCGAAGATGTCGTCAAGCTTGCCTCCAATGAAAATCCGATCGGGACAAGTCCTGCAGTCGCTGAGGTGATCAGGGAAAATGCGACAAAAGCACATCTTTACCCGGATGACAGTATGTTTGAACTCAAAGCGGCATTGAGCCAGAAATTTGACGTGACGGATGACAATATCATCATCGGAGCAGGATCAGACCAGGTTTTGGAGTTCATCTCCCGTGCACTTTTGGATGAGGACTCTTCCGTGTTGATGTCGGCAGTCACTTTTGCCATGTATGAGATCTATGCAAAACAGATGGGTGCCAAGATCATCAGAACAGCCTCTTATGCACACAAATATGATGAGTTCATGGAAGCGTATACCATGCATAAACCAAAGATCGTATATATTTGTACGCCGAACAACCCGACAGGAGATGCAACAAGCAAAGAAGAAGTGATCAAGATCATTGAAGCGATAGAAAGTGAAACCCTGATTGTGGTTGACGGTGCCTATATGGAATATGCCGCAGCAAAAGACACGCAGTATGCTATCACTCCGGAGGATCTTCTCGGCTATGGGAATGTCATCTATCTGGGGACATTCTCAAAGGCATATGGTCTGGGCGGTATGCGTGTAGGATACGGGATAGCACAGGCTTCCCTCGTTACAGAACTGTATAAAATGAGACCGCCGTTCAACATTTCAACGCTCTCCCTTGCTGCGGCGATAGAAGCATGCAACGACAATACTTTTGTTGAAGCTTCTATTAACCTGCACCAGGAGCAGATCAAGCGTTATGAAATATTTGCAAAAGAGAACGGATTTGAGTATATTGAGAGTTATACGAATTTCATTACTTATCTTTTTGATGACAGTATTGATTCTACCAAGATCGCAGATGCACTGCTAAAAAGAGGGGTGATCATACGAAATCTTGCTTCTTACGGAATGAATGCCATACGTGTGACGATCGGTACAGAAAGACAGAACGATATTTTCTTCAAACAGTTCTCAGAGGTTGTTTCTTGAAACATATTGAAGTCGTAAAAGCCGGTGAAGTAGAGGTGGCACCTTTTATTTTAAGTGATTTTATACACCATGCGCACTATGCAGAAACAAGAAACAGTGAAAAAAATATCAGTAAAAAAGCGTTGAAACGTTTAGCAAAAAAAGCAGGTTTGGCGTATACAGAGAATCAGATGCAATTTGCCAGAAAGATCATTGCAGTCTATTTGGAACAGAGGTAGAAGTTAAGATGAAACTACAATCATATACAATAGAAGAACTGAATACATTGGCAGGAGATATCAGACAGAAAATATTGGAAACGGTCAGTAAGAACGGAGGGCATTTAAGTTCTACCATGGGAGCAACAGATCTTATTATCGCCATGCACAGAGTATTTGATGTGGAAAAAGACCCTTTTCTTTTTGATGTCAGCCATCAGGCCTATGCGCATAAACTGCTTACGGGAAGATGGGACACTTTTGATACACTCCGTCAGTTTAATGGAATGTGCGGATATACAAAACCAAGTGAATCGCCCTATGACTATTATGTCGCGGGGCACTCTTCGACATCCATATCGCTTGCAGTCGGTGCGGCAAAGGCCATTGCTCTCAAAGGGGAAGATCGTATTCCGGTGGCATTCATCGGTGACGGAAGCATGTCGGCAGGGATGGTTTATGAAGCCATGAACGAACTTGGAGACAGGGAATATCCTGTTGTTATTATTTTGAATGACAATGAAATGAGTATTGCCAAACCTATCGGTGCGATCTCCAAACTGCTTTCCCAGACAATGGCAGGGTCATTTTATCAGAAATTCAAAGGAAAAGTGGAAAAAGTACTGGAGCATTTCCCCGATGGAACGACCTATATGGCAAAAAGATTTGAAGAATCTTTTAAACTGATCACTCCGGGAATACTGTTTGAAGAGATGGGTATCGAATATATCGGACCGGTGGACGGGCATGATATTGAAGCACTTATCGAGACAATGGAAGTGGCAAAAAGCCTTGGGAAACCTGTCATTATTCATGCCCAGACCATTAAAGGTAAAGGTTATGAGATCGCTGAGGGGACAAAAGAGCATTGGCACGGGGTATCGGCATTTGATCTTAAGACAGGGGAAGCTCCTAAAAAAGCCGGTGCCAAGGCAGCTACCGCGATTTTTTCCGAGACATTGGTGCAGCTTGCCGATGAAGATGACAAAGTCGTGGGTGTGACGGCTGCGATGCCAAGCGGCACAGGTATGTCGGCGGTCATGGAAAAATACCCCGAACGTTTTTGGGATGTGGCGATCGCAGAACAGCATGCCGTAACCTCTATGGGACCATTGGCAAAAGAAGGATTTAAACCGTTCTGCGCCATCTACTCTACCTTTCTTCAGAGAGGATATGATCAGGTGATCCACGATATCTGTATTATGGATCTTCCGGTAGTATTTGCACTGGACAGAGCAGGGATCGTCGGAGAAGATGGTGAGACCCATCAGGGAGCCTTTGACATCTCTTATTTGCGTGCTATACCCAACATGACACTTTTTGCACCCTATAATGAAAGTACAATGAAGACTGCAATGTCTTTTGCAAAGGAGTATGACCACCCCTGTGCATTCAGGTATCCAAGAGGTGCATTTCTGGCAGAAGACAGAGAAAGCCCGGCCTTTGAACTCGGGAAAGCCGAACTGCTCAGTGAAGGGGATAAGATCTTGTTCATAGGGTATGGCAATGGAGTGGGGCGTGCCCAGCAGACAGCCGCATTGACAGAGAAAGATATCGCTGTTCTTGATCTGCGTTTTGTAAAGCCGCTGGATGAAGCAATATTGTCAGATCTAAGTCAGAAATATAAAAAGTGGTTTGTCTTCTCTGACTCTGCAAAGCAGGGTGGTGTGGGTTCAGCGATACTGGAGTTTTTAAGCCAGAA